>Ga0066256_1000808_pt1 | contig 57984 bp, 49 predicted proteins | sample ThiBio_1000_biof_FD_87107 | JGI IMG/M metagenome (GOLD analysis project Ga0066256, IMG submission 87107) | Wastewater bioreactor microbial communities from Cape Town, South Africa - Thiocy_expt_1000_biof (version 2) | ecosystem: Engineered > Bioreactor > Thiocyanate-remediating >... | reverse complement strand
TAAGATTTAAGCTCATTTTACGGATGTTCGCTGTTATCAAACGTGGGGAAAAATATGTGGACAAGTATGCAAATGTTGCCTGATTTGAAAATAAATTTGGTCGTTTATATATCCTAGAATACAAACTATAGAGGTATGTTCAGCAGTAGAACAATCGTTCAGCATTTGTACTATTGTTCAGCATACATTCAACCGCCTGTCATGCCGAGGCACGAGGCATCTACCATATCAGCGGTACTTATATGCGAAAATTTGGAATGCGACCGATCCTCCTTCCCCATTCTCACATTTATTCAAGTATTTTCCGGCATAGTTTTTTTATATGCAGTATTTATGAATAGATTACAAACAGCATGGCATATTATTAAAAAATCTTTTTCGGCTTTTTTTGAAGAGCGCGTATTTAAATTAAGCGCTGCACTGTCTTATTATACATTGTTTTCTTTACCAGGTCTTGTAATCATAGTGATATGGCTGGGAGATATATTTTACGGACGTGCTGCCATTGAAGGTTCTGTGTATGGAGAAATTGCTGATCTTGTTGGCAGACAGGCAGCCATTCAGATACAGGATACTATTAAGAATGCAACATTATCATCAGGCAATAAATTCACCACTATTATCGGCGTAATAACACTTATTATTGGTGCAACAAGTGTTTTTGGAGAAATACAGGATTCAATCAATTTGATATGGCGCTTAAAAGCCAAGCCCCGTAAGGGTTGGGTAAAACTCCTGGTAAACAGGCTGCTGTCTTTTTCAATTATAATATCACTTGGTTTCCTGTTGCTGGTATCTCTTATTGCAAACGGGTTGATGGATGCTTTTATTCACCGGCTTACCATTCTTTTTCCGGAAACAGAAGTGGTTGCGGTTTATATTACCAATGTTGTGCTTACGTTCATCATCACCTCTTTTTTATTCGGTATTATTTTTAAAGTATTGCCCGATGCCAAATTAGAGTGGCGCAATGTAAGAGTAGGCGCTTTTACGACTGCATTGCTTTTTATGGGTGGTAAGTTTTTGATCAGCTATTACCTGGGGCATAGCTCTATGACTTCAGCTTATGGCGCGGCAGGTTCAATAATTGTAATTTTATTGTGGGTATATTATTCCGCACTTATATTATATTTTGGCGCCATTTTTACCAGGGTATATGCCATGGAAACAGGATCGCATATTTACCCGAATAAATATGCCGTTTGGGTAAAGGAGGTGGAAATAGAATCCGAAAAATCATTGCAAAAAATACCTGAAAAAACAATTGTAGAGGAGAAGCGTGATTAAAATAGCAGAGACAATGCATGCATTGTCTCTGCTATTTAATACCTGCCCTTTTCTTTAAATCCGCTGCGGAAATTGCCATCATTCTTCCAATAGGTTTACCATTGCGATATGTAATAATTTTCATGGTAGCCGCGTCTTTAGGCATTGTAACCGGCTCTGTATATTTCGGATAAAATTTATCAGGGAAAGAATTGTCAAAACTGTAATAAATGTCCAATCCTTTTATTTCAGTGGCTAATGTTATAACCGGCAGGTTTTGTGCATCTTTTTTTGCAGTAACAACAGGGTCGTATACAGCGGGTGAATATTTCTTGTCCACTATATCAAAACGTTCAAAATGTTTTTCCACGCGGTCTGCAAAATTATCCCAGTTCCTTTTTTCTTTTGGGGACCAGACAGCTTCTGAAACGGCAAATGCCCTCGGCCAAATCATATACTGCAGGTGACGCATATTGTATACCTGCTCTGTCCATAAATTGGCCTGCCCGCCCTTTATATATTGTGCATCTACGCCATCAGGCACGGGCTCAAACTGGTATGTTTTACTTAATCTCAGTGATGCATATACAGGAGGTTCAATAGAAGGATCGCCCTGCATATAATCAAGATATACAAAAGTAGTAGGGCTCATAACCACTTCATGCTTTTGTTTGGCTGCAGCAATGCCCCCTTCAATACCACGCCAGCTCATTACTGCGGCATTAGGTGCAAGCCCACCCTGTAAAATTTCATCCCACCCAATGAGTTTTTTGCCTTTTGCATTCACGATTTTTTCAACGCGTTTTACAAAATAGCTTTGTACCTCATCTGAATTTTTCAATTTTTCTCTTTGCATCAATGCTTTTATCTGCGGGCTTTTCTCCCAAAAATTTCTCGCGGTTTCATCCCCGCCCATATGTATATACTCAAATGGAAAGATCTGTGCAACTTCAGTAAAAACCTTATCTAAAAATTCATATACTTTTTCATTGGCCGGGCAAAGCGTATTATCAACTAATCCGTAAAAATGTCCCTTAGGTGGCCATACCATAAATTTTTCGCCCGAGTTTACTTTGTATTTATCAGCGCCCGGCGTACACGAAAGTTCAGGATAAGATGCAATAGCCGCAAGACTATGCCCCGGCACGTCCACCTCAGGCAATATATTAATAAACTGGTCTTTTGCGTATTGAACAATTTCTTTCAGATCCTCCTGTGTGTAAAAGCCGCCATAATCGCGGGGTTCATTGGGCAAGGGGTCAGAAAAATAATTGAAGGTCCCTGTTTTCTTCACATTCCATGCGCCAACGGAGGTGAGTTTGGGCAGGCTTTTAATTTCAATTCTCCAACCCTGGTCATCGGTAAGATGCATGTGTAGCAGGTTGAATTTATATTTTGCCATATCATCTATAAACTGTTTCACTTCAGCCTTTGTAAAAAAGTGACGCGAAACATCAAACATTAATCCCCTCCAGCCAAACCTTGGGTAGTCCTTTATTTCAACAGCAGGGATAGTCCAGCTAATATTTTTCACAGCTGTTTTACGCTCTATTTCTTTTGGAAGAAGTTGTAATAATGTTTGCACTCCATAAAACAGTCCGGCCGGAGCATTGGCATTGATTGAGATTTTATCAGTATCAACTTTCAGTAGGTATCCTTCATTGCCCAATTCGCTATCTGTTGTACTGTTTAAGGCCAGGATGATGCCATTTGTATTTGCTTCAGAAGAGGATTTAATATTAAATCCTGTTGAAGTATTGATGGTTTTTTGCAGATAATCTGCCACTCTGCTTACATCGCTATTGCCGGAAGCAGCATATAAAACACTGTTTTCATTCAGGTTGTATGCCCCTTGTTTTTCGGTTAAGGAAACCGGTTCTGGTATAATAGCCGGTCTGGATGTTTGGGCTGAGGCGCAAATATTGATAAGAAGGCAAATTGCAATAATCGAAAATCTCATGATATTCATTTTATAATTCAGGGCAACAAGATATAAAAGAAAGTATATGCAAAAAAATACCCGGAAAATTACTTTTCCGGGTACTTGGAATATGAATCAGAAACGAAGCTTGTTTAGTTTATTTTTACGGAAGATGGATTAACGCTTGAAAATCCCTGGCCTGTTGTATCAGAAGATAATGTTCCGTTTTCGATATACCTGATCTGAACACTCTTTAAGCTGTCTGTAGAGCCCGGCACTCCTAACAATAAAGCAGTATATACTTTTCTTGCTTCAAGCGTAATGGTTCTTTGCGCTTGTATGTTATCATTATTATTAATACTTATGGTTACAGCCCCCGGAGTAGCTGCAACAAATTCCGATACACTTTTAAATGCAGCATTATCACTGATCAGGCTATTGCCTTCTTCTGAAATATTTACCGCAGGAGTGCTTGCATCAGCAATGGCGTTAATATACCTGATATACGCTTTGCCATTGTTGCCGGACAGGCTGTCTATTTTATCATTCACTATAACATTTTGAAAAGTAGTATCGCCAACCAAAAACAATGAATAATATTTGTCTTTTTCAAAAGTATAGTCAGTTGAAGCAATAATTGAATTTGTGTTTGCATCAAATGCGGTTACAGATCTTGCGCCGGTGTAAATGCCAAGATAACCTCCTGTATAATTTGTATAGGATAGCGCAGTATTGGTAAGATTATTACCGGACAACTGAAAACCTACTGCAGATTGTTGCGGGGCAAGATTGAATGCAATGATACCCGCTACAGGTGTTTCCTGGTTGTTGTCATTGCTCTTCATACAAGAAGAAAAAAACACGGCGGAAAATAAGACAGTGCATACAGCAAGCCAGCTTCTACGGATTAACATTAGTTTTTTCATAAAATTTCTCCTGATGTTTGTATTAAAAATCTTTGCGTCAATATAGTATCGGCAAAATGATGCCAATGATGCCACATCAGGGACGAATAGAAAGAATGCATGCCTTAATGGAACGATTTTAACAATAGGTAGTTGGTTTTGTTAGATTAGCGTTAAACTTTCGTGGAGAAAAATGTAAATCTTAGTAGATTAGCTGATATATTTATTCCCATGTTCAAGAAGACTTCGGCAAAAGTTATAGCAGCAATAGCGCTGATCATTACACTGCTTGTAATATTCGGTCCAAAACCTTCCACGCCGGTTTACAGCATGGAGTTTCCTTCAGTTCCTGCAGAGGCAAAACCACTTGAATCTTTTATCAAGACCAATGAAGCAAAACACAAGCTTAAACCTAATAATGAAGCAAGAATTGTTTGGTATGACGACTCCCTGAAACAAAAAACCAAATACGCCATAGTATACCTGCATGGTTTCTCTGCCTCGCAGGAAGAAGGCAGACCAATACACACAAACATTGCCAGGGAATTTGGGTGTAACCTGTATTTGGCACGACTTGCAGAACATGGTATTGACACAAGCGCGCCTTTGGCAAATCTTACACCATCTGAATATTGGGAAAGCGCTAAAGATGCACTGGCAATAGGAAGGCAGATAGGGGAAAATGTTATCCTTATGGGAACATCAACCGGTGGAACCAATGCTTTGCAGCTTGCGGCAAATTATCCTGATAAAGTATCCTCATTAATTCTGCTCAGTCCTAATGTGGCTTTATTTCACAGCCAGTCGTGGTTGCTGAATGATGCATGGGGATTGCAGATTGCAAAAATGATCAATGGCAGCGACAATATTGTTTCAACTGATGAGCGGCCCTTGTATAAACAATACTGGTATTCCAGTTATCCGCTCAAGGCAGCCACAGAACTGGAAGAATATCTTGAAACAACAATGACAAAAGAAACCTTCAGCAAAGTAAATCAACCGGTTTTAATGTTATATTACTATAAAGATGATGTACACCAGGATAGCACGGTGAGTATACCTGCCATGCTTACCATGTTCAATGAACTGGGCACACCGCGTAATGATAAAATAAAACAAGCCATTCCCAATGCTGGCAGCCATGTGCTAGGCAGCTATATACGTTCTAAAGATCTGTTAGGTGTTCAGCGGGCTATTGAAGATTTTATGGAAAAGAAGCTGAACATCCCTAAAGTAAATAAAGGAACATTTACTACAATTAATTATTAGTCTTTCACTTCAATACCAATTTGTGGAATCTGTTTTAGATAGCATCTCATAACAAGTTATTAGCTGCAATAATCTGGGTTCAAGGTTTATGGTTTGTGGTTGTATTAAACCATAAACCTTGAACCACAAACTTCAAACATATCTAAATTTCTTTATTTTTAATATAACCATTATGGCAAATACGGAAGGATTTCCTAACTTGCCCGTCCCTTAAAACTATGTCTGTACAAGAAAATTGGAATCAACGGGAAAAAAAGAGGTTTTCAGGCTTCCAGGTATTGTATGATTATACGATGGGCTTTTTGTGGCTTTGTGTGGGATTGTTTTTTCTTTTCAGCAAAAAATTAGGTATTGAACTTATGAAAAGTGACCCGTTGATAGACAATATTTTCGGGTTAGTAGGCATTGCTTACGGCATATTCCGGCTTTACAGAGGTTATAAGAAGCAAAATATTGGCAAATGAACAGGTTTCAGGAAATATATAAAGCTTTAATTATTTGCTTATCCGGCATAGTTCTATCAGCTGCAATAAGTTGTAATGGCGATAGAAAGTATAAAGTTATTGAAGGAGACGATGATCTTACATCAGGCACTATTCATATCAGTGCTGATGAATCTTTTAAACCTATCATTGATTCCCAGATAAAGGTATTCATGTCGCAGTTCCCTAAAGCGGTTATTGTTCCGCATTATAAATCAGAGGCTGAATGTCTTAGAGATCTTTTGAATGATAGCATACGCATGGTAATTGTAACCAGGGGATTGAGTGAAGAAGAAGTTAATTCTCTGAAAGATACCATAGGTTTTAAGCCTTCTTTCGGAAGAATTGCGTCTGACGCTATATCGGTTATTGTAAATAATAAAGGAGTAGATTCCTTATTTACAATGGGTGATATCCGATCTTTTATGAAAGGAATAAGCGGTTATAAGTTAACCCCGGTTTTAGATGGAAAAACAGCAACCAGTACGATCAGGTTTATGGTTGACTCGGTATTAAAAGATGAAAAATTATCCCAGGATATAGCAGGCGCAGATTCAAGCGTGGGTGTAATTGATTATGTAGCGAAAAATGAGCATGCCATTGGTTTTGTTGGTGTAAGCTGGATAGGCAACCCGGAAGATAAAGATCAACTGGCATTTTTAACCAAAGTGCGGGTTGCATCCATAGAAGCAAGGAACGAGCCAGGCAAATTTATTAAGCCTTACCAGGCAAATATAGCTACCAAAAGATACCCTATGGTACGGGGTTTGTATTATATACTCAAGGAGAACTACAGCGGGTTGGGGAGAGGATTTACGAATTTTTTGGAAGGAGAAAAAGGGCAATTAATTTTCCAAAGAGCGTATCTTGTGCCATCAAAAATGGATTTTTCTATAAGAAATGCCGAAATAAGCGAAGAGTAGATAAGTTAAACCAACATATTTTTTAATTAAATCACAAAATCGCAATCAAAGATGATCAAGCACACAGTCAGATTAATAGTAGCTTCTGCTTTACTGTGCAATGTTGCCTTTGCGCAATCAGTGGACGATGGGAAAAAGTTCTACTATTATGAAAAGTATGTGAGCGCCAAAGATGCGCTTGAGAAAGCCGTAGCCGCTAAACCAGATGATGTTGAAGCTGTTTACTGGTTAGGTCAAACACTTATTGAAATGAGAGATACTGCCGGTGCAAAAGCAGTATTTCAAAAAGCTCTTCAGGCAAAGGGTAGCGATCCTTTATTGCTGGTAGGTATTGGCCAGGTTGAGCTGATGGAGAAAAAAACAAATGAAGCCCGTCAGCGTTTTGAAACTGCTATAAGCCTCACAAAAGGTAAAGATATAGGTATATTAAATGCCGTGGGTCATGCAAATGCTGCTACCGCTGAGGGAGATGCAAAATATGCTATTGAAAAACTCACTTTGGCTACCCAGGTTAAAAGATTTAAAGAGGCCGATGTATATATTAATCTTGGCGATGCGCAGCGTAGATTAATGGATGGAGGCGCAGCAGTAACAGCATATCAAAATGCTTTTGGGCTTGATCCTAAGCTGGCAGAGGCAAAATACAAAGTCGGGAAAATATATGTAACGCAGGGTCCTGACCAGGCGAATATCTTCCTGAAAAATTTTGAAGAAGCTGTAACCATCGACCCGGCTTACGCGCCTGCGTACTATGATATGTATAGTTACTGGTACAGCCGTGATGTGAACAAGGCCCGCGATTATTTTGCAAAATACAAAGCAAACACAGACTTTACCCCTTCTGTAGAAGCTGAAGAAATAAGCCTGGTATATGCATCGGGCGATTTTAAAGGCGCGATAGCTAAAGCAGACGAAAAATTGCAGAAAGATGGCGATAAAGCTGATGTGAAGTTATATCGTACAAAAGCGTATGCTTACGATAAATTGGGTGATTCAGTAAATGCTTTGCAGAATATGGAAACCTTTCTGGCTAAAGCTTCCCCTGATATTATTTTGCCTGATAACTACGTAAAGATGGCAGAAATCTCTGCTAAATTCCCTGATAAGGTAGCACAGGCTGACGAGTATTTTAATAAGGTAATAAGCATGGATACCGTAGTAGCTAATAAAGTAAACTACGCCAAGGCTGCATCTGACATGTATAAAAAACTCAATGACAGGGGAAAATCTGCTGAATGGCTTACTAAAATCCTTACCTATAAACCAGATTATGGTAAAACAGAGTTGTTCTACGCTGGTTTTGAAAACTTTTACGGTGAGAAGTATGTAACTGCTGATAGTATAGCAACTTTATATAAAACAAAATACCCTGATGATGTTCAGGGATATTACCTGGCATTCCGTTCAAAATGGTCGGCAGATACTGCTGCTTTATCTTCCGGAATTCCTTCTGTAGAACCGGTTGAAGATGCTAAAAAGCTTATTGAGCTGGCAGAAACAGATAAACAGAAATATAAACAATCTTTATTGGTGGCATATGGTTTTATGGCAGGATATTATGCCAATAACCTGAAAGATTATCCTGCTGCCGTTACTTACCTCGACAAAATATTAGAGGTAGATCCGGGCAATGCAGATGCCCAGGCTAATAAAGAGGTTCTTCAGAAAGCCATCAATAAACCTCAGCAAAAAAGCACAGCCCCTGCTGCCAAAAAAACCGCAGGTGCTAAATAGATTGTAAATCTTTGTATATGTATTTAAAAGCCGGACCTAGTCAAGTCCGGCTTTTATTTTATTTAAAAATGGTTTTTAATTGCGGCTGCCTTATTTTTGCCGCAGGATTAATTCTACATCTACAGAAAACGGAAAAATAGAGGTTATCGCAGTCAAATATTGGTTATGTTTCTCCGTTTTACTGTTTTAAAAGTAAATCTTGAGACGAGATGATAACGTATTTCTTTCTTCAGTCCAATCCGGTTTCTTCAGTAGACGTTAACAGTTCGTTTAATTACTTCCCTATCGCCCTGCAGTTAGTATTTGCATTAGGTTTTGTAGCCGTAATGATGGTTGTTACCCACCTGCTGGGTCCTAAAAGAGCTACCGCAGAAAAATTAGACAATTTTGAGAGTGGTATTGAAAGCCATGGTAATGCACGCCAGCCCTTAGCTGTAAAATATTTCCTTGTTGCTATATTATTTGTGTTGTTTGATGTTGAAGTTATATTCTTCTATCCTTATGCTGTAAACTTCAGACATTTGGGTTGGGAAGGTTTTATGGCAGTATTGGCTTTTGTTGGCTTTTTTGTTGCAGGGTTCTACTATATTATTAAAAAGGGAGCCCTTAAATGGGAGGATTAATTATACTCCCTTACTGTGCTGAATGCTTATGAGTGCATTGTGATTTGAATTTAAAAAAATGAATTATGGCACGTCCCGTACGTTTTAATATAAGTCCCAAGCCAAGAGATAATGAAGGGCATATCAGTATGGTAGATGCTCCGCCCGGTTATACCGGCGAAGGATTTTTTACTACCAAGCTGAGTGATGTGGTTGGTCTGGCCCGCAAAAACTCTCTTTGGCCGCTGCCGTTTGCAACTTCCTGCTGCGGTATTGAGTTTATGGCTACCATGGGTGCACATTACGACCTGGGCAGGTTTGGCGCTGAAAGAATGGGCTTTACTCCCCGCCAGTGCGATATGCTGATGGTAATGGGTACTATTGCAAAAAAAATGGCACCTGTATTAAGGCAGGTTTATATACAAATGTCTGAGCCACGGTGGGTGATTGCGGTGGGTGCCTGCGCGTCAAGTGGTGGTATATTCGATTCTTACTCTGTGCTGCAGGGTATTGATCAGATCATTCCTGTTGATGTGTATGTGCCGGGTTGTCCTCCAAGACCGGAAGCGATTTTAGATGGTGTGCTGGCAATTCAGGATTTAGTGCAAAATGAAAGTATAAGACGAAGGAACAGTGACAGGTACCAGCAGCTAATGCTGAGCTACGGTATTCAATAATAAGAGTTCAATTAATATATCCGGATGGCATTAACGAACGAATACATAAAAGAGCGGTTAACGGAAAAGTTTGGTGAGAGCGTAAGCAACTTTACGGAACCGTATGGTATGCTTACATTCGAAACACCAAAAGAGAACAACCTGAAGCTGTTGCAGTTTTTATATGATGATCCGGAGTTGAAGTTTCAGTTTCTCACCGATTTGCAGGCAGTGCATTATCCTGAACAGAAAGGCCGTGAGCTGGCAGTTGTTTATCACCTGCACAATATGGTAAATAATGTGCGCATCAGGTTTAAAATATTTACAGATATTGAAAAACCTGATGTATATACAGCTACACAGTTATATGCATGTGCCAATTGGATGGAAAGAGAAACCTATGATTTTTTTGGGGTGAACTTTGTTGGGCATCCTAATCTTATCCGTATACTGAACGTTGATGAAATGGACTATTTCCCGATGCGCAAGGAATACCCGATGGAAGATCAGACACGTATTGACAAAGACGATGAAATGTTTGGAAGAGGAGGAACATTTTAAATTTAAGATCAATGGCTGAAGATTTATTACAACATACCAAAGAACAGAATATAAAGCTTCCTGACGGGTCGATAGAGAAAGAAACGGTTACCATAAACCTTGGTCCAACACACCCTGCCACACACGGCGTTTTTCAGAATATTCTTGAAGTTGATGGAGAAAGGATTATTTCTGCTGTGCCAACAGTAGGCTATATACACAGGGCTTTTGAAAAAATCGCCGAAAGAAGACCTTTATACCAGATCACTCCGCTTACTGACAGGTTGAATTATTGCTCAAGCCCTATCAATAATATGGGCTGGCACATGACCTGCGAAAAGCTGCTCGGAGTAGAAACACCTAAACGTGTAGATTATCTGAGAGTGATTATTATGGAGTTGGCAAGAACCGCCGATCATATTATTTGTAATTCCGTAATTGGCGTGGATACAGGCGCCTTATCTGTATTCCTGTATGTAATGCAGTATCGTGAGCTTGTTTATGAGATATATGAAGAAATATGCGGCTCACGCCTCACTACCAATATTGGAAGAATAGGTGGGTTTGAAAGAAATTTCAATGCTACCGCCTGGACAAAACTGGAGAAATTTTTAAATGAGTTTCCTAAAGCATTAAAAGAGTTTGAAAACCTTTTACAGCGCAACAGGATATTTGTTGACCGTACAAGGGGCGCAGGACCAATATCTGCTGAAAGAGCATTGAATTACGGATTTACAGGTCCTAATCTTCGTGCAACAGGTGTTGATTATGATGTGCGTGTGCATACGCCCTACTGCAGCTACCAGGATTTTGATTTTAATATTCCCGTAGGCACAACCGGAGATGTATACGACCGGTGGCTGGTGCGCAACCAGGAAATGTGGGAATCGCTGGGCATTATACGCCAGGCGTATCAAAAAATACAGGAGTTTAAAGGAGCGGAATCAGAGGTATATCATGCTAATGTGCCGGAATATTATCTTCCGGAAAAGAAAGATGTATACACAAAGATGGAAGCGCTGATCTGGCACTTCAAAATAATAATGGGAGAAACCGAAATACCTGCCGGCGAGGTTTGGCATAGTGTAGAGGGTGCCAATGGTGAGTTAGGATTTTATTTGATAAGTGATGGAGGACGTGCGCCTTACCGCCTGCATTTCAGGAGGCCTTGCTTTATATATTACCAGGCTTATCCTGAAATGGTAAAAAATGCTATGCTGGCAGATGCAGTGATAGTGATGAGTAGTTTGAATTTAATAGCAGGAGAAATGGATGCATAGTTCAATTTGAAAATTTGAAAATTTGAAAATGGAATTTTCTCAAGATAGATTGAAAAAAGTTGACGAAATCGTCGCCCGCTACCCGGAAGGAAAGCAGAAAAGCGCTTTACTGCCGGTGCTGCACCTGGCGCAGGAGCAGTTTGGCTGGCTAAGTTCAGAAACGATGGATTATGTGGCATCGTTATTAAAAATTGAACCGATAGAAGTATATGAGGTGGCTACTTTCTATTCTATGTACAACCTGAAACCGGTTGGTAAATACATGTTTGAAGTATGCCAGACAGGTCCATGCATGGTACGTGGATGCGATGATATTATCGCTTACATTGGAGAGAAGCTGGGCATAAAACCCGGTGAAACCACGAGCGACGGATTGTTTACACTCAAAACGGTTGAATGCCTCGGCGCCTGCGGGTATGCACCAATGATGCAGTTAGGAAAATTTTATAAAGAACATCTTACTAAAGAAAAAGTAGATGCGATTATAGAAGAGTGTAGAAAAAATGCGGCAACGAATAATTGATTTTATGCGTTTTGCTTTTATCATAATATTGTTCTTTACAACGGTGTTTGTGCATGCACAAACCGATAGTGTGATCATAAAAGAGCGTGTTGCGGAATTGGAAAATGCATTGATTACAAAAAACGTTCAGGATATACAGAAGCTGCTGTACGATAATGTAAGTTTTGGGCATTCAAACGGATGGGTACAAAGCAGAGATGAGGTGATCAATGATTGTAGGAGTGGAAAGCTTGTATATCAAAAAATAGAAAGAAGTAATTTTTATGTTGCGGCAACAGGCAAAGATTGGGCAACAGTAAGATATAGCGGCGTGGCAGAAGGATTGAATGATGGTAAGGAATTTAAAGTGGCATTGCATGTACTGCAGGTTTGGGTAAAAAATAAAAGTGGTAAGTGGCAACTGGCGGCAAGGCAGGCAACCAAATTACCGGAACAGCCAAAATAAAAATTAAGCGGTAGCAATAATACCGCCGGGTAAAATATGGGAGTAAAACTATTATTAAAAGATGCGCATGTAGAAGGTATCCGTTACTACGACACATACCGGAAACAGGGTGGCTATGCCGCAGTGGAAAAGGCTTTGAAAATGACGCCCGAAGCGATAGTGGAAGAAGTTAAGAAAAGCGGCTTGCGTGGTCGTGGTGGTGCTGGTTTTCCTACGGGTATGAAATGGAGTTTCATTGCTAAACCCGAAGGCGTTCCCCGTCATTTGGTGTGTAATGCTGATGAAAGTGAGCCAGGTACTTTTAAAGATCGCTACCTGATGGAATTTATTCCACATCTTTTAATTGAAGGCTTAATCGTTAGTTCATTTGCATTGGGCAGTAATGCTACCTATATATACATCCGTGGTGAATATGCCTGGATTCCTGACATACTGGAGCAGGCAATTGCTGAAGCAAAAGCAAACGGCTTTCTCGGTAAGAATATATTAGGTTCGGGATTTGATTGTGAAATATATGTGCAGCGCGGAGCCGGCGCTTATATCTGCGGAGAAGAAACCGCGTTGATAGAATCACTGGAAGGCAAGAGAGGTAATCCCCGCATCAAGCCACCTTTCCCTGCAGTAAAAGGTGTTTGGGATCGTCCAACAGTGGTAAATAATGTAGAAACTTTAGCTGCTGTGGTGCCCATCATTAATCTTGGCGGTGAAGAATATGCCAAAATTGGCGTTGGTCGCTCAACCGGCACAAAACTGATCTCAGCCTGCGGCAATATCAATAAACCAGGCGTGTACGAGATTGATATGACCATCAGCGTGGAAGAATTTATTTACAGTGATGAATATTGCGGAGGTATACCTGGTGGCAAAAGGCTGAAAGCCTGCATACCGGGTGGCTCTTCTGTACCTATATTACCTGCCAATCTTTTGCTGAAAACAGCCAAAGGTGAAACCCGGTATATGAATTATGAAAGCCTGAGTGACGGCGGTTTTGCCACAGGCAGCATGATGGGGAGCGGTGGTTTTATAGTGTTTGATGAGGATCAGTGCGTGGTGAAAAATACCTATACATTGGCGCGTTTTTACCGCCACGAAAGTTGCGGGCAATGCAGCCCCTGCCGTGAAGGAACAGGCTGGATGGAAAAGATCCTGAAAAAAATTGATAGCGGTAAAGGTGATATAAGTGATATTGATTTGTTGTGGGATATACAACGTAAGATAGAAGGCAACACGATTTGTCCGTTAGGTGATGCGGCGGCATGGCCGGTAGCGGCAGCCATCCGTCATTTCCGGGATGAATTTGAATGGCATGTGCTGAACCCTGAAGAATGCCTGCGCAGGAATTATGGATTAGCACATTATGCAGATGCGAGAGCGGTGGTGGCATAGAGAGGCAGTTTGGCGTTTATCGTTTGTGGTTAAGACTTTGATTGCTGAGGACTGATAGCTAAAACAACAATATTCAAACAAACATAGATTTGTTATAAATGGCTGAAGAAAAAAAATTATTTAAGGTTACTATTGACAACATAACTGTTGAAGTAGAACCAGGCACAACCATACTGAATGCCGCCAGGCAGATAGGTGGTGATGTTACGCCGCCTGCAATGTGCTACTATAGTAAGCTCAAAGGCAGCGGTGGTAAATGCCGTACCTGCCTGGTAGAAGTGGCTGCAGGATCAACTGCCGATCCACGGCCCATGCCTAAACTGGTAGCGTCCTGCCGTACCAACGTAATGGATGGCATGATAGTGAAAAATATTACCAGTGACAGAGTGCAGGATGCAAGGGCAGGCGTAGTGGAATTTCTTTTGCTCAATCACCCGCTTGATTGCCCAATATGCGATCAGGCAGGAGAATGTCATCTGCAGGATCTTAGTTATGAGCACGGAACAGAAGGCACCCGTTTTGAGTTTGCAAAAAGAACTTTCAAAAAGCATGATCTCGGACCATATATACAATTGCACATGACGCGTTGTATACTTTGCTACCGTTGTGTGTTTACTGCTGATCAGCTTACCAATAAAAGAGTACATGGCGTATTAGACAGGGGCGATCATGCTGAGATTGCTACCTATATCGAAAAATCGCTTGATAATGATTTCATCGGTAATGTAATTGATGTTTGCCCTGTTGGCGCATTGACCGATAAAACCTTCCGCTTTAAAAACCGTGTATGGTTTACAAAGCCTGTAAATGCATCCTGCAAATGTGATAAATGCAGCGGTAAAGTGCATTTATGGATGAGGGGTGATGAGGTATTGCGTGTTACCGCCCGCAAAGATCAATGGGGCGAGGTGGAAGACTGGATTTGCAATACCTGCCGTTTTGAAAGAAAAGACGTTAAAGACTGGACAATAGAGGGACCGGTGAAAGTGAACAGGCATTCAGTAATATCACAGGGACATTATGTGGGTCTGAAAAAACCGGATGAAACTTTCAGCAAAGTAATGGATGGAAGACAACCGAGATTGCTGATGGATATTCACAGTGTAAGCGAAGTGAATAAACCGGGTATTGATCTTGCTGCTATTCCTGGTCCGGCACATTCAACAGATTTTGATACAAAAAAAGAAAAGTAAAAAACATTTCAGTATACTGAATACGGTTTTATGAATATACTGGCGTTAGATTGGGCATTCGCAATAGAAAAAATGGTGTTGATCGCTATCGTTATTTCCGTGTCGCTGGTCATTGCCATGTATGCTACTTATGCTGAGCGTAAAGTGGCTGGCTTTATACAGGACAGACATGGACCCAATCGTGCAGGTCCTTTTGGGTTACTGCAGCCTTTGGCAGATGGCTTAAAACTGTTTTTCAAAGAAGAAGTTATTCCTAACCATTCAAACAAGTGGTTGTTTGTATTGGGACCCTGCCTTGCCATGCTTACAGCAATGATGACATCAGCCATCATTCCCTGGGGCGGTACAGTGGAGATAGGCGGGAGAATGATTGATTTGCAGATAGCTGACATCAACATCGGTATTTTATATGTGTTTGGTGTAGTTAGCATGGGAGTATATGGTATTATGATTGGCGGCTGGGCAAGCAATAATAAATTTTCACTGATGGCTGCTTTACGCGGTGCCAGCCAGGCAATCAGCTATGAACTGGCAATGGGTTTATCGCTGATCGCATTGCTGATGCTAACAGGTTCTTTAAGCTTAAAAACAATTGTAGAGCAGCAGATCAGTGGCAACTGGTGGAATATCGTATATCAGCCGCTTGGATTTTTTATATTCTTCGTTTGCGCGTTGGCGGAATGTAACCGTGCGCCTTTCGATCTTCCTGAAGCAGAGAGCGAATTGAACATGGGGTATCACCAGGAGTATTCTTCCATGAAACTTGGCTTTTTTCTTTTTGCAGAGTATATTAATATGTTCATCAGTTGCGCTATCATTGCCACATTATTTTTTGGAGGTTACGATATGCCTTTTGTTGATGAAACAAAATTGAGTGGAATGACGGCATTGTTAACCGGTGTGGCGGCATTATTCGGCAAAACATTTATATTGATTTTTGTTTTTATGTGGATCAGGTGGACATTGCCCCGCTTCAGGTATGACCAGTTGATGAATTTGGGATGGAAAGGATTAATACCGCTGGCATTATTGAATATGGTGGCTACGGCGGCTATTGCATTATATACAATGAAGTGATATTGATTTTAGTTGGGTTGTATGAATGATAAAAATACTTTTGTGCAACTTTTTTATACCATTTCTTCTTTGAAGAAATAAAAAGTAAATATGCAGTCATTAACACAAAGAGCGAAATCGGTTGACAGGAGTCCGTTAAGCTGGCTGGAGAAGATATACGTGTGGAATATCTTCAAGGGGATGCTCATTACATTCAGTCATATTTTTAAGAAGAAAGTTACTATACAGTATCCCGAACAAACAAGACCTTTCAGCCCGGTGTTTCGTGGATTGCATGTATTGAACCGCGATGAAGAAGGACGTGAACGCTGCACAGCCTGTGGTTTATGCGCCGTGGCCTGCCCTGCAGAAGCCATTACGATGGAAGCTGCAGAACGGTTACCCGGCGAAGAAAATTTATACAGGGAAGAAAAGTACGCGGCACGATACGAAATAAATATGCTGCGCTGCATTTTTTGCGGGTTGTGTGAAGAAGCTTGTCCTAAAGATGCCGTTTATTTAAGTGAAACTTTTGCACCGGCAAACTACAGCCGTAAAAGTTTCATTTACGGTAAACCTGATTTATTGATCCCCGACCCTGTAACAAAACCGGAAGAATATAAAGAGGCGAAAGGGTTGATTGAAAAAAAGAAAAAATCAAAGTCCTGATATAACCAAACGAACGACTACTATAATGGGAATTACACAAATGCTTTTTTGGTTTCTTACGATAATGGCGCTGGGAAGTGCGCTGATGGTTGTATTCAGCAAAAATCCCGTGCATAGTATTCTCTGGCTTATTGTAACATTCTTTTCTATTTCCGGGCATTATGTATTGCTCAATGCCCAGTTTCTTGCTATTGTAAACATTATAGTATATGCGGGCGCCATCATGGTATTGTTTCTTTTTGTGGTGATGATGATGAACCTGAATGATATATCTTCTCCATTAAAAAACAAATGGCTGAAATTCGCAGGCGTTATTTCAGGCTGCAGTCTTTTGCTGGTGCTGATAGCAGCATTAAAAGACACCGACACCATGCAACAGGAAGTATTATTAAATACCGGTAAAATCGGTTTGATCAATAATTTGGGAACAGTATTGTTTAAAGATTATGTGCTGCCTTTTGAAATAAGCAGTGTGCTTTTTTTAAGCGCTATGGTAGGGGCAGTGGTGATCGGGAAGAAATAGCAGTGAGCTATCAGCTATCAGCAGTGAGCTGTTAGCTGATAGCTGACAGCCGAAAGCAAAAAGTTATGACCATCAATCATTATATATTTTTATCTGTCGCTTTGTTCTGCATCGGCATTATCGGTGTGTTAACGCGCCGCAATGTGATCATCATTTTTATGTGCATCGAGTTAATGTTTAACGCAGTTAACCTTTTGCTGGTTGCCTTCTCTAAAATGCATTATCTCGCCGCATCTGTTATTGACCCGGCCACCACTGCAGGAACAGACGGGCAATTGTTTGTATTTTTTATAATGGTAGTGGCAGCGGCGGAAGTAAGTGTTGGATTGGCTATCATAGTAATGATGTATCGCAATACACATTCGATAGACGCAAGTTTTTTGAACAGATTAAAACATTAATACGCAAACCAGGCAATTGCCCGGGCTGCGTGCTATATACCTGATATGAGTAAATTAGTTTACCTGGTTCCTTTATTTCCTTTGATAGGATTTCTGATCATCGGGTTGGGGAGGAAAAGTATTCCCAAATCGCTTACCGGCATTATCGGCAGCGGCGTAATATTAGCTTCTTTTATAGTAAGCCTTGTATTGTTTTTTGATGTAAAAGCAGGGCATGCAGGCGTAGTAAAACTGTTTGATTTTATTACTGTTGGTAAGCTGGATATTCCATTTGCTTTCCAGGTAGACCAGTTGTCATCTATATTTTTATTAATAATAACAGGTGTTGGCTTTTTGATACATGTATACTCCACAGCATATATGCATGAAGAAAGCAGCGATCATTATGCCAGGTATTTCGCATATCTCAACCTGTTTGTATTCTCCATGTTGTTACTGGTGCTTGGCGCTAACTACCTCATCATGTTCATTGGTTGGGAAGGTGTAGGGCTTTGCTCTTATTTATTGATTGGTTACTGGTTTAAAAACAATGATTATACCAATGCTGCAAAAAAGGCTTTCATCATGAACCGTATTGGTGATTTTGGCTTTTTGCTTGCAGCTTTCTGGATCATTCAACAATTTGGTTCGCTGAATTTTGCTGATGTGTTTTCAAAAGCATCCGGCATGAAAATGAATGATGCGGTGCTGGTAGGCATAACCTTATTGTTGTTTCTTGGCGCAACCGGTAAAAGCGCGCAAATACCCTTATATACCTGGTTACCTGATGCGATGGCTGGTCCAACCCCTGTATCTGCGCTTATCCATGCGGCAACAATGGTTACCGCAGGCATCTACATGATAGCGCGCAGCAATATTTTATATACACTCGCGCCAACAACACAGGGCGTGGTTGCAGTTATTGGTTTAGCAACAGCTATTCTTGCAGCAACCATTGCCATCAAACAAAATGATATTAAAAAAGTGCTGGCTTATTCAACCGTTAGCCAGTTGGGTTATATGTTTTTAGGTTTGGGTGTTGGCGCATACACCGGCGCGGTATTTCATGTAATGACGCATGCTTTTTTTAAAGCATTATTGTTCCTCGGCGCCGGCTCTGTAATACATGCCATGCACCATGAGCAGGATATCCGTAAAATGGGCGGACTGAAGAAAGCGCTTCCCGTTACGCATATCACTTTTCTTATTGGTTGTATAGCCATTGCAGGTATACCACCACTCAGCGGTTTCTTTTCAAAAGATGAAATTTTAGCAGCTGCGTTTTCTGCAAGCAAAGTATACTGGGTAATAGGTGTGCTCGGCGCTGTGATGACGGCATTTTATATGTTCCGTTTATATGCAACAACCTTCCTTGGAAAATTCAGGGGAACGCATGAACAGGAGCATCATTTGCACGAAAGCCCTAAAGCAATGACAATTCCCTTAATTGTGCTTGCTATACTCGCGGCAATATCTGGTTTTGTAGGTGTGCCGGCGGTATTGGGTGGCAGTCATGAACTCGAACATTTTCTTGCGCCGATATTTGCAGGTTCAGTTAAACTGCAGCATCCTCACAATATAAATCATAATACAGAATATATGCTGATGGGTGCGTCTGTTGCATTAGCGGCTATCGCCATTTTATACGCGGTAAGCAGGTTCAGCAAGAAGCCTGAATTAAATGATGCAACCGGCTTCGGAAAAGTGCTGGAGAATAAGTGGTATATAGATGAGTTGTATGATGCTATAATTGTAAAACCCCTGCGTGGTATTTCTGCCTTCTTAAATAATATAGTTGAAAAGCTTGGTATTGATGGTATGGTAAACGGCGTTGGCCGCATAGTAAATTACGGAAGCAGGCAGTTAAGATTATTACAGAGCGGGCAGGTGGGCGCGTATATTTTAATTATGGTTGTGGCGGCGTTGGCTTTATTCATTATTCAATTGTTTGTTTTATAAGCTATGAATCCTAAAGACGTATTACTTACTTTTCCGGAATTGCTGCTTTGGTTTCCTTTGATCAGCGGGTTAATAGCTTTTGTATTAAAGAAAGGCGACCAGGCAAAAAAATGGGCGCTCACTTCTTCTTTTATTACTGTGGGTATAGTTGCCGCAAGCCTGTTCTTCACCGATCAAAAATATTTCAACTTTAATAATGTAAGCTATTTCTGGATGCCATCCCTCGGCAGCAGTTTTGCATTGATGTATGATGGTATGGGAAGAATGCTTTGCTTGCTTACGGCAGTTTCTTTCCCGCTCGTTTTTTTATCTACCTATAATAATGATTATAAAAAGCCCCATTCATTTTATGGTTTAATGCTGCTTACGCAGGCCGGGTTGATGGGCGTGTTTTGTGCGATGGACGCATTGGTATTTTATTTCTTCTGGGAACTGGCGCTTATACCGGTGTATTTTTTATCATCCATATGGGGTGGGGAAAAGCGTATACAGGCAACATTTAAATTCTTTGTTTACACTTTTGCAGGATCGCTTTTGCTGCTTATTGGTATTATTTATGTGTACCTGCATACTCCTGAAGGCACATTTTCTTTGCGTGCTTTTATGGAAGCCAAACTTCCGCCCGGAAAAGAAAAAGTCGCTTTCTGGTTATTTTTTATAGCTTTTGCTATTAAAATGCCGGTGTTTCCTTTTCACACCTGGCAGCCCGATGCATATGAACAATCACCAACCGGCGTTACCATGATATTAAGTGGTATAATGGTAAAAATGGGTGTGTTTGCATTGATCCGCTGGCTGGTACCGGTGTTTCCATATGCTACACAAATGTTCAGCAATATTGTAATTGTGCTTGCGGTAACAGGAATGATATATGCATCCTGCATTGCATGGATGCAGGACGATTTAAAGCGATTGGTAGCTTATTCTTCCATTGCACATATCGGTTTAATGTGCGCCGCAGTGTTTGCGCGTGCCGAAAGTGGCGTGGAAGGGGTAATGATACAAATGTTCAACCACGGTATCAATATTATAGGATTGTGGATAGTGGTAAACGCTATTGAAAAATACTGGGGCACAAGAAAAATATCAGAGATGGGCGGGCTGGCCAATACTTCACCAACACTTACTATTTTCCTGGTGATCATAGCACTGGCAAATATCGCTTTACCGTTAACCAATGCTTTTGTGGGAGAGTTCCTGATGTTTAACGGGTTGTTTACTTACGGTAAATGGACAACGGCTATAGCACTGATCAGTATTATACTGGCAGCGGTATATACGCTTAATATGATACAGAAAGTGTTTTATGGCCCTGTAAGGGCGCATTACCCATTAGCTGGCGTAACCAGGTTAGACAAGGGCGCTGTAGTGGCTTTGTCCATTATCGTGATTATCATATTTGTGCTGGGCGTGTATCCAAAGCCATTGATTGAGCTTACCATGAGTACAGTAGGTGCATTTATGAATAAGGTACATGGGCTGTGAGGAGATAGTGTTGAGAGGTAAGTGATAAGGTGGAAGGTATAGGCTTGAAAGGTATAAGGCATAGGGTGTAAAGCAGATGATATAAGAAACAGTATATAGTAAGGTTGTCGCAAGCTGATAGCTGACGACTGACAGCTTTCAGCTAAAAATCACTATTAATAATTTAAGAGGCATTTAGAAGATTATGATCGCATTAATATTATCGGCATTATGGGGTGTAGTAATGATGTTCAGCGGTATTTTATTGAAAAATAAAAAAGCTGCTGCTCCGGTTGCCATTACGGGAGTTATTGCATTGCTTGTGGTTACCTACCTTGAGTATAATGCTGTTCTTTACCTAGACGCCGACATACGCGGCATGCTGAAGTTCTCGGCATTCGGACAGGTGTTTACCGGTGTAGTTTTCTTCTGCACATTAATTTATTTTATTTTAAATGCGGCTGAATTTGAAGAAACAGGTAATGATACTTTTGAATACTATGCACTGATCTTTTTTATACTGTCTGGTATTGGTCTTGTAACATATTTCAACACATTACTGATGCTTTTCCTCGGTATAGAAATCATTTCAATACCATTATACATACTGGCAGGAAGCGATAAAAAGAATCTAAAGAGTAATGAAGCATCATTGAAATATTTTTTGATGGGCGCATTTTCTTCAGGTATTATGCTGATGGGCATTGCTTTCCTGTACGGTGCTTCAGGAACCTTTTATATTGATGGCATTAATGTTGCCACTGCGGGATTCAGCCCGATGATCGCTATTGGATTGGTGCTGTTACTTATCTCCATGTCGTTTAAAGTAAGTGCTGCGCCATTTCATTTCTGGACGCCTGATGTATATGATGGGTCTCCAACTGTGGTTACATCGTTTATGGCTACTATAGTAAAAGTGGCTTCTTTTGTAGCCTTTCTGCGTTTATTTGATAATGCCTTTGGTAAAGTACACGCACAATGGCAGATACTGGTAGCGCTTATTACTGCCGCTACTTTATTTATCGGGAATATTACCGCTGTTTTTCAGCAAAGCGTAAAACGGATGCTGTCTTATTCCAGTATAGCGCAGGCAGGGTTTATGCTGCTGGCTGTATTTTCTTTAAACACATTTGCTAAAGAAGGATTGATATTATACGCCGCGGCATATTCCCTGGCTACCATAGGCAGCTTTGCGGTGGTAATAAAAATGAAGGATTATTCTCTTGAAGGATTTAACGGGCTTGGAAAAACACAACCTTTCCTCGCGTTGATGAATACTATTTTCCTCTTATCACTAACCGGTATTCCTTTAACCGCAGGCTTTTTTGCTAAATATTATATGCTGATAGGCGCTGTAAAAAACGGGCATCAAACCTGGCTGGTCATTTTTGCGGTGTTAATGGCAGCTATCAGTGCTTATTACTATTTCCGCGTTATACAAGCCATGTATTTTAAAGAAGGTAATGCTGAAGCAAAGCCTGTATCTGCTGTGTTTAAATATACTTTGCTCTTTACGGCTATGCTGGTTATAGTACTGGGCATGTTCCCGAGTTTGCTAACTAAGGCGTTGTATTAAACAAGCTTTGAGTTTCGGGTTTGAAGTTTGTTGTTTCATGTAACTTGTAACCATACATCACAAACTATACATCACAAACTTATTAATCCTTAATTTTAGACCAAATTCAGTTGCTGCATGACGCTGGGAGACTCACTTTCTTTAGCATATAAAACCGTAAAGGGTAACAAACTGCGTACCGGTATTACTGTTGCTATTATGGCTCTCGGTATATGGGCACTGGTGGGTATTATTACAGCTATACAGGCAATGAATGCCAGCTTATCAGAAAGTTTTGCAACAATGGGCGCGAACTCTTTCAGCATACGTTTTCGCGAGCGGCAGATAAGGATTGGCGATGGCGGCGGAAATGTAACCAAAACAACCAGCAGCAGTAACAAGAAAGTAAAAAAATCCAATACAGGCCGGCTAATTACATATGAACAGGCAAAAACTTTTAAAGAAAGGTACAACTATCCTGCCAGGGTAAGCATAGGCTTAAGCGGTGTTGGTAATCAGACCGTTTTTTATGAGGGCAAGAAAACAAATCCTAATGTTCGTGTGTCAGGTGGCGATGAAAATTATTTTGCATTGAATGGTTATGAGGTAATGTATGGACGTGATTTTAATAAGCTTGATGTAGAAACCGGTCGTAATGTTTGTGTATTGGGCTATGATGTAGCGTATAAATTCTTTGGTGAAAAAGTAGAACGGGCGCTCGATCATATTATACGGGTAGGAACAAATAAATTCCGTATAATCGGTGTGCTTAAAAGTAAAGGCAGCAGTTCTTTTTTGCGGGCAGATAACGTTGTATTCACTACATATAATGCATTAAGACGTTTGTTTGATGTTTCCAATGCTTCATTTTACATAGGTGTGCAGGTTAATAATGTAACACAACTGGAAGATGCTATCGGTGAAGCCGAGGGCGATTTTCGTGTTATCAGGAATCTGAATGTAAAAGAGCAAAGCAATTTCTACATAGATAAAAGTGATGCGCTTGCCCAAACTTTTATCAGCCTGTTAGGCAATATATCAATGGCTGCAGGCGGTATAGGCTTTATTACATTATTTGGTGCAGCAATAGGGCTCATGAATATTATGCTGGTAGCAGTTACTGAGCGAACAAAAGAAGTGGGACTGATAAAGGCATTGGGCGGCAAGAAAAAAAATATCCGTCAGCAGTTCTTATTTGAGTCTATACTGATCAGTCTTATGGGGGCTGTTATCGGCATTATACTCGGTATAATTGCCGGGAACCTGATAGGGATGCTTATGAAAGTACATTTTTTTATCCCATGGGGTTTAATTGGTATAGCCATCGTTATCTGCTCGGCCGTAGGGCTGGCAGCCGGAATATACCCTGCATGGAAGGCTTCAAAACTTGACCCTATTGTGGCATTACGATATGAGTAGTGAGAGCTGATACGTGATACCTGACTGCTAATTTCCGCTTTATCAAATTTTCCCCATATCTCCTATCTTTGCGCCCTTATGGCAACTCAAGATAATAACAGGTTCCAGGCGATTATTGCCCACGCAAAAGAATATGGCTTTGTATTTCCCAGCAGCGAAATTTATGATGGACTAAGCGCCGTATACGATTACGGTCCCTGGGGTAGTGAACTGAAAAAAAATATACGCGACTACTGGTGGAAAAGCATGACACAACTACACGAAAATATTGTAGGTGTTGATGCCGCTATATTTATGCATCCCACTACCTGGAAGGCATCCGGTCATGTGGATAATTTCAGCGACCCGATGATTGATAATAAAGACAGCAAAAAAAGATACCGGGTAGATCATCTGATTGAAGCGCATGTAGAAACATTATCCAAAGAAGAAGGAGATGTGTTGATAGCCGCAATGGATAAATTACTTGCAGCAGAAGATTTTACAGGATTAAAAAAATTAATTGAAGACAATAAAATAAAATGCAGCATCAGCGGTACTGCTAACTGGACAGATGTTCGCCAGTTTAACCTGATGTTTAAAACAGAATTCGGTGCCGTTGCCGCAGAAGTAAATGAAGACGAGAATATTGTTTACCTGCGCCCCGAAACCGCGCAGGGTATTTTCGTGAACTTTTTGAATGTGCAGAAAACGGCCAGAATGAAAGTGCCTTTTGGTATTGCTCAAACAGGAAAAGCATTCCGCAATGAAATTGTAGCGCGCCAGTTCATCTTCCGTATGCGTGAATTTGAGCAGATGGAAATGCAGTTCTTTATCCGCCCCGGCACAGAAGGAGATTGGTATAAATACTGGAAAGAAGCAAGGCTGCAATGGCATCTCAGCTTAGGTATTCCTGCTGAAAAATACCGCTACCACGATCACGTAAAACTGGCGCATTATGCCAAGGAAGCCTGTGATATTGAATTCGAATTCCCTATCGGCTTTAAAGAAGTGGAAGGAATTCATAGCCGCAGTGATTATGACCTGAGCCAGCACCAGGTATACAGTAAAAAGAAACTGCAGTATTTTGATAATGATATTGATGAAACAACCGGTAAGCCTTATGGCAATTATGTGCCGTATGTAATTGAAACTTCAATCGGCTTAGACCGTATGTTCCTGCTGATCTTATCACAGGCATATGACGAAGAAGTTATTCCTAGGGAAGACGGGTCTGGAGAAACGCGTACCGTGCTCCGTATTCCTGCAAAGCTTGCTCCCATAAAACTGGCTATTCTTCCGTTAACCAAAAAAGACGGGTTGCCTGAAATAGCAAGAGCAATAATGAATGACTGCCGTGAAGATTTCTATTGCTTTTATGAAGAAAAAGACGCGATAGGTAAACGCTACCGCAGAATGGATGCTATAGGAACACCTTTTTGTATAACAGTTGATCATCAAACAAAAGAAGACCAAACAGTTACTATACGTTACCGTGATACCATGCAGCAGGAGCGTATTGCCATTTCAGATTTACGGGCATTGGTAAAGGAGAAGATAAGGTAGTTTGGAAGTGAAAACATCTCGCTTTAATGATTTTAAACCTGTAAACAGGCAATACATTAAAAAATACGGTGTACTTAAAAACAACGAAATCGTTTGCATTTGTTTAATCATATGATTTAAGGAAAACATAATCTATATTGCTGTCTCAAGTTGGGTTGAAATACTAATTTGTTGCGGCATGCAAAACGAACTGCAGATACAGTATTGGGTAGAGCGGGTGGCATTATTTAATGATGAGGCTGCTTATGAAAAAGTGTTTTTCCATTATAACGATGCGTTGTTCAATCTTGCTGTTTGCTTTGTTAAAGATGAAACTGTTGCGGAAGAAATTGTGTCTGACACATTTGTAAATGTATGGCGCAACAGGAGCCGGTTGCTGGAAATTGAAAACCTGAAAGTATATCTGTATGTTTCTGTAAAAAACCTTTGCATAAAGCATCTTACACGAAATAAAAACGTAGATGATTTTAACCTCAATGATCTTTTACTGAACAATATAGCTGCAACATCCCGTAGCCCGGAAGACCTGATGGTTTCAAAAGAAGTATTAAAATACATACACCAGGCAGTAGAGAACCTGCCGCCCAAATGCCGGCTTATTTTTAAGCTGGTGCGTGAGGATGGCTTAAAGTATAAAGAAATAGCCCAGGTTTTGAACATTTCCGTAAAAACCATTGATGCCCAGATGGCTATCGCGGCAAAAAAAATCACTCAATCCCTTTCTTTTTTGCTTGAAAAATAATTTTCAATTTTTTTCTGAGTTGTTTTAGGGGATTCTTTCTATTTCCGGATCCTTCAGGTAAGTATACCTATCGGATTGTATGATAAATAACCATATCTGGCATTTAATTTCACGAAAACTCTCAGGTGAAGCGACACTTGACGAGTTGAGAGCGCTGCAGGAACTGCTGAATGATGACCCGGAGGTGGCTTATAAGGCAGAACTGTATACCAATTTCTTTGAACATCCCGTAAAGCCGGAGCGCAGTGCTGACCAAAAGAAGTCCCAATGGAATAAGCTTCAGTCAAAGCTTGGCGAACAGTTCCCGGAAGATTTTGTAAGCAATACTGCGCCTGAAGCATCTCCGGCACGCCCTTCTGTTTTTTCTATGTATAAAAAATGGATGGTAGCAGCGGCAGGCCTGGTATTTATTACGCTGGCTGCTGTATATTTTTTACGGCATACCAGCCCGGAGCAAAAACAGGTAGCAGCAAATGATACAAATACCAATGAAATGAATACCATGCCCGGCACCCGGTCAAAAACCGTGCTGCCGGATGGAACAATTGTTTGGCTGAACAGCGATAGCCGCATTGCCTATAATGCGGATTTTGGCGTAGATAAAAGAGAAGTAGTGCTGATTGGCGAAGCTTTCTTTGATGTAGCCCATAACGCGGACGTGCCGATGGTAGTACATGCTAAAAATGTAAATATCTGGGTGAAGGGTACCGCCTTCAATGTGAGAAGCTATCCTGATAATAACCGGGTAGAAACTTCACTTATACGCGGGGCGGTAGAGCTGACAACCAATAAAGACCCGGAAAGAAAAATATTACTGAAGCCCAATGAAAAAATTGTGCTCGATGTGGCTGATGCAGATAGCGCCGGTGTTGTTGCTAAATCACCAAAGCCGGAAAAAGCTTTAGTAAAACATAATCTTTATCACATACAGCAACTGGACGGCAGCCGGTATAATGTTATTCCTGAAATATCATGGGTACAGAACGAACTGGTTTTTGATAACGAAGTTTTTACCGAGGTGATCAGCAAAATGGAGAAATGGTATAATGTGGAAATAGTGCTGCAAAACAACGAACTGGCAAACAAGAACTTTTCAGGGGCATTTAAAAAAGAAGATATAACAACAGCGCTGCAGGGATTACAATTCACCAATAGTTTTCAATTCGAGATAAAAGGAAATACGGTATATATTAAATAACCAAAACCCAAACTGCATATGGCTTGAAAAAAGAGATTCATCCCTGACAAAAAAAGAGAGATGCTGTTACATCTCTCCTTTGATACTTAACGTAAAAAGGTATAGCGATCCCTGGCAGGTAGCATATACCCATTCTTTAAACTTAAGATTAGTAAAATTATGAAAAAACTGATTGTATTCCCATCAGCGGGGGGTACTTGTCCAAAATTTCTCAAACTGCTTATTATCATGAAATTAACTGCAATCTTTTTAATTGTAGTATGTCTCCAGGCTTCTGCCACCGGTTATTCGCAGAGCGATATAAGCATTTCCGTGAAGAATGTTGAACTTAAAAAACTGTTCAACATTATACAAAGGCAAACCGATTACAGGTTTTTATATGAAGATGCACAATTGCCTAAGGATACTAAAATCAACCTGGATGTAACAAAAGCGTCTATACAAACAGTGCTTAATACCGTATTAAGCAATACTAGTTTAAGATATCGTATACTCAATGATAATCTTGTTGTATTAAGCGCTGCTGCCAAAGAGCTTAACAGCCACATTGTAAAAGGCACTATCGCAGATGAGAACGGCCAGCCATTGCAGGGAGTAAGCATTCGTCTTAAAGGCAGCACTTCCGGGGTATCTACCGGTGCAGATGGGACATTTACTATTGAAGTTCCGGACAACAGCGTACTTGAAATTTCTTTTATCGGGTATATTACAAAAGAGGTAAGTGTAAAAAAAGATGAGATCATCAATATACAGTTAACACCCGGCGATAAAAATCTTGACGAAGTTGTAGTTGTAGGTTTCGGCACGCAGAAAAAAGTAAATCTTACCGGTGCGGTAGATATGGTAACCGCCAGGCAGCTCGAAAGCAGGCCTATAGCCAATTTAGGTTCCGGTTTACAGGGATTGATACCTAACCTGAACATAACAAGCTCTAACGGCAGAGCCACCACCAATCCTGCTTTTAATATCCGCGGCTTTACAAGCATCAATGGTGGCGATCCGTTAATTCTTGTGGATAATATTCCTTACAGCATGGATGAGGTAGCACGTATTAACCCGAATGATGTAGAAGCTGTTTCAGTATTGAAAGATGCTGCCGCTTCAGCCATATATGGCGCACGTGGTGCTTTTGGTGTAGTATTGATCACCACCAAAAAGGCAAAAGGTAACAAGCTGAATGTAGCGGTGAACGGAATGGTGGGCTATCGTACCATCGGTAAAATGCCTGAACTGGTTACCGATCCGTATACGGTGATGGAAATGAAAACAGAAGCGGGAAAACCGCTCTACAACCTATACCCGGAATCAGTAAGGGAGTATGCAAAACAACGTTCACAAGATCCTTCCTTACCCGCTGTTGTCCTTGCTGACAATGGTAACAACTGGGTATATACCGGTGCTACAAACTGGTTGAAAGAAGCTTATAACAATTCAGCGCCTACCTATAATACCAATATCAGCATTTCAAAACGGACGGAGAAACTAAGCTATTATCTTTCCGGGGATTATTACCGCCAGGATGGCCTGCTGAAATACGGCAACGATATTTTTAACCGTTACAACCTGAGAGGTAAAGTAGATTTTGATATAACCAACTGGCTGAAATTTTCTAACAATACACAGCTTACCAGCACTGACTACGAAGCCCCGGCTTTCTTAGACGGAGATTTCTTCTGGAATGTAAACCGCACCAATTCATTAGATGTTCCTAAAAATCCCGATGGAAGCTGGACCGCGGCAGGAGCCCCGGTGTTGGGTGCATTACAGGAAGGCGGAAGGCGCAGGGATAAGCTCAACGAATACGTAACTACCTTCTCTGCAAAAGCGGCTTTAATAAAAGATATTTGGGATTTTAATGCAGAAGCTACCTTCAGAAGAGGATCGAATGTAATACGCTCTTATGATATACCTGTGGTATATAAGGCAGGTCCGAACCTTGCACCGCAATATACTTTCTCTAACACCTGGGCGCAGGATCAGAACACTACAACAAGATACAACGTATATAATATATACACTGATTTCCATAAAAATTTTGGAGATCACTTTTTACAGGCACTTGTCGGCTTTAACAGCGAGTACTACAACAATGCTTATTTTTCTGCAAGAAAAAACGGGCTGATCTCTCCCTCGCTGCCTTCCATAGATTTAAGCACCGGTACTATGACGATGAGCGAGCAGATAAAAGACTGGGCAGTGCAGGGACTGTTTTATCGCCTGGGGTATAATTACAAGGAAAAGTATCTTCTTGAGCTTAACGGGCGTTATGATGGCTCATCACGTTTTCCTGAAGGCAAAAGATGGGGATTTTTCCCTTCTGCTTCTGTGGGTTGGGTAGTATCTGACGAAAACTTTTTTAAAGGTATCAATAATGCGCTTTCTCTCGATGTGTTTAAGCTGAGAGCCTCCTACGGAAGCCTGGGCAACCAGACATTTACTTACTCCGGCGCATTCCCTTATTATGATACGTATCCTTACCTGCCGATTTTACCTGTTACCGGCCAGGGTAATATCATATTAGGGTCTGGCAGACCTACCATCGTGGGCAGTCCCAAACCTGTATCGGATAATTTTAGCTGGGAAAGCATTGCCAGCGTGAACTTTGGTGTTGATCTTTCTATGTTTAAAAACAGGTTTAACCTGAATTTTGATAAATATACCCGCTATACAAGAGATATGCTGATACCCGGACAGGAGCTTCCTGCTGTGTATGGCGCAGATGCACCCACAGAAAATAACGGGGATTTGAAAACCAAAGGTTGGGAGTTGCGTTTGAACTGGAGAGACAATACAACCCTCGCAGGTTCTCCATTCTGGTACAACCTTACCTTTACTTTAGCAGACAACCGCTCATGGGTTACCAAGTATGACAATCCTACAAAATACCTTGGTAATACTTACGGCAACTATTACGAAGGAAGAGAAATAGGTGAAATATGGGGCGCTGAAATTGCCGGTTATTTTAAAGATGAGCAGGAAATAGCAAACTCGCCCAACCAACGCGATTTTGGTGAAGATGACCAGGGCTATAATTTCTATCCCGGCGATCTTAAGTTTGTTGATCTTAACAAAGACGGTGTGATCAATTATGGAGACAGAACGGTAGAAAATCCCGGCGATATGCATATCGTTGGTAACAAAAGCCCGCGTTATCCGTATGGCATTGATCTTTCTGCCGGCTGGAAAGGAATTGACCTGCGTGTATTTATGCAGGGTATTGGTAAGAGAGACTGGTATCCCGGTAATTCAAATATTTACTTCTGGGGTATTTATGCGCAGCCATGGACCAATATAAACACGTTAAATATGGATCACTGGACGCCTGAAAACCCAAATACATATTTTCCTGCCGTGCGTGCATATACAGCAGAAGATGCATTATCACCCCTGGCAAAACCCAATTCACGGTATATGCAGAACGGTGCTTATATGCGTGTTAAAAACGTAACAGTCGGTTATACCCTGCCTAAGGCTGTATTGCAAAGGTTAAAGCTGACCAAAGTTCGTTTTTACTTTAGTGCTGAAAATGTTTTTGAAATAACGCATTTAAAAGTAAAGCTTGACCCCGAATCGTTGGGTGACGGTAACAGGCCTCAGGCAGCATATCCGTTCCAGCGGACATACTCTTTTGGTTTAAACCTTAATTTTTAATGCACTAATTTCTTTAAGATGAAATGGAGCAAAATACATATTTCTCATATAAAGAAATGTCTGTGCGAAGAGACATCAGGTCAAATTAAAAAAATAAAAAATCAACTGATGAAACGAATTTCATATATATTTTTAGTAGTCGCTCTACTGGGTGTTTCGTGTAAAAAAGATTTTTTACAGCGCACACCCGCAACGGCTATTACCGGCAACGACTTTTTTAATACAACAGCCGACCTGGAAACCTATACCAATGGTTTGTATACCCAGCAGCTTCGTGCTATATGGGCTGATGTAGAGGCGGCAGATAAATTTTCTGATAACATCTCCATTTATACCGGTAGCAGCGAGGTAGATAATCTCATTCGCGGAGGGGTAACCCCTGGCAATACCAAAGGCTGGGATCAAGGCACCTGGGGTATGTTGCGCAACATCAATTTTATGCTGGATAATGTTGGCAAAACCACAGGAGACCAGGTTGTCATCAATCATTACATTGGTGTGGCACGTTTTTTCAGGGCCAACTTCTACTTTAATATGGTAAAGCGTTACGGCGATGTTCCCTGGTATTCGCGTGTGCTGGGCAATAAAGAAGAAGATATGTTGCAAAAGGCCAAAGATCCACGTACTGCGGTGATGGATTCAATAATGGCTGACCTGGAATATGCGGCAGCGAATGTATTACCTGCACGTACCAACAATACATATGTAACCAAATGGGGCGCGTTAACATTGCTGGCAAGGGTTGCTTTGCACGAAGGAACCTACCGCAAATACCATAACGAGCTGGGGCTGGAATCTTCGGCGCAAACTTTTCTTCAGCGTGCTGTATCCGCCTCACAGGAAATAATGGATAACGGTGGTTTTCAAATTACCGGCACCGGGGCTGCCGGATACCGGGCATTATTCGAAAGCAATGATCTTTCCGCAAATAAGGAAGTGATCTTTCTCCAGAAAAATAATAAAGAACAGGGCGTTGCCAATAATACCCACGTTGTGTTAGACTGGCAATGGGCTTTAAGCTCCAGCCTGGCAAATGAGTTTTTAATGACGGATGGTACACCGTTCACCTCCCAGGCAGGATATGAGACAAAAACTTTTGTAAACCTGTTTACCAATCGTGATCCGCGTTTAGCTGAAACGATCATGACGCCGGGATTTGTAACAACACCGGGTGGCAATCCTTACCTTACCCGCCCTAATTTTGGCGGTTATTTACAGGTAAAGTTTTACCCGCGTGATCCGGCTTTGAGAGGCGGCTGGGTTTTAAACTATACAGATCTGCCCATTTTCAGGTATGCGGAAGTATTACTGACAAATGTTGAGGCAAAGGCGGAATCAGGAACGCTGAACCAGGGAGATATAGACGCAACCATCAACAAGCTGAGAACAAGAGTAGGAATGCCTGCATTGGACCTGGCAGCCGCAAATGGTACGCCTGATGCTTATCTTGCCGGTAAATATCCATTGGTTACGGGGGCAAATAAAGGTGTTATACTTGAAATACGCCGTGAGCGCAGGGTGGAGCTGGCTTGTGAAGGTTTCCGCCTGGATGACCTGTATCGCTGGAAAGCCGGGTCCCTTTTAGCACAAAACCCGGGTGGTATGTATGTGCCTGCGCTGGGCGGACTGGATGTAACCGGTGACGGTGTAGCCGATATAGCTATTCTTCAATCTAAAGATGACGAAAGCCCGATAGCGGGTTTACCAGCCGATGTAAAAGAGAAAATTGTGAAATATTATCTTTCTGACGGAGCTTTTATTTTGTCTAACGGTACATCGGGCACTGTTATGTTTGCCAAAGATGTGGCGCAGCCCCGCAATTTTGTTGAACCTAAATATTATTATTTCCCGATACCTGCTTCACAGGTAATGCTAAGCAATAAAAAATTAACCCAGCCGGCAGGTTGGGAATAAAAAAACGGGATGCAAAAATACCGGTGGGATATATCTTTATCTCGCCGGTTATTTTTTACATGAAAATATACTCATGAAAAGAAGAATTTTTCTGCGCAACGCATCGCTCGCGGCAGCAGGTGTTGCAGGAGCATCAGGCATACAGGCAACGCCGGTTGCAGGTAGTAAAGATCAATCTAAAAAACCGGTGCTTACAATTGCGCACATTACGGATGTGCATATCCGGCCGGATGAGCATGTACCCGGGCGGTTTAAAAAATGCCTGGAAATGGTGAAGCAGCATAAGGTTGATTTCTTTTTGAATGGCGGCGATTCTATTCACGACGCTTCATATGATAATGTACAACGCACAAGAGTAACCGAACAATGGGCGGTATGGGATGAATGCATGCAGTCGCTGAAAGGATATGAAGTATACAGTTGTATCGGCAATCATGATCCGTGGTGGTCGGCGCCGTCAAAAGAGGATGAAATGTATGGTATTCCTTATACGGTAAAACGGCTGGGTATCCCGCATAACTATTACAGCTTTACAAAAAAGAACTGGCATTTTATCATCCTTGATGGTAATTACAAAGGCATTACGTTGGGTGAAGAGCAAACGGAATGGTTGAAGAAAGAATTAGATAAAGTGCCGCAAGGTCATTTTGTATTGCTGATGTCGCATTACCCTATATTAACGGTTACGGGTACCTGGGAAGGTGGCCAGCATAAAGATCATAAAGAGCTGAAGCAATTGTTCTACAAGCACAAGGATAAAGTAAAAGTTTGCTTAAGCGGTCATCAGCATTTACTCGACAGGGCATGGTACAATGGCGTGGATTACTTTTGCAATGGCGCCATGAGCGGTTTTTGGTGGGGTAAGGGAAATGAAAAATCCGCGCAGCCTTATTATTACCAGGAGACACCGCCGGGGTATGCGATCATAAGGTTGTACGAAAACGGAAAGGTGGAGAATGAGTATATTGTTGCTAAGGTGGAAGAATAAGCAATTAGCAATTAGCTATCAGTATTCAGTTATCAGCTATTAAAAACCTGTGTATCTATTAAGATACCGAAACTACTGTCACCCGCACGTAAAACAAATACTCTCCACAAATGAAACCAATATACTTTATACCATGTATGCTGATCGTGCTGTTGCTTACAGGTATGAAGCAAAGCAATGAGCCGGCGCCGGCTCTCCGTTTATTGGGCACACGCAACTGGATACGTGCAATATGGGATGATGTTCCAGGCGCTGAGCAATACAGGATTTATTGGGCTGCGGGTGAAAAAAAACCTGCAACGCCCGCCGCTACGGCAGAAAGGAATACAAACAGGTTTTATATACAGGATGTGCAGCCTGAAACTTTGTATTACATATGGGTAGAACCTATAGCGGCAGGCAAGGCAATGGCTTCATTAACGGGTAGTGTAACTACACAAAAAGAATGGGTGCAGGATACTGAAGAGTTAAAGGAATTGCAAACCAATCCCAGCTCTGCGGCAGTGCCTGAAGGCATGCAGATTTACTGGCAGGATGAGTTTAATGATGAATTTCTGAACAGGAATAAATGGTTCACGAATTATTACTCCAACATTGATTATTTATATAAGATCAATCTCAGCAAAATGAAAGCAGACAGTCTTCCGCAGCCTGCTTATATACTTAACGGGAAAACCATTAACCTGTTTACCAATGATTCGTTACCGCATGAAGTGTATGACGTAAAAAATAATAAAAAAATATCCTCCATTCAAACCTACGACTGGAATAAAAACGAGCATTTATTAGACAACAGCCGGGGTGGTTATTTTGAAGTAAAAGTAAAAAGAAGCAGCACCGGCAAACCGCGGGGGCTTAACACTGCTTTCTGGTTTGACTCTCCCGGCCCTGATTTAAAATATTATCTTGAGCAAGGCACCACTCTGGATGGCGTGCAGGGTATACGGACTAAAGGGCAGGTGTTTGAGATAGATGTATTTGAATACCTGAATGCGCAGTTTGTGCTGCATGGTCATGTAGACACCAATGGTAAATTTCAACGTAACCTGGCTACGCATATCGCAGAAGGCTATCAACATATTGATAACTGGGTGGTGCATGGTATGCTGTGGACACCCACTTCTATAAAACATTATATCAATGGTACACTTATCAAAGCATACTCTGATAAGCACCAAGTATACTCACCCAATCATTGTATGAATGTGCTGCTTGGCAGCTATGGCGGCGGCGGTACGGTTAATATGGAAGTTGACTATATCCGCTATTATCAATGGCCATTAAAAGATGGTAATGAATTACCCAACCCGGGTTTCGAGAATGGCGGAAGTATCTCTCCCTGGGAAGGGGATGGAATGTTAACCGCAAACGTTGGTAAAAAGACTACAAAGGGTGTTGTATTAAATCCCGGGCAAAAAATTGACCAGTATGTTTACCTGGATAATGATGCAGCGTATGAACTGGAATGCTGGTTTAAAGGTAAAACCAGGTTGAATATAAGTGTAGAAGATGCCGCACCGGTGAACGGTAATCTTACTTTAATAGATGGAAAGACCGTAAACGGCAAAAGTGATTTCCGGCAGGAAAAACTTTCCTTCGGCACAGGTAAAGACTTTGCAGGCAATATGAAAACGGTATGTGTTGCCTTTGTGAACGAAGGTGATTCACAAGCGATCATAGATGATATTTTTATTCGTAAAAAAAGCAGCAGTAGGCGATAAATAGTTTACACTACCTAAACGGAACGTATTTGAATTACCGGGCTCTGGCGCATGCAAAACATGGGATATACAGGAAAGCGGCTAACCAAATATCTCAACATCATCGAAAATAGATATATTGAACCGGCTTTAAAAAACCTTAGTAACATATAGCAGAACATGGAATTACCTTATTAGGATAGGTATCTTTAGTAAACAAAGAAGGATATGAAAACAGCACGAGCACAAAATCATCTTTCATTAATTGCTATAGCAATTTGCTTACACTTTTCCGTAAGCGCCTTTTATGTTAATGCCCAGGAGCCCATAAAAATTTCACATGGACCCTATTTGCAAGCTATGACAGATTCAGGTGTGTCCATAGTATGGACAACCAATAAACCCGCTACCGGCTGGGTAGAGCTGGCTCCTGATGATAGCAGTAACTTCTATCAAAAAGAAAGACCTAAATATTTTTGTACCTCCAATGGATTAAAAAATATAGGAACTGTGCACCAGGTATACTTAAAAAATTTAGTGCCCAATACCCGTTATCGTTATCGTGTATACAGCCAGGAAGTTTTAAAGCATGAATTTGTATATGTTCATTACGGGAATGTTGCTGCTACGGTTGTATACAGAAAAAAGCCGCTCACCTTCACTACGCCTGGAAGACCCGGCCCGTTTGAATTTGCGGTAGTGAACGATATTCACGAACGGAACAATGTATTGAAGCAACTGTTAGGACAGGTAGATCTGCCCAACGCCGGGTTTATTGTTTTTAACGGAGATATGATCAATGCCTCCATGAGCGAAGAGCAGGTATTCGGCGGTTTTATGGATACAGCAACAGCCTTATTTGCCAGAGAAACACCTATGTATTATGCAAGAGGGAATCATGAAACCCGTGGTCCGTTCGCTTCAGCATTTGCAAAATATTTTCCGGGTATCGGCGGCAATTTATATTATATGTTTACAAAAGGCAACGCCTGTTTTATTGTGTTAGACGGCGGTGAGGATAAGCCTGATTCTGATATTGAATACAGCGGCATAACGGATATGGACAATTACCGGACGGAGCAGGCAAAATGGCTGGCAGATATTGTAAAAACAGATGCTTTTAAAAAAGCGAAATATAAAATAGCGATCTGCCATATACCACCTACCAACGGATGGCATGGTAACCAGGAGATCACGAAGAAATGGGTGCCGGTTTTAAATGAAGCGGGTGTACATCTTTTTATTGCCGCGCATGAGCATCGCCACCGGATACAAAAGCCTTCTGAAGCAATAAAGTTTCCTGTTATAGTGAACTCCAATAATAATGTCATTAAAGCCAGCATTTCCGAAAAGGAAGCACGCTTTCGTATTTTCGATACAACAGGAAAGCTGGTAGATGAATTGATCATCCCTTAATCATTTTTGGGCAGGTAAGGTATATACGGAAGACCTGCCTGTTGAAATGGAAATTGACCGGGTGAGGTTTTATGAGTTTAAGCGAAAGCGAAAGATGATGCTACATACGTTGCGCACGCCACGGGAAATTACCGGTTAAATATGAGAAGGAATATGTAACAACCTGATGAATGTTATAGAGGGTATAAACAGCCTGCACGATGATATCGGGTCCACACTGTCCAACATTGAATTTGAACACCCGCTCGCGTTGAGTGCCTGTCCAGAGGAAAAACGTGCCTCCTGCAGGCGAAATCAAAAAAGCTAAAGAAAATAGCCAGATCGGGGGAATTTGAGAGAGATGAATATATAAAGAGGAAACTGTAATTTCAATATATGCTTAAACCCTCCTACTGCTTATTACTGGCATTACTGTTTAGCTGCCATTCGCTGGTAGCGCAGGATTCTCTTAACAACGGCTTAGAAGCGGCGCGCAACGACACCAATAAAGTGATGCGCTACTGGGAGGCCGGCGCCAATATCCTGTACCAGAACGGACAGGTGGCCATGAATTATTTCAGGGCGGGATTTGCGCTGTCCCAAAAACTGAATTATACTTCCGGTATGGAGCGCTGCCTGAACGCCATCTCTTTAGCTTTCTCCATCAATAGCAGATATGATTCCGCACTGGCATACATCAACATGGCCATTCCCTATGCAAAAAAAGCCGGCGACACCAAAAGACTCACGCTAGCTTATATCAACAGGGCCGATGTGCTGACGAATACTTCCAGCTATAGCGCGGCTTTGAAAGATTGCGACACGGCCATTCAGTATGCGGAAAAACTGGCAGGTAATTCAGATGCATTGGGACGTATATATGGCATCATAGCTGGCATTTACACAGCCCAGGAACAATATGGACCGGCCGAAGTGAATATTGATAAATCATTGCAGTATTTTCTAAGAACGACTAACCGCCGTATGGTGGCGCAAATGTTATCCGACAAGGCAGACCTGTATAATATTTTAGAACAGCCCGCAAAGGCAGTTCCCCTGTTGAAAGAAGCCATCCGGATTGGCGACAGTCTTGATGATAAAGAAAATCTGGCAGCGTATCATACCGGCCTCCAGGAATCATACGCCCGCATGAACCGGTTCGATGAAAGCCGTAAATCGGCTATGCGTGCGATTAACATTTGTGAAGAAACAGGCAATGAGTTGCAGGCGGCAAATATCTATTGCAATTTGTGCGATGTGGAGCAGAAAAACAAAAACTACAAGCTGGCCATTGCATATGGAGAAAAAGCTTTCCGGGTTTATGTCTCCACACACGACACTTTACGGCAACAGATGGTCGCCACCAACCTGGCAGAATCTTACCTGGCTGATAATAACCCTGAACAGGCTTATAAATATTTGAAATTAAGCAAAGCGTTTGGCGAAAGTTTGATGCGAAAACAGTTCAGCGAAGAAACCACCACACTGCAAACTACTTTTCAGGTAAAGGAAAAAGACAAAGCGATTCAACTGCTGAACAAAGAAAAAGAATTGCAGCAACAGCGGTTACGGCAACAATGGTACATGATGATCGGCGTTTCTATGATAACGCTGCTGGTGCTGGCCGGCGCCTGGCTCTTGTTTAACAGGAATAAATTGCGCCAGCGCATGAAAGAGCTTGAACTGCGCAACCGCATTGCCGCCGACCTGCACGACGAGGTGGGTAGCTCCTTGAGCAGTATTCATATGTTGAGCCAAATGGCCTCTCAAAAGGCCAGTGAAACAGCACAGCACGATATTCTCTCGCGCATGAGCAACAATGCCAAAGAAACCATGGATAAAATGGGAGACATCGTCTGGATGATCAAACCCGGCGAAACGGAGGCGGGCAGCCTGGTACAAAGAATGGAACATTTTGCCTATGAAGTGGGTACAAGCAAAAATATCGAGGTCACCGTTCAACTGGATGAACTGGAAAAAGTGAAGCTGAGCATGGAGCAGCGCCGGAACATATACCTCATTTTCAAAGAGGCGCTGAACAATGCAGCCAAATATTCCGGCACTAAAAAAATCGACATCACCAGCTCATTGAAAAACCGCGAGCTGCAGGTGATGATCAAAGACGAAGGAAACGGATTTGACCATGCCAGCACGAGAAAAGGAAACGGTCTCGGTAACATGAGCAACCGGGCGGCGGAACTGGGTGGCAAATTGGAGATCAATTCATTGATGAACGAAGGCACCACTGTCATGCTTACCCTGCCCGTGTAAGCTCCCCCGATTTCGCTATTGAAAATTGAATACAGATATCGCAACTTTAAAAAAAATATCCCCTTGATCAGAGTAGCTATTTTTGAAGACAACAAACACCTGCGCGACACATTCGAGTTGCTTTTATCCAATTCCGAGGGCTTCTCCTGCACAGGCGCCTATCCCGATTGCCAGAATATGATCAATGATATTGCGGACAGTCCCTGCGACGTGGTACTGATGGATATCGAGATGCCCGGCATGAACGGCATTGAAGCCACGCGCCTGATGAAAAAACATTATCCTCATATCAATATTCTTATTCAAACCGTATTCTTCGAGGATGATTATATCTTCAACGCCATCTGCGCCGGCGCCTCCGGTTATATACTCAAATCCACCACGCCCGACGGCTATCTCGAAGCTATTCGCGATGTGCAGTCAGGCGGTTCGCCGATGACGCCCGGCATAGCCCGTCGCGTGCTGGAATTGTTTAAAGTAAATCTTCAACTTTCCACCACCAATTACAACCTCAGTACGCAGGAAAAAAAAGTCCTGCAACTACTGGTGGCAGGAAAAAGTTATAAGATGATCGCTTCCGAACTGTTCATTTCCCAGGAGACGGTGAAATCGCATGTATCGAATATTTATGGCAAGCTGCATGTACATTCGGCCACGGAAGCGGTGGCATTGGCGATCAGGAATAAGATCGTGTGAAATAAAAAAGTCCTTCGTTTGGTTTCATGAAAATCCCGGAGGTAAGCATGGTTCGGGAAGGAAGAATCAGACGGGGAAAAATTCAGCCCGATACCAAACCACTGGAATGATTTACCAAAACTGTTCACATAAGGTTGATCCCTTTTAATGGAAACGGTATTGTTGCCATTAAAATGAAAACTCACCTTGTCGGCCTGGAGATTGTCCTTCATATACGAAGTCAGGTTCCATCCCACTGTAGTGAAGTAGAAATAAAAGTTAACCGCGCTGCGGATATAGGTCTTTCCAGTTGTACAGAGATATCCGCCGGTGGGCAGCGTTACACCTGGCCCGTTTCCGCCCGGGTCGGGCAGGTCTTCATTCGATTATTCAAACCAAAATACCACGGGGGTGGTAGTGAAAACAAGCCTGGTGGTAGTTGGATAGGTCGCATGTTCCCATTTTGCAACGCTCAGGAAGTAGCCGGGAAACGCTTTGGATTCAATGGTAAACTTCAACAGATCGCCTGCATCGCGCTTGATGATGAAGTGATTGGTAACAGACTCATCTTTCTGGAAAAACGTCCACAGGTATTTATTCTTCGGGAAAGAAGAAAAATCGGGATTCTTGTTTTCTTCTATTCCAAACATGTCGTAACTGACACCGTTATGCACGTGAGCAGTTTTCCTTCTTATGTTTACCGTGCCATCGCTGTTATTTGTAAAACTGATTTCATCTGCGGGCCGCAGGAACGGGCGGCCAAATATGGTCATTTCCTGGCCACTGGTGCTGAAATAGAACGTCATTGTATCCTTTTGGTTATTCATGTCCTTTCCAAAACAAACAAGATACCCGCTGTTGGGAAGAACTACGTTTGGTCCGCGGGGATCTTCTGGTGCAGGCAGGTCTTCATTCGATTTTTTGCAACTGGCCGACAGCAGGAAAATGCATACCGACAATAAGGAGAGTATCTTTTTCATGATTGTTTATTTTCAATTACAAAACTATCCGGCCGCCAGGTGGCGGGAAATAGCGAGTTCGGGGGAATTTGGGAGGAAACAGCTTTGCGTATTTTTCAGCATGATCATTACCCTGGCTGCCGCTGGGAAGTAAGCTTTCTTGCCGAAGTGATGTGGTGGTACACCGGTTTTTTGTAACAACAGAAGATAATGTACTGCCTGTCCGGCTGATCCATTTCACGGCATCGCCCCGGGAGCAGTCCATCCTGCTCACCTAGGCTACCGCTGTAGAATCGAACAGCAAAATTTTCACCATTGAGCGCAGCACAGATGCAGTGAACTTTACGGCGTCGGCAGTTTTAAATTGATCAATAGTTATGGGCAGATAGTGCAGTAGTGGCGCCAGGCGAATATCAGCAATACCGCCATACCGATTTATACAACCACCCTGCCCGCTTGTGTGTATGTATTGCAGGCAGAATTTGCTACCGGCATACTGGTGTAAAAGCTGGTTGCACAGTAACACAACAACATTACAGTTTCCTCAGCAGCCATAGCAGCAGTGAAATTAAAATACTTAAGAGGATCATGGTGGTAACGGGGAAATAAAAACGGAAGTTTTCCTTCTCAATGCGGATATCTCCTGGCAGGCGGCCAATCCAATGCAGCTTATCGTGAAAAAAATAAATAGTTATGCCGGCAACAATAATGAACACTCCGGCTACTATAATATATTTTCCTGTTTCAGCATTCATACGGCATAGCATTCATTACTGAAAATATATTTTAATAGTTTGATAAAAAAGCCTGTTTTGCAAATGGGCAGATTGCTTTACAGAGTATCCCTGCAGACCAAGCAAACCCGCAGCATTTCCTTTGTTGATGGCGATTTCAAGATAACCTGCGGAGTTAAATAAGGCAAGCTTGTCTCCTTCCTCAACATCGGCGTATGTTTCACTTATTTTATCAATTACTTCATCACGCTTAAATGCAATGGAAAAGTTCCGGCCATTCCTTTGCCGTTCAAACGCCTCCCGGGTGATGTTAACTACTACATTCTCGAAATGATCTATAAAAATGATCTGGCCTTCAATCCAGTTTTCGCCCAACAGGGGCATCAATGGATTTTTTTCTACTATTTCTATATCTGCATTTCCTATTGTTTGTAAACTTCCTCCATCAACAATATGTTGAATAGCTTTAGCAAAAACACGGGTTATATACAAAGCGTTTTTAGCAACGTTTTTTTCCATTGGTAAGCCAATTACCAATTCAGGTTTACCTTCTGCAATCATTGTGAGCAGTCCATTGTCTGCACATAAAATATATTGCCCGTTATAAAAAGCCAGTAGCAATTGCTCATTCTTATTTTCAAACAGATTTACATGCACAATATGGAAAGAAAAATCAGGAAAATTTTTTATGGCGTTGCGGCAAACATAAGCAGCCTGCGGATAGTTAAATGGCGTTAGCTCGTGGCTGATATCAACAATGGTACAGTCCCTGACCTCTTGCATCAGTTGCCCTTTAATGGCGCCAACGAGGTAATCCTTTTGTCCTATATCTGATGTAAGTGTTATTAAGGGCATCCGCAATGAAGATAGTAAGTATATTCCTGCAAAAATAAGAGAGTAAGATGGTAATATAAACGATTGAATATAAATGGGTGCACAGCAGAAAAAATACCGGGAAAGAAAAAATCAAAGCTTTTTTTTAAAAGTTTGCTCGGATGTCTTTTTCCCTTATTTTTGCACTCCCAAAAAAGCAGGTCATGCAAGTGACACACTTTTAAGCGGATGATTCCGTAGCTCAGTTGGTAGAGCATAACACTTTTAATGTTAGGGTCCTGGGTTCGAGTCCCAGCGGGATCACTTCTTGGGACAAGTGCGAAAAATCGTTACTTGTCCCATTTTTATTATCCTCTAATTCATTATTAAATAGATAGATATATTCAACGACTTCATTTACTTTTTTGGTTCGATGTTGCCCTCCGTCAAAAACCCATTTTTCGGTGAAGATCGAACCAACGATGGAGCGTTGCTCTGCACTTGTACCATTTACAAAAACATCTTCAAATAAAATCAGCTTATCAACAGCCTGATTGATTAGATCATCTACGCCTTTTTCTTTGATATCAGTTCTCATCAGTTTTAACTCCAACTCATTTGCCTAATTCTTTCTTCAGTCGCTTTAACAATTGCTGATTTGAAATCTTTGTAGAGAAGGGCGCCAGCGATTCATCTATTTGGGCAGTTTTTCCAGTTTTGGTAGAAATAGCCTTATCCAAATTGTCATTAAGCACATTATATTTCGCTGTTAAGCGATCATATGGGTTTAGAGATTAAGGTATAGACAGCGGAGTTACATACTTATTATTAACTATATACCCTATTTAATTACCACTAAAAAGAAAGTGTCGGTTGTGTGGTGACAATAGTTAAATTATTTCTACCCAAAAAAGGAACAAAAAGCGTTCCAGCAAGGTCGAAAGTCCAAATTCGCAGGTAAAGATTGAGCGGGAATAGCCAACCCATAATCCAGAAAATCCTGGAAGGATTGCAGCAGTAAATATTGTAATGCTTCAATGGTGGGAAATGCAGCAGGTATGTCCGAAGCATTATCGGAAATAGCTTCTGCTATGCTTATCAATCCTAACTGATGCTGTCTGACATAATTTTTAAGGAACCCTGCATCATGTTCAGAGTTATATCATCCTCTCATCAAATGAGGTTTTTTAAAGGATATTGACAGAATTGATTCTAAAGTTAAACTTCATGAAAAAATATTTGCAATATCGTTGCAAATATTATACTTTAGCGTTCTACTATAATCATCACGTTTGAAGATGCATTTTAACAAAACAGGTAAAAGATTATCAGCGCTGACAATGCTCAGCCTGATGACTTTTATTTTCGTTGTTAAAGTTTTTCATGCATCTGCACACGATACCTGTGTAAACTTTTCCGTTAATGGCAATGGAGTAAATCACATCTGCACCATTTGCGAATATCACTTTACCAAAGACGCAGATAATTTTCACTCCGTCATCTCAATACCAGATGCGGTTAACTTTTTGTTTTCTGACACGTGCAAAATATCCGCTTACTTTTTTGCCGCTGTTAACATTATTACGCTACGAGGTCCTCCTTTCACTACAGGTATATTACAATAGGTTTTACTTCACACCGGGAGGTGATCTGTTATTTCTTTTATGTTTTAAAGCCAGGGGCGCTTTAACTGTTAATACCAGCATAGTGTTTATTCACTTTAATGCGTCGCTACGCATGATTCACTTCCGGATGAATTATACAGACCTACTGATCATTTAACAAGTATTTTTCTGTTCCATGTATCAGGTTAATGGAGACCTCACCAGAGAGTGTTCTGATGCCTGCTATACTATCAACTCATAGAAATCTCACCTGGTTTCAGGATAATAAAAATGTTGTTGCAATAACGGGAGTATGCCGAAAATCCCCATAAGAGTAGGCGTTCATTTTTCAAATTTAACCACATGCAAAATTCAGAAAAAAAAGCAGCCCTGGTTGCGGCTATTATTGCTTTAAAAGCCGTTGGCGGCACGCATTGCAGTAACTGCGGTCACTGCAAAGCAACGCTCTAAACAAGTATTCCGGGAGCAGCGAAATTGCTGCTCCCTTTTATAGGTAATCAAAAAATATATGGTATGAATACCGAAACTATAGCGCTGAACCCTACGCAACTACAAGACATGTTATCCTATCGCAACGAAGATATCCTATCACGCTTCACGGATATGTTTGAAGTTACCGGCGAAGAAGCGATGGACATTTTCCAGGAAACAAAGAAGTTTTTATATGTATGCCAGGTTGATGGCGTTTTTATTCCTGATGACCTGCTCATCGTAGATGAGATGTGGCACAACTTTATTCTTTTCACCAAAGAATATCATGCATTCTGCAACCGGTATTTCAATCGATACTTCCATCACCTGCCTGCATCAAAAGCAGAAAAAGAGGAGCAAAATCGCAAAAATCTGGAGGATCCTGAAAGTGTGCGTAGCATGTATTTACAAAAACTGGAGCATGTGATCAGTACAGTGTATGATCACCTGGGAGAAGCGACCGTCATAAAATGGTTTCAGCAATATCCCGCAACATACAGTAAAGAAAACATCAAACTGCTAAGAAAAATATGAGCATTTTTCCCAAAAGAAATATACCAGGTTCCACTGTTACCATTCATTGGAACTTCAATACTGCACACATTACCGATGTGCATGTATGTCCTTATGTGCGTATTGGTGTGCAATCGCCTGACGGCACAACCACCATGCTGTTTGAACAGCATGTATTGGGGCTGCCCGCCATTCAAATGCCTGCAGATCCCGCTTCGGGGCAGCAATTGCTGTATTTAAACAAGAATACACCCTTATTAGTACTGGCTGATTATTTAAGCACACACCATAAAAGAGCGGAACTAATACAGATACTTCAAAATATTCAGGCCGGCCGGCATTATTATTTTACCTACCCCATTCCCCAAAATGCACCGTTGGGAAAGTATACATTAATTTCTGAGGTATATAATGGAGGAAATATTAAATACTCTGCAACTGCTTCGGATGATTCGTTTTTTGTAGAGCATATCTCCGTTAAAGAAAATAAAATCATTAATCATTCGTGTGAACCAACGCCGGTTAAGATCGTTACCTGGCAACCGGATAAAAAATTACAACCTGAAAATATAGCGGTATTTGAAATGCAGCCGGGAGAAATCATACCGGTATATGCTTTTCCGGAAAATTCTTTTTTATGCTATAACGAAGAGCGGATTATACTTTCCCTTCAGCGTCCGGATGCTGTTCGCTGCATTCGCAATCAGCAGGCGCTCTGTTTATCTAAAGATGACAGCCTTCATGTACTTCTGCCTGGCAATAATGCATTTACGTTGGAAAATGATGAAAAACTAATCTGGGAAAAAGCAGATGGTATTACTCGGGGAGAAGAAATATGTACTCAGGGTAAGGAGCATCTCTACCGCGAAATGATCGAAAATAAATTAATCATAGAAATAAAAACACAGTGATGACAACACCTGTACAAGATCGTGTGGAAGCGATTGATCTGACTAAAGCATACAATGAGCATACGGCGTTAAACAAATTAAATCTCCGGCTTAAGGCAGGTGAAATTTTTTGCCTGCTGGGTCAGAATGGAGCCGGCAAAACCACAACCATCAATATTTTTCTTGGCTTTATAGAAGCTACTGCCGGAAAGGCGATTATTAACGGGGTGGATGTTAAACCGGGTAATAGCGAGAGTAAAAAACATCTTGCTTATATACCAGAAGTTGTTCAATTATATGGCAATCTTACAGGAATAGAGAACCTTGATTTTTTTAGCCGGCTGGCAGGATTTAATTACCGCCAGGATAAACTGGAGCAATTGCTGCTGCAAGCCGGACTGCAGCAGGAAGCACATAGCAGGAAATTAGTCCATTATTCAAAAGGCATGCGCCAGAAAGTAGGCATTGCCATTGCACTTGCTAAAAATGCAGATGTGATTTTTATGGATGAACCTACCAGTGGACTGGATCCTAAGGCTACACAGGAATTTACAACAATTGTGAAAGCATTAGGGCACAAGGGCAAAACAATTCTTATGGCTACTCACGACATTTTTAATGCGGTTAATGTGGGAACGCATATTGGTATTATGAAAAACGGCACACTTGTGCATACGCTCAAAACGGCGGATATCACGGCGAACGAATTACAAAAACTCTACCTGGAAACTATTTAAAGTCATCTTGATACATGAAGTTTTTTATTCCTCTGATCTTTATGCTGCTATCCTCCTATGCCGGCTTTGCACAAAACGATAGCACTACCCGTGATAGCAGCCGCATATTAAGTGCCGTTACAGTATACGGCAGGGTTAGTATAAAAGCGCTGAAGCAACAGCCATTTAATATTTCGGTGATAGATGCAACACCGTATTACAGCAGCAATATTACCGGTGTGGATCTGCTGAGGCAGGCTTCTGGTATTAAGATTAAGCAGAACGGCGGCTTTGGCTCCGGCAACGATTTTTTTATCAATGGCAGCTCCGGTAAGCAGGTGAAGTTTTTTATTGACGGGTTGCCGCAGGATAACCTGGGAGAAACGCAGGCATTGAATATTTACCCCGTGGAGCAGATAGAAAGGCTGGAAGTATATAAAGGTGTGCTGCCGGTGGAATTAGGCGCTGATGCGCTTGGAGGCGCTATAAATATAATAACCAGGAAGGAGCGGGAAGATTATATTAATGCGTCTTACTCCATTGGTTCCTTTAATACACATAAGCTGAATTTGCTTGGAAAGAAATACCTGGGTAAGCTTTTTTTTACCTCGCTGCAGGCAAACTTTAATTATGCTGGTAATAACTACCCGGTGCAGGCAGCAGTTATCAGGTCTAACGGGCAGGCAGATACCATGAATGTCCGTTTATTTCATGACCTTTTTAAAAATTATAATGTCCGGCTCCAGGTTGGTTATAATGGAAAACGGTTTGCAGACCAGCTAACGCTAACCTTTTTGCAAACGGGTATGTATGACCAATTGCAGCATAGCTTGATGATGCAGCAGCCATACGGTTTTGTTTACCGCAACGAAAAATTACAAAGCGCCGTGTTGCGGTATCAAAAAGCAAACCTGTTGCCTGAGACGGATGTTGCCGCAATGGTTTCTTACAATAGGGTAAACAGCCTGTTAATGGATACGTCGCGGTATGCATTTTTATGGAATGGGGAAGTTGCCACAGACCTGAACGGACAGCCGCAACGCAAACTGAGTGGCGGTGAACTAAGCTCCTCCGGTCACGAATTATATACCTATACAGATGTATTCAACGGAAAGCTTACTACTGTCTATAAACTGAGTGACCAGGTTAAGCTTGTTTTCAGTAATACTTTCCTGTGGTACAGGCGCACCGGCAGAGATCCTGTTGCGCAAAACTTCTACGGCGGCATTGATTATTACAGTACACCATCGGAGATGACAAAAAATGTTGGGGGAATTGGATTGGAAGGAAAATTCAGCAAATCAAAATGGCGATATCTAACCTCACTCAAACATTATTACACTTCCATAAAAGGATTTGAGATTATAGACCTTCATCAGACAATATCCCGAAAAACAATTGCTAAACTGGCATGGAATGCAGGCTTAGGGTATCAATGGAACGAACGTCTTTTATTAAAGCTTTCGTATGAACATGCAGCAAGGTTGCCAGAGCCAGAGGAGGCATTTGGCGATTTCACTTATGTAACTGCCAATCCCGGCATTAATGCAGAAGCAAGTGAAAATCTTAACCTGACCGGAATGTATAATACCAACAGGTTGGAATTTGAACTAACAGCATTTTACCGGAATGTGAAAGATCTGATTTACCTCCCGCCTTCCCAATTTTACAGCCGCTATGATAACCTGCTTAACCTTCGTGTGGCAGGTATTGAGGGTGGTATAAAATATCGCTTATGGAAGAACATTATTATCAATGGAAATTTTACTTACCAGGATCTCCGCAATCAGTCTGATATCAGCAACAGGCCTATAGATAATGAACGGTATAGAAACAGCCGCATGCCTAATGTGCCCTACCTGTTTGCCAATGGCAGCATCAATTATAGCATACGGGATTTTTTTAGAACCGGTAATAGTTTTCAATTGTGGTACACGGCCAATTATACGCACGAATACTTTTTATACTGGGCCGAAGATGGAGACCGTGAACTAAAGAACCGCCTGCCCACGCAACTGCTGCACGGAGCCGGTATCTCCTTTTCGCCATACGATGGACTGTCCCTGGCTTTTGAAACAACCAATATCACCAATGCACGTACCTACGACAATTTCAAAGTGCAGCTTCCCGGAAGAGCATTCAGCTTTAAAATAAGATTTTATCAATTCAATAAAAAATAACAAACATGAATACAACCTTCAAATCTATTATCGGACTATCGCTCCTCGTATTATTATTTACGGCATGTAAAAAAAACAACGATCCGGAGCCCAACGACCAACCGGTTAATTACGCACTATCTGTTACCGGCGGCACATATCCCAATCAAACCACTTACATTTTTGGAACAAAAGCGTTTCCGGCTGGTACGGTTAATACAGGCAATGCGGTGGAACTCAGCAGCTCCGGGCAAATGTTTAAATATGGCAGCGAAATCTATGTGTCCAGTTTTGGAGCTCCTGCCACGTTGCGGAAATACAGTTTTGACGAAACCGGTAAACCAACACAATCAGGTAGTATTGCTGTGCCGGGACTCAACACATTCGGTGCAGTGGAATTTTTAAGCGCTACGGAAGCTTACGCCGCTTCAAACGGCTTTGGCGGCATTCCCCAGATGGTCAGGTTTAATCCATCTACCATGGAAATATTGGGTTATATTGACCTGAGCACACTTCAGTTGCCGGGTGCTTCAGAGATCTATTATCTCGGGTTGGTTGAAAGAGATGGTTACCTGTTCATGGGCGTCAATTACCAGAATGCCTCTTTTGAAAACCTGGAAGATGCTGTGTTTGTTGCGGTGATCAATAAAAGTACATCCACCGTTGAAAAATTACTGAAGGACACCCGTACCAATATGATGTGGAATGGTGGCACTACTTCTTCTTTCAGTCCTGCCTGCCTGGTAAAAGATGCCGCGGGAGATATTTATGTAAATGGTTATGCTAACAATGGTAAACCAAGCGGCATATTAAAAATCAGTAAAGGCACAACCGAATTTGATGCTTCTTATTTTTTTGATCTTGACGCTGTAACAGGTGGCCATTGCCTGGGTATTTTTTATTTTGATGATGATCATGTTTTTACTGTTAAATATTCAGATGAATCCGCTTACCCGTTTGATGGCAGCGCAGCCGGAGAACTGTACAAAATAAATCTCTCTGCTACATCCACTTCCGGAAACATTACTGCCTCATTACCCAAATTTTTTGGCAGCTATACATTTATGACCAAATGGGATAACGAGAAAATTTATTTCAACATAGCAGCGTCTGGCAGCAACGCTATTTATTCTTATAAGATAAGCGACGGCGCCGTAACAAAAGAATTTGATTTGACAGGACAATGCAACGGCTTCACCAAAATAAAATAAGAACGCATCTCCCTTGTAATAACGAAACCGTTAATAATGATGTACAGCATAATCAAAAATGAATGGCTGCAATATAGCAGGGATAAACGTATTGTGTGGCTGATTGCTTTTTTATTGCTGATAAGCGCCTTTGCCTTATGGCACCAGTTGGATTTTCAAAACCAACTGAACAGCACAAGGATGAAAGCGCAGCAGGATTCCCGCAGGGAATGGCTGTCGCAGGAATTGAAACATCCGCATATAGCGGCCCACTTTGGTAACTATGCCTATAAAAAACCGGCATTGCTGCATTGTTTTGACCCGGGGCTTAGCATTTATACCGGCACGTCAGTATATATGGAACCACACCGGCAAAATGATTTTCTATTCAGCAAAGGCCAGGAAAGTGATACGGGAATACGTTTCGGATGGTTAAGCCCGGCATTGATCTGCCAGCTATTGCTGCCCTTGTTAATTATTGTGCTGTCATTTAATAGTATTAATGGTGAGGTTGAAAAAGGAACCATGTCTCTATTGCTCTCACAGGGTATATCATTCAGGCAACTGTTGTTTGCAAAAACGTTGGCTGTGTTTCTTGTTTTTGAAATTTTTGTGACTGCTTATTTATTAGCCACGGCAACAGCGGCAGGTTTACTGTTAAAAGCAGCTGTTGATCCTGCCGGTATATTTTACCTGTGGCTGGTTTATAGCTGCTACTGTATCATCTGGAGCTTATCGGGCGTATATATCTCTTCCCGTATTAAAAATGCAGGAGGAGCTATTGCTGTGTTGCTGTTGTGCTGGATGTTTACCAATATTCTATTGCCGCGTATAAGCGCTAACATAGCAGAAAATGTGTACCCTGTTGCTACCAACTACCAGTTCAGGAAAAAGATTTCCGAAGCCATTGAAAAGGGGCTTGACGGACATGATGCGCAAGGCGAAAGAGCAAAACGGATAGAACAGGAATTGCTTGCAAAATACAAAGTAGACAGCGTGGAGCAGTTGCCTTTCAACTTTGAAGGATATATTATGCAGCAGGGTGAGGAATATAGCAGTAAAGTATATGATAATTATTTCGGTGAAATTTTCAACAGCCTGAAAAAACAAAAGACGCTTCAATCGTGGCTGGGTTTGGGTAGCCCGTTTGTTGCGCTCCGGAATATATCAATGGCTGCATCCAACGCAAGCCTGGAATCAGAGATCGATTTCCAGCAGCAGGCGGAACATTACCGGCGCAGCTTTGTACAGAACCTCAATAATGATATGCGCGACAATTCCGCTTACGGCAGTTTCAATACATATAAGGTAAGCAAGGATACATACGGCTCCATTAATGATGTAGAGATAAAGAATCATCCGCTTGCCTGGTCCTTTCCCCATATCATACCGGACAATATCGGGTTGCTCTGTTGGCTGCTGGTATTGGTCATATTAATGTACAACAGGAGCAATATAACGGGTTACCATTAAAAACAAAAGAATGAAGCTACAGAACAGACATAAAGGAATTGCCTTCAACATGCATTACTGGTTTTTAAAAAAGCAACGGGTAAATATTTTACTGTTTACTGTTTTCATGTTGACCGGGTTGTATGGTCTTTACCAGGGTTTTGCCTTTAAGCAAAAACAAATACGAACCATTGATGCTTTCCGGAGTGAAAAATTAAAAGCATTAAATGAATTAAAATCGGGCTTTGCAATGGATACTACAAAGCCCGAAGGGAAAGCAGCCTACACAAAAGCAACCGGAATTATATCAAGCAACTGGAATATTGTTTTGCCGGCAGGTAAAATACCCTCTGGCGCCGCTGTTTTTAATATAGGCCAGGCTGATATTTTTCCCTACTACTATACAATCAAAAATGAAAGCTTCTTTATGCAGCTTTTTAAGCAGGGAGAAATTGCTAACCCGTTAAGATCGCTTGCCGGTCATTTTGATATCAGTTTTTGGATCGTTTACCTGCTTCCTTTGCTGGTTGTGATACTATGTTTTAATACCTTATCTGCACAATATGATAACGGCAACTGGAAACTCATCGGCAGCCAGGGTATCAGTGCCCGGCAATGGGTACTATCTAAATGTTTGCTGGTTGGATTGCTGGTCAGCGCCATGGTAACTGTTATATTCATTATCGGGCTGGCGCTGAATTACCGGGCTTTTAAGCAGGCTCCTGTTGCAGGCGATTTTCTTTTCCTGCTAATTACTGTTGTTTATCTTGCTTTCTGGCTTGCTGTAGTATATGCTATCAATGCATATACAAAAAATACCAGCAGCGCCGCCCTGGCGGGAGGTATAGCCTGGATTGCTTTTTGTTTTATCATTCCCACACTGGTAACCTCCATTGCCGAAAAAACAATCCCCGTAGATAATACCCTGGTAAGCCGGATGTCCAGGAGACCGCAGGGATCGAAATTTGATGATACAACGTTTGCTAAACAAACCATTACGCAGCTTGGTATACTTCGGCCTCAGTATAAGCAAACAACACTTCGTCCTCAAAGTCCCGCTTTTGTATTTGCTACATATATGTCTTATCACGAATTGATGGATGACACAAATAGAATAGCGGTAAATGATTATTTCAATCGCATAGAGCAGCGCCAGCAGGTAACTAATACAACCACCCTTATTAATCCCGCAGCGGGTATTGATGGAATGTTCGCTCATTTGGCTGCTAACGATGCGCAGGCTAACCACGATTTTATATGGCAGGCAAAAGCTTTGCACCAGGGATTGCACGATGCTTATTTCCCTCCGCTGTTTTTTGAAAAACGACTGACGGAAAATGATTATGAAAGGTTCCCGCTTTTCAGTTATAAGCCGGCCGCAATTTCGGCAAACAGTATTCTTACCTGTATGGAACTATTGCTTTCAACTGCCTTTATTTTTTTAATCAGTAACAGGAGGCTGAAAAAAAAATGGTGATGAGAATTACATACCTATTTTCCATGCGCATTTTTTTAATACTATGGATGATGCTGCAAATAAATTGCCTGTTAGCGCAGGATAGCGCTGCCGGCAGGAAAACAGATACACTGCAGGAAGTTATTGTGAAAGGTAAAAAGCAGGTTATAGAAATAAACAAGGGGAAGATCGTGCTGAACCTGCAGAACAGTGCCCTTACATCCGGTATATCTGTTTTTGATGCGTTGAAAAAACTTCCTGGTGTTACCATAGGCCAGGATGAAAATATGCTGCTTCGGGGTACAAGTGGTATTAATGTAACGATTGATGGAAAAATGACTTACCTGTCTGGTAAAGCATTAACAACAATGCTACAGGGAATGAGCGCTGAAAACCTCAGTAAGATTGAGCTACTGACTGCGCCTTCCGCTGAATTTGATGCTGCCGGTAATGCGGGCATTATCAATATCGTAACCAAAAAGAGAAATGCGCTCGGATATGCAATCGACCTTCGTTCGGGCATCTCCAAAGGGAAGTATTGGATGGTGAACGAAAATATCACAGCCAGCCTTAATACAAAAAAGTGGAGCTTATATGGTTCGCTTGACTATAACACGCCACACCGGGTAATGACCGGGAAGAGCGGTAATACTGTTACAGATAACGGTGAAAAAATGCTGATTGACAGAACTACGGAGAACGTTTTCAAAATCAGGTACTATACTTACCGCGTTGGCGCCGACTGGCAGGCGGGCCGCAAACACCTGCTGAGCTTTAACTACAACGGGTATTTTGATGATTTTGTGGCAGCTAAATCTTCCCGGCTGAAAATGTATTACCCTAATGGCATGGCATATTCGGATATTTACACACAAAACAATATTGTTGAGCCTTATCATTATGATGCTGCAAACCTCAGTTACAAATTTGATATTGATACATCAGGAAAAAAAATAACCACCGATGCACATTATATCAGTTACCGAAATTTGTCGGACGGGTTGATGACAAGCCAAACATCAAATGGCGATGGCAACCCAACCAGGGTCAGTACGCTGCGGCAACATCAGCCGGGTTTTATTACCATCAAATCAGCCAAAACGGATATTGATCTTCCTTATAAATCCTTTTCGCTGAAAGCTGGTATAAAATATGCCATCACATCCAACGACAATGCTTACCGGTTCGATTCATTAACGGCAGGCGATTTTGTGGAAGCGGAAACAATGTCCAATCACTTCAAATACGAGGAAAAAATATTTGCGGTGTACACTTCGGTATTGCGGAAATTTAATAAGACTGTTGTGGAAGCCGGACTTCGTTTTGAAAATACCTACGCTAAAGGATTTACTGTAAAGCAGGATCTTAATAATACATGGAAATACACCAGGTTATTTCCCAGCCTGTCTGTAGATTATCCTGTAAATAATAATAACAAGATCAATGTTTCTGTCAGCAGGAGAATTAACCGCCCTTCGTATGCCGATCTGAACCCAGTACGCTGGTACAACGACCAGTATTTTTATTATTCAGGCAACCCGGAACTGCAGCCGGAAATGGCATGGCTTTTTTCGGTAGCCTATTCGCTGCACAGCAAATATATACTTACCGCAACGTATGGGCTGCGTGATCATTACATGGGCAGACAATTGATTGTTGATCCATCAACAGGTGCAATAAAAAGTCAGACAGCCAATTTTAACAATGCTAAAAGACTTGATCTGAATATGTCGGTTCCCTTCAACATTATGCCTTTTTGGGATCTACAGCTAAACTCCGGTTTGAATTATACTACTTATCCCATTGCTGTCACCGCCGGGCTAAAGCAATTGTCTCAATGGGGTATAAGCGCTCAGTTACAGCAACAGGTACGCCTGCCGTATGATTTACAATTGCAGGTATCCGGTTTTTTCTATTCTCCTGAACTGCTTGGCATTTATAAAACAGCTACTGTTTTTTTTATGGATGCCGGTATAAAGAAATCATTTTTTAAAAATAACCTGGTGCTGCAACTAACGGCGAGCGATCTGTTTAGAACCAACCGGTATAAGGCAATGTCGCAAACAAACATTACGGATTATCATTACCATGATCGCCCGGACTCAAGGCGTATTGCCTTTTCCATCCGTTATCATATCGGCGGTAAACTCCTGCATAAAAAAGGAAATGCCATTGAAGAACAGGAGCGTTTATAAAAAGATATTTTAGCCTGTTGCTATGCCAGATAAAAGAGAAATGATATTGCAGGATAACCTGTGGACCCTGATGGTAAAAATGTCGCTGCCTGGTATTGCAGGCATGCTTCTTATTGCATTTAACGCTTTTGCAGATGCTTTATATGTAGGCAGGTTTGTAGGCGCGGATGCGCTGGCGGGCGTTTCCATGAGCATCCCTCTTATGGTACTAAATACAGCGTTGCTGAATTTAATTGCAGCAGGCGCTAATTCGTTGTTGAGTCGTAGCATTGGCAGCGGAAATAAAGCAATACAGGAACAGCTATTTGCACATGTACTGCTGCTCAGCACCGGGGTTGCTTTACTGTTAATGATACCGGGATTATTTTTTGCTGCTCCGCTCATCGCGTTAACGGGTGCTTCGGGAAACATATTGCATTACGGCACGCAGTATTATACCATATCACAAGCCGGATGTTTTTTTAGCATCTTCGGGTTGGTGAGTTCAGGTCTCATTAGGGCAGAAGGCAACATAAAACGGGCAATGCTTATCAGCTTATCCGGTGTTATGATCAATTTGCTGCTTAATCCTTTTTTTATAGTTTGGCTGCACATGGGCGTGGAGGGCTCCGCATTGGCAACAGTAGTATCCATGTTTTTTTATTGCCTGCTCACTACGCAGTATTTCCTGTCAGGTAAAAGTGTAGTCCGTATCCGAATTAACCGCAACATTTTACGCTACAATATATTCAAAGATATTTTAGCTGTAGGACTCTCTGCAATGTTAATGCAGTTAAGCGGTTTTATCCGGCAGCTATTTTTGTTCAAAGCAGTTGTCCGGTACGGTACCGATGCACAGGTTGCGCTTTTTGCAGCTATCTACCGCTTATTTAGCTTTTCAATCATCCCTGTTTTTGGGTTTCTTCAGGCCCTGCAACCAATCATCGGAATTAATTATGGCGCGGAACAATACAGGCGCAGTGTCAAAGCCCCGGGCGTGTTTCTTAGCGGTTGTATCGGGTTAATGCTGCTTATAGCGTTACCTTCTTTTCTTTTCCCGGTAAATATCCTTGGCTTATTAGTTCCCGGTATAGCGCCTGGTGCTTCAGGCATACTCCATTTCAGGATGGTGTTGATGGTGCTGCTGATCGCTCCTGTATCTTCGGTGAGTGTGGTATACCTGCAAGCCACCGGTAACGCTAAATGGTCAGCATGGCTGGCAGGAGGGCGGGAAATGCTTTTATTTCTGCCACTTGTTGTGCTGTTGCCATATTTTTATGGAGATGCCGGTGTGTACTATACGCTTGTGGCCGAAAATGTTTTGTATATGTTTATTGTTCTATCGGTACTGCGCTACTATATGAAAAACATGCCAATGCTTCAAAGCCCCGCCAACAGTTCTGCCTTCCCGTTTCGTTTCTTCCATTTGTTCAACAGAAAATCCGGTAAATAATTCCTGTAACAAGGCTGGTGTATGAAAGGTCATGTCTTCTCTGGCGCACCATGAATCCTCCACTCCAAAAAATTGTCCTGCAAAACGTCCTCCGGGTTGTAAAGCAAGGCGTATATTTTTCCAAAGTACTGGAAAGTGTTGAGGCACGCAAAATGGAAGGGAAAATGTAGCATTTATTAATAAGGCAGGGTGAAGTGCAATTTCCTCAAAAGATTTATGAATGATTTTTAATCTTGCTGCGTGATGGGGTAAAGCCAATTGCCTGAGATATTTGATAGCGGTTGCATCCTTATCCATAGCTGTTAAATTCCATCCGTCATTTAGCAAAGCTATACTGTCAATACCACTACCAAATCCGAGATCAATGGCCGTTTTTTGCGCCGGATCAATGTGTTCTTTATTGAACTGCTCCAGGGCAAAGGAAAGTGTGGCGGCAGGTAATGGCGCTGTTTTTGTCAACGCATCATAATGTTTATTCCACGAGGATTGTTTCATAAAATAATCTCTTCTTGTAAATATATAAAAGTAATGCTGCATTATCCATTGAGGGAGAATGCAGTCAGAAAGATAAACTGGCCTACACTGGGCACAACAAATCATTTGTGGGAAAACATAATTGCCAGTTTGGCAATCTGTGGCTAACAAACTGCTAACAGGAATTTTAAAGGATTTTATCACGTTCCACCTGGACCGGACATTACCAAATAATACCGGCTTTAGTGGTCCTGCACTTTTCTTTTTATAAACGCCATAAAAGAAAAATGAATAAAGGAAAAAAGTTGATTCCGTATAGTAGTCAGAGGTTGGCGTTTATACATTTTTAAGAATGCAGTAATATTTTTCAATCAATTCTCCTTCCATGTGCCTGAAAGTATGCGCCGAACTGGAAATCTTTGGTTTGTAATCCATCCGATGCACATTATACACCTGGTAAGATTCAGTATCCGTATTGAAGCGACATACCCCTATACTTCAAAAACTATTGTTTCTTTCAATGAATATTACTGCTTTGAAAATCAAGTTATAATTAACCGCCATCAATTTTACTAGAAAAAGAATAAGCATTAGCAAGTTGTTTAATGGATGTTGGATGTTCATGGTAATAGGCAAGAGCTTCGGATAATGTATCTTCTACCTGGTCAAGGGAATT
>Ga0066256_1000806_pt1 | contig 58045 bp, 48 predicted proteins | sample ThiBio_1000_biof_FD_87107 | JGI IMG/M metagenome (GOLD analysis project Ga0066256, IMG submission 87107) | Wastewater bioreactor microbial communities from Cape Town, South Africa - Thiocy_expt_1000_biof (version 2) | ecosystem: Engineered > Bioreactor > Thiocyanate-remediating >... | reverse complement strand
GGCGTCTCAAAGACTGGCGGCGTGTCGCTACGCGTTACGACCGGTGCACAATGGCTTTTCTCTCCGCCATCGCTCTCGCTGCGACCGTTATCTTCTGGCTATGAGCAATGAGTCCTGACCCTAATCTACAGTCCAAAAATTACGCGGATCATTCGGCAAGCTGGTTTCTGGTTTCCAATCGAACTTCGCTGACAAGGCGAGTTTCTCGTGCGCTTCTGTCGGCGAAGCATATGCTCTGCCGCGATTGCCTTCTGCAACAATAGCAATCAGCGTCTGGCCCATTTTGCCAGCACGTCCGTTGCTTTTCACATAGTCAGGGGTAATTGCCGTATCAGACATAATGCAACGGAAATTCGCGCCACGGCCTGCCTTGGTCCCTTCCTTGGCTACCGCGATCTCGGCCTTGGTGCCGCCATGCCTAATACGGTAGGATATGGTCTTGGCCTGTTTATCAACGATGGGCTCGACCCAAGCCTCCTTTCCCGTCTTCGTGCTCAGCAGGAAGCTTGATGCGATCGGCACCTGGACATTGGCAAACGCCGGATCTGGGCTGGGCACCGTTCGCGCCCAAATCCAAGCGATCACTGTCGCGTTGCCACCGCCATACACCTTCGGCAGTTCCACTTGCGGATAGAGGTGCCCAATGCGCTCCCACGCCTTTTCGCGCATCCATTCGCCATAATATTTGACGTCCTCGGCGAGACCCTCGGCGTTGCGGTAGAATTGCCGGTCCTTCGCGCCGGGGTGGATGGGTTCCTTGTCTTTGAACTTGGGCGGGATCTCGATCATCGCCTTGCCGATCATCACCGCGACCGGGTTCAGGTCTGAGCCATAGGCGGGCAAGCCGAGGCGCTGCGCCTCCAGCGGGATCGACCCGCCGCCCGAGAATGGATCATAGACCGGCGGCAGCTCGCCGCCGCAGCTCTTGCGGATTTCAGCGCGGGCGCGTTCCAGTACCTCCTCATTGGTCGAGTTCTCCCACTGAACCAGATCTTCAATGATGCCGAACAGCCGCTTGCGCTCGGCCTCCTGCGCTTCATGCGTGGGAAATTTTTTGAGGTCGCTCGACGGATCATCAACAAGCTGGGCGAAAAGCACCGCGCGGCAAGCAGCCAACGGCCGCCGCGCCCACCACAGATGCAACGTGGACGGATGCCCATGCCGGATCGACTTTTCCCGTGCAGAGGCAGCATTGATCGCCTCAAGCGGGATCGCGACTTCGATGAGTTTCTTTTTATAAGTCATGGTGCCTCTACGTAATGTCGTTGCTCAGGTGCCCAGGCAGATACCCGACGACAACGCGGGCAGTCTCAGCATCCCAAAAATAATAAAGCCGAAAGCCCAGCCTTCCGTCGCGACTATCGCTTCCCTTCAAATGCCAATCCAGCTCTCTCTTGGATTCTTGGTATCGGACAAAATACTCCCCACCGAACTGCTTGGCCTTATTCTGCTGTGAAAAGCATGGAGTATTCTCCAAACCTAACTCGGCCAACTTCTGATCGAAGGTGTTTTTGTATTCTATGCCCCCTATGCGCCGCATAGGAACGTAATAGTCGCGCATCATAAGAAGAACTTTGTAGACGAACGCTGCATCTTTGAAATTCGAGTCGCGTAGGGCCTTCATTGCTCGTGGATGCAATTCTATTTGGCCGCTCAGATGGGTGCGCGACCAGTTTTCGACTACATCAAGGGTATCTGGGATCTCCACGACATTGTTCGCTTTACCTTCAGCAAGAAGGGCATCCAGACGCTGCTGCAGCGCCATGTAGCTTGCTTTGGTCTGTCGAAGCTCCGAGGTCGCCTGCTGGCGCTCGGCATCAGCATTGAGAGCCAATTCAAGACTGGCTTCCACTTCCTGCTTTGCTGCCTTCAGCTCCTCGTCTACCAATAGCAGGATTTGTGCTTCACTTTGTCCCGCCGCTGACGCGCTCTCACGAGCCTGCTGTGCAGCAATCCGCTTGATATGCTGGAAGGAAGGCTGCTCGCGCTCCAGAACATCCCGTGGCCGGGTGATTCTGAGCGTCTGCTCGACCAGAAAATCTGTGAAGGTGAAGTCCTCACTTTCGCCCCAATCGGCTATGCGCGAAGCCGAGGCAAGCGGATGATCGCTCGGGAGATCGGTGGTCGGATCGAAGCCGGGATTATATGTTCTAATCGCTTGCCGATACACGGAAAACTCACGGCCAAGACGGTCCGTAAGAGCAAACGCCGCGTCAGAGGTCAGAACCACCGCATGTGCAAAGCCAACCACTTTACGAATGAAAGGCCGGACTGGGATTGCCGTTTCATCCGAGTTTTCGCTACCCTCGGGCGTAGCGAAGACGACGACCGGATGATGGCGGTTAGGCGCTTCCAGGAATTCGATCAGCTCATCGACGCCCTGATCTGAGTCCACGACCCAGGGGTCAGCGGAAGTGCGCCGAGCATCGAGATAGGACTCCTGCGTGAACGCGATGCCGCGAACAAAGCTGGGTATTGATCTCGGAATAGGTTCTGCATTTCCGCGTTGGGCACAGATCAGGCGCACACCAATCACGGCCTCAGTTGGGCTACGTTCAGCGATGCCAACCTCGGTCGTCCAAATACGAGATGTATCTTTCAGACGCTCTCGCAGCCGAAAAGCCCAATAATGGGGCCGGTCCAACTTGACAGCCTCGGCCTGTTCGGAATTGTCTTGATCGATTTCGAACGTCTCACCTTCCCAAGCACCTGCCGGGATGTTTCTTAGGTTCCGACCGGGATCAAATCCCCACTTTAGAACCCTCTCTTGTAGCGTTCGGAAAACATTGTTCCCCCGGACTACAAGGCCAACTTGAGAAGATATCTGAACGAAAATACGTCGTTCAGCATCCTCACCGGAAATATGTTCTACAGCTTGTCTCATCGTTTCCCCCTCACCCTGGTTCAGAAGTCCGTTCCAGCAACCGCTTCAAGTCAAACTGAATTGCGGTTTCGAGGAATGATGGTTCCCGCTCAACAAGCGGGCCGCGCACATACCGAGGCGTGTGCGCGCGACCGCCGGTGACCGAAACGATGGCGAGAATGAACTTCTCCGGCTCATGCAGGGAGGTGATGACCTCCTGCCGCGTGACCATCACGCTGTCTGCGCCGTCGATGCGCCCCTTGACCTCTATGAAGCGCAGATGCCCCGATTTCGGATCGTGGGAGGCGATGTCGTAACCGATTTTCTGAGCGGAGACGTCGGCCGGCTCGTTCCCGAGCGCCCGCTCGGCCGCCATGACGGCTTCCATCGCCGCAAGCTCGATCCGACGGCGTGCTTCGGGATCTTCGGAGAAGTGGCTCGGAACGCCCGCCGCCGTGTCCGGCACTTGGCGTGCCTCCAGCAGGCCGCGCGGAATGACGACCATGCCGCCCCGCGCACGCGGCGGCTGCGACGAGATGAACCGCTCCCGCTCAAGCTGGTCCATGCGGCGCTTCTGCCGATCCGCCAGATCTTCGGCCCGGCGCTGAGCGTTCTGCCAGTTCACCCGCGTCTTCTTGCCGGCCCGCTCCTCTTCCTTCAGCTCGAAGGCGCGCGAGTCCCAGTAGTTGATCTCCTTCTTGAGCCGCGCGCGAACCTCCTGCTCGACCTTCTCGATCTCGGGCAGGCGCCGCGCCTTGACCTCGGCGACATGGCCCTGGGCCAACTCGACCGTCGCAAAACGGATCGCGGCCTTCTCCAGATCGGTGGTCAGCCAGCTCTCGTCGAGCAGGTCCCGCACGCTGGCGACCTCCTCCGGCTTGGCGGGCCGAAGGTTCAAATGCGGCGCGATGCCGGCGTTGACGATGTTCCCGGCCTTGTCGATGGCAGCGAACTGGAGCCGCTGCGAAATCACATGCGGCTTGCCGGCGCTGGTGACGCGTCCGTCCTGGACCGTGTGCTCCAGCAGGAAGATCGCCGACAGCGCGTCGCCGGCGTCGGTGTCGTCGACCAGGATCGCGCCCTGCCGCATGATCTGCTCATACTGCTCGCGGATCAGGCTGATCACCGCTTCGAGCAGCGGATGGCCGGGGCAAACGAAGGCGGCGACCGGCTGCTGGTTGATCTTGTCCTTCTCGAAGCAGATCCGCTCATACTGGGTCTGAAGCGGCGCGCCAGTCCCGATCTGGCGATCCCGCTCGCGGATACGCACCGGGACATGAGTGACCTCCCAACGCCCTTCCTCGCGGCGCTTGATCCGGCCGCCCAGATGCTGGAACGCCTCGACGAAGAAGCTCTGAATATGGTGCGGCTGTAGGCGCAGCGCCTCGGCGCGCTCCATTTCGAGCCGCAGTTCCTCGACCTTGGCCTCCGGCATGGTGTCGTTGGTCAGCGCGCGGCGGCGCAGCAGTTCGAGCAGGTTCGCCTGATCGACGGCGCCATCCACCTGCTGGAACAGGCGTGCCTTGACCTCTTCCTTCTCGCCATGCTGGATCGCCTCGAACAGCAAATCCTTGAGCGCCACGCCGTCGAACAATTCGCCAAGCACGTCATAAACACGGCCGCCCAGCGCCTCGCGCGCAGCTTCCAGTTTTTCGAGCAGACGCGCATAAACCTCACCCTCGCGGGTATCGGCCGCGACGAGATTCCAAAGATGGCAAACCTCGGTCTGGCCGATGCGATGGATACGGCCGAACCGCTGCTCGATCTTGTTCGGGTTCCACGGCAGGTCGTAATTGACCATGAGATGGCCGCGCTGGAGGTTCACGCCTTCACCTGCCGCATCGTTGGCGATCAGGACCAGCATGTCCTTGTCCTGCATGAAGCGCTCGACGACCTTCCGCCGCTCTTCGCGCGACACGCCGCCATGGATCACCTCTACGGCCTCGGGGTTGCCGAGCCGCGCACGCACCTTGTCGAGCAGGTAGTGCAGCGTGTCCTTGGGCTCGGTGAAGATAATCAGCTTGCGGCGATTGCCGGCCGCATCGACCATCAAATCGTCGTCGAGAATACGATTGAGTTGGCTCCACTTCGTATCGACGCCGGAGCGCAGCACGCCGAGCGCCATCGTCTCCAGGCCCTTCAGAGTCTCGACTTCCAGGGCGAGTTGCTCGACCGTCTCGGCCGTCGTCGCGCCTGTCGAGATCAGATCCTCAAGCTCGTCAATCTCCTCCTGGCCATACTCCTCGATGTTCCGCAGCATGTCGGCGTTGATCGCCGGTTCGGATGCGCCGGCCCGGCGCCCCTTGGCGGCTAGGCGCGCTTCGCCCAGCTCGTTTTCCAGCCGTTCCCGGCGGCGCTTGAGCGACTGGTAGATGGCGGCGGGTGACGACGCGAGGCGCCGCTGGAGAATCTGCAAGGCGAAGCCGACATTGTTGCGCTTCTTCCCGTCACCTTCCGCGAACCGCTGCACGCGGTTCATCTCGGTGCGCACATACTCGGTGACAGCGGTGTAAAGTGCAGCCTCCCCTCCCGAGAGCCGATATTTGACGGTGCGTGCCCGCCGCTCGGGGAACAGCGGTCGGCCATCGAACTTGAGCAGTTCCTCCTTGGTCAGCCGCCGCATCATGTCTTCGGTGTCGGCATAGTGGACACCATCGCGGAAACGGCCCTCGAACCGATCGCCGTCGAGAAGCGCCATGAAGAGCTGGAAATCCTCTTCCTTGCCGTTGTGCGGTGTCGCCGACATCAACAGCAGGTGGCGACAGACCTGGCCGAGCTTCTGACCGACCTGATAGCGCCGCGTATATTTGACCTCGCCGCCGAAATAGGTCGCCGACATGCGATGAGCTTCATCGCAGATGATCAGATCCCACTCGCGCGCGCTCATAAGCTTCTCTTGAAGCTCCTCGTTACGCGCCAAAACGTCGAGACGAACGATCAACCGATCATGATCGCTGAACGGATTACCCGAGCGCGAGTTCTCGATCATGTCGCGGGAGAGGATGTCAAATTCGAGATTGAACTTCTGGCCGAGTTCGTCCTGCCATTGCTCGACCAGGCTGCCCGGCGCGACAACGAGACACCGCTCAAGATCGCTGCGAGCGATCAGCTCCTTCATCAATAGTCCGGCCATGATCGTTTTGCCGGCGCCGGGATCGTCGGCAAGCAGGAAGCGCAGCGGCTGGCGCGGCAGCATCTCGCCATAGACGGCAGAAATCTGATGCGGCAGCGGATCGACCAGACTCGTGTGGATCGCCAAGTACGGGTCGAAATAATGCGCCAGCTTGATGCGGTTAGCTTCTGTCACCAGGCGCAGCAGGGCACCATCGGCGTCGAAAGACCAGGGCCGCCCGTTCTGCTCGACTTCAAGACGATGTTCGTCGTCCCGGTAAAGAATAGCCTCGGCTACCGTGCCATTGTGATCGCGGTAAACGACGCTGATCGCCTGATCACCGATCCAGTCGACGGAAACGACATGCACGGCCTGCGCCGAGGCCACGCCCCGCACGGATGCGCCGTTCTTTACCTCCTCAAGCCGTGCCACCATCAGTCGGCGCTCCCCCGTCCGTTCATAGCTGAAACTCCGCCCTCTCAAGCGCGGCTTCAGTCTCCTTGCGGTTTATTGTCACGATATGCTGGGTATGGGCGCTCTGTTTTGCCGCGTCACCAAGCAACCCCAGACGCTTCAGAACATAGAAGAGCATCGCGTACCGGACTGTGAGTATGCCATTGACGTGATCGAGCCCGTAATCCTTGGCCACGACCTTCTTCTGGCTAGCCGTGAGCGCGGGATGCGGCCCGATGATGACATTGAAATAGTTGTTCCAAAGCCAGTCCTGCTCACCAGCCACCCCCGGCTCGCCCTTCGCACCAACCTCTAGAACGCGCGGCAACAGGAAATCCTTGAACTTGTACTCAAGGTGGCAATAGGCCCGGGCGTGCCAGCGGAAGCCGTCATAGCCGAAAGCGTGAGGCGTGATCCGACGCCAGATCGGGTCCGGCCGCGCCTGGTTCATCGACTGATAAAAAATGTCCAGGGAGACGCCCTCGCGGCTGGCGTCGAGGATCTTGCGCAGAACCTTGATGTCAATGTCCCGCCGAGGGGTCAGCGCGACGTCTGCGCTGGGAAGCGCCGAAATCCACGAATCGTGCGCGGGCACAGCGCCTTCGGCAACCGAGCGAAGCTGCGAGAGATAGACGTAGGGGTCTGGCTCCAAAAAACGCAGGACGAACTGCTCGGCGGCGACATAGCGCTTGGCGCGGGTGTCATATTCCATGTTTCCAGGCGCCCGCTCCTGATAGAGCGTCAGGTCCTTCGACGCCTGTGGAACCGACACGCCAAATACCTCCACGAGGTCGGCCCGGTTGATCGAACCCTCCCAGAACAGCCGGAACTCGATGAATTCGAGCCGGCGCTCCACACCCCATTTCAACGCCGTGGCGCCTTCCAACATTGCACTTCGCCTCCAAATCGCAATGCGAATAAAAAGTATATGGACATATCGCAGCGATCCGTATAACTATTATTCACATTACCCTCGCTCGTCAATGGTGGCGAGCGTGAAATTCGTGAGGAACGGCAATGCCCAAGCGTAGTCCCAACCGCGAAGTGACCAGCAAGAAAGCGGCAAGCGCCGCGTCGAAGGTTTTGCGGGATCCCAAGAGCAGCAAGGCCGCGAAAACCGCGGCAGCCTCGGCGCTGACCCAGCGCCCGAACAAGAAGTAGTCCGGAAAAAGGGGGAATGGCGATGACAGCCGCGAGTCGATCCACTCTTATCGTCCATGGTCGCCTCGCGATGCGGGAGGCCCGCCTCGCAGCCGCGCGCAGCGGCCGCCATGGCCTCCAGATCATGTCTTTCGAGCAAGCCGCCGTGCGGCTCGCGGGCGGGTTCGCCCGGCCGATCGATGAGGAAAGCCTGCGCGCGGCGATCCAGGCCGTGCTTCCCGCCACGCTTATGGGGGAACTGGAAGGCATCAAGATGCTGCCGGGCATGATTGGCGCGGCCGCGGACACGCTGCATAAGGCTTGGCGTTCGGGTATCGATTTGGCTGCCCGGTCGACATACCATCCCCGTCTCGACGCTATCGCTCGCTTGGAAGCGGCCGTTCTCACCCAACTTGCCGACGGGATGATGCGTCCCGTCGATATTGTCGCTGCAGCCAGCAACCGTATCGCCCACGCGCCAGCCGTTCTCGGCACAATGGAAATCGACGGGCTGACCGAACTGTCTCCGTGCTGGCACCCTCTGGTGAAGGAACTCGCCGCGCGCATTCCGGTGCAATGGACCGCAGGCCCCCGCTTCGTCCCAGACTGGCTCCGCGATAGCGGCGTCGTTGTCGTGCAAACGAAGGCCGAAGGGCCGACGGTTGGTTCCGTCAGCGCCGCGACCGCCTATCACGAAGCCATTGAGGCGATGCGCTGGGCGCGCGCGTTGCTTGCTTCAGGCGTCGCACCTTCCGAGGTCGCGATCGCCACGGCGTCGCCGGCCGATTATGATGACCATTTCCTGGCGTTGCGCGCCGACGCCAATGTCGACCTGCATTTCGTTCACGGCGTCCGGACCGCCGCGACCCGCGAAGGACAGGCCGCCGCAGCACTTGCGGATATCGTCGTGCGCGGCCTCTCGCAATCGCGCCTGCGCCGCCTTTCAGCTTTGTGCCGGGATTCGGCACCATTGGTCTCGCTTCCCGACGGGTGGTTGCGTGTCCTCCCGAGCGATGCGCCGTTGTCCACCTCTACGGCCTGGAACCGCCTGCTGACACGCCTCAAACCGGACGACTGGCCCGATGGCATGGACCATGCCCCAGCATTGCGCGCGGCGGTCGACCTTCTGGCGAAGGGGCCTGATGCCGCGCAGGTCATCGGGGAAGCTTTTCTCAAGGGACGTGCCTTGTCGAGCTGGCGCAAGGCGCTGCTCGCCGGGCCTGCCGCCTCGATCGATGTCACGCTCGAAACGCTGAAACAGGATGACGGGCTGGAAGCCTGCGTGTCGGTCGCCTGGATGCCGGCCAGCGCCCTTGCGGCCTCGCCTCGTCGTTTCGTCCGGTTGGTCGGCCTCAACTCCTCGCGCTGGCCACGCGGAATCGCCGAGGACCGGCTGATCCCGGACCATATTGTCCCGACCAGCGAACTCGACCCGCTTCCCGTGAGCCTGGCTGACCGCCGTGATTTCGAAACGATCCTCAGGACCACCTCTGGCGAGGTGGTCCTGTCACGCGCCCGGCGCGACAGTGACGGACGGCTGCTGGGCCGGAGCCCCTTGCTCGCCGGCCATGGCGACGAAATCTATTTGCGCCGCAACGCGATCCCCACCCACGCCTTCAGCGAAACCGATCGGCTTATGGCCCGGCCGCAGGAGTTCGCCAGCGATCCCCAGGCTATCAGCGCACGTACTTGCTGGAGCGACTGGCGCCAGGCCGAGGTCACACCGCATGACGGCCTCATCCGGCCCGACCATCCGCTCATTCTCGCGATTCTTGCGCGAAACCAGTCGGCCAGCTCGCTCAAGACGTTGCTGCGCAGCCCGCTCGGCTTCCTCTGGCGCTATGCCTTCGGCTGGAAATCCCCGCAAAGCAGCGCCGAACCCCTCGTGCTCGACGCGCTTGCGGCAGGCGATCTCATCCATCTGGTGCTCGATCGCGCCTTGCGGAATCTCGAAGCGGCCGGTGGGCTGGCCTCCGCCGATGCGTCCGCGATTGACGCTGCCGTGGCCGAAGCTGCGGACGCGATAGCTGCCGAATGGGAAAGCGAACGACCAGTCCCGCCCAACGTTATCTGGGGCCGGACGCTTGGCGATGCACGTCTTCTCTCCAGCCAAGCTCTCGCCTACGGCGACGACCATTTGCCCGGCAGCCGTTCCTATGGCGAAGTGCCCTTCGGCGGGTCCGAACCCAAATCGCAGGCGGAACTTCCCTGGGATGCAAGCCTGCCGGTGACGATCCCGGGCACAGGCTTCCAGATCGCTGGCTATATCGACCGGCTCGACATCGCCGGCGACGGCAGCCGCGCACTCGTGCGCGACTATAAAACCGGGAAGCCCCCAAAGAGCGATATCCGTCTGAACGGAGGGCGCGAGCTTCAGCGCTGTCTCTACGCCTTCGCGGTCAAGGCGCTCCTGGGCGACCATGTCGCAATCAGTGCCTCCCTGCTCTACCCACGCGAACCGCTGGACCTTCAACTCGACGATCCGGCGGCAGTGCTGGCGGAAATCACCGGCTATCTGCAGGCCGCACGGATTGCATTGTCGAGCGGCGCAGCACTGCCGGGTCCGGATACAGGCGGCGACTATGACGATCTCGCTTTTGCGCTGCCGGCAAATGCCGGCGCCACCTACTGCAAACGTAAACAAACCGCCGCAACCGAGCGGCTCGGCGATGTCGCTCAGGTCTGGGAGGCGGAATGATGAACATGATGTCGAAGACTCTTAAGGACGATGGCGCTCGGCGTGACGCGATCAGCCATCACCATCGTTCCATCCTCGTCGAGGCCGGTGCGGGGTCGGGCAAGACCGCGGTTATGGCCGGCCGCATCGCCCTCATGCTGGCGCAGGGCGTTGCACCACGCGCGATCGCCGCTGTCACCTTCACTGAACTGGCTGCGAGCGAGCTCCTCGCCCGCGTCCGGGATTTCGTCGCCGACCTCGCTGCAGGTCACATCGCACCCGAGCTTGCAATCGGGCTACCCGATGGTCTGTCGCAAGGGCAGCGCGACAATCTGATCGCAGCGACCGCCGCCATCGACGAGATCACCTGCTCAACCATCCACGGTTTCTGTCAGCGCCTAATCAAGCCCTATCCCGCCGAGGCCGATATCGATCCGGGCGCGGCCGTCATGGACCGCAACCAGGCCGATCTCGCCTTTCTCGAAATTGTCGATGGCTGGTTGCGCGAGCGCCTGTCAGGCGGCCAAGGTGGAATCCTGGCCGAGATGGTGCTGCACAGCCCCGGCGAGACCGTGGCACTGATGCACAAGATCGCCGAGGCTCTACGCCGTCGCAGGAGTCTCGTGGCGCCAGCAGTGACACCGCTCGCCGGTCATCTTCAGGCATTTCGGCAGACGGCCGACGACTTCTCCGCTTTCATGCAGGCAGCCACCGCAAGCGAACCGGAAACAGACGTCCTAGCAGCACGGCTCTCCGAAATGGCAACGGCGCTGCCGACCGCCGCAGACGCGGCCGTGCCCGCCGGCCTGGTCGGACTGCTGGTCTCGCGCCCCCATCCTGATCTCTGCACCAAGGCCGGCACCTTTTCTTCCTATCGAAAGAAGGGCAAATGGGCCACCGCGGCCAAGCAGGCGGGTCTGTCCAAGGCGGACGGCGAGCGACTGAACGATGCCGCTCAAGCCCATTTCGAAGCGTGCTGCTCGGCCTGGGAAGCCCTTCTCCAGGCAATTTCCGGTCAGGTTCTCGCGGCGCTGATCGGCGAAGCCAGGCCGATCCTGGAGCGTTATCACGAACACAAGCGCGCCAGTGCCCAGCTTGACTTCGACGACCTCATCTATGCCGCCCGCGATCTGCTGCGGGATCATGAGGCTGTGCGGCAGGCGCTTGGCCAGCGGTTCGCGAAGGTCCTCGTCGATGAGTTTCAGGACACCGACCCGCTTCAGGCTGAAATCTTCTGGCGCTTGTGCGGCGAGCCCGGGGACGATCCGCAGGATTGGACAGGCTTCCGGATTCGGCCGGGCGCACTCTTCCTCGTGGGCGATCCCAAACAAGCCGTGTATCGATTCCGCGGCGCCGACGTCGGTGCCTATGTTCAGGCCCGCACCGCCTTCACGGTGCAGGATGCAGACGGCCTCGTGTCGATCTCGACCAATTTCCGCTCCTGCGCCTCGATCCTCACATTCGTCAACGAGCGTTTCGAGGCGATTTTGTCGGCGGATGGCCAACCCGGCTTTACGTCGCTTGATCCCTTCCATGACGATCGCGGCGAAGGCATCTTCGTCGCCGCGCTCGACATTGCCGTCGCCGATGAAGATGGCAAGGCCAGCGCCGAGCGGCAACGCGACGCTGAAGCCGATGCTGTGGCCGACCTGTGCGCCCGGTTGATCGGCAGCCATCCGGTTCTGGATCGCAAAGCCGGCACCGAACGCCCCTGCCAGCCGGGCGACATTGCTCTCCTTGCGCCGACCGGGGCGGATCTGTGGCGCTATGAGGAAGCCCTCGAGCGGCGCGGCATTCCGGTAGCGACACAGGCCGGCAAGGGCCTGTTTCGCCGACAGGAGATTCAGGACCTCATTGCGCTGACCCGTGTGCTGGCCGATCGCCGTGACACCCTGGCGCTCGGCGCACTGCTGCGCGGCCCGCTGGTCGGGCTCAGCGAAGAGGAACTGCTGGACATCGTCTGGGCGCTTCCGCGCACCGAGGACGAGCCCGACCGGATCCCCCGCCTCGATCTCGGCGTCGATCCGACGGCGATCGTCCATCCGCTCGCGCGCGATGTGGTCGAAAAGCTGCAGGCGCTCTATCGGCGCGGCAACAGTACGACGCCGCACGAACTGCTTTCGCAAGCCGTGGATGTCCTGCGGTTGCGTCCCATTCTGCTCGATCGGCATCGCGGCCAGGCCGAACGCGCGCTCGCCAATGTCGATCTCTATCTCAGCCTCTCGACCAGCTACGCGGTGCGTGGCCTGCGGGCCTTCTCCGAGGCGATGACAGCGGCTTGGACCGATGAAGCTCGCGCGGTCGAAGGTCGGCCCGACGCTCAGGAGGAAGCCGTCGCGCTCTTCACGATGCACGCCGCCAAGGGCCTCGAATGGCCGGTGGTCATTCCCATCAACACCATGACCGGTGTGATGGCGCCCGACAGCGCGGTGATCGATCGCCAGACCGACACCTTCTATTGCCCCGTTCTCGGCGTCGCGCCGTCTGGCTACGACGTTGCGCGCCAAGCCGAAAAGGATGAACTGGATCGCGAACGCGTGCGCCTCTGGTATGTCGCAGCAACACGCGCCCGGGAATTGCTGCTTCTACCACGGCTCGATGTGACGCCCTCCAAGTCCGCCTGGATTGGCCTTGTTGACCTGACGCTGGCGGCACTTCCGGCTTTTGATGCGTCGCACTTGCCGCTCGATGCGATTGTTACAGCCGGCAGCGCCATCAATAATCAGACCCGCGAGGATTTTGCCGCGGAGGCTGGCGCAATCGCGGATAGGCAGGTGCGACTGACCTGGCTTGCCCCGAGCCGCGACGAGAATGCGACCGGCACGGTATTGCAGGAAGAAGAAGCCAACATCTGGGCAGGGTCGGACGACGACACTCCGAGCGAATTGGGGGTGCCCTTGGCCGTCCAAGGTGGACGTGAGCGCGGGCTCGTCTTGCACAAGCTCATGGAAGAGGTACTGACCGGTGAGACCGATGACGCCTCCGCCGCGCTCGCGAGGCGCGCCGAGGAACTTATCCGTGCGCTCGGCAAGATTCCCGTTGCTGATCCCGCTGCCGGGCTCGCCCCGGAAGAACTGGCTGGCTGTGTCACGCGCACGCTGTCGTTGCCGGAAATCGCGGCCCTACAGCCCGCGCTACTCGCGGAATTCCCCGTCTATGCCCTTCGCGGCGAAGAAGCCGACTTGGCTGCAACAGCGGGCGTTGCCGATGCGCTGACAATCAATGCGGAAGGCCAGCCGGTCGTGGTCGTCGACTGGAAGAGCGACGTGGCCCCCGATCCGCAGACGCTCGACCACTACCGCGCGCAGGTGCGCGCCTATCTCGACATGACCGGCGCCGAGCAGGGCCTGATCGTCCTGATGACGAGCGCGACGGTGATCTCCGTTTCGCCCTCGCTGCAGACGATGGCGGCCTAACGGAGGACGCCCCGATGGCCACCCGCAAGCGTGCCGCCAGTTCCAGCCAGGACGATCTCTTCAATCCCGAGGTCGAGCTGCTGCTGCCCCCTCGCCTTGCCATAGACGGCAAGGTGCTGGGGAGTCCCGTCCGTCAGTTGGCGGTTCCAGCGCAGCGCGTGCGCTGCAAACTACGCCCTTTCGCGATCCGCCGCGTCACTGGCTACGAAGCCACCCTCAAATCGGGAGAGACGCTGAAGATTATCAGTGCGAAAACGGCGACGCCATTGGAGGCCGATCTCCTTCTCCTCGTGCCCGGCGCAACGGAGGCTGTGCGGATCGCCGAAACGCTCGAAATGGGCGAAGGCCGTTGGATCAACTCGCTGCCGACCAATATCGCCACGCTGGATCGTGCCGCGCGTGCCGATCGGCTGGCTGCCGTCTCCGCCTCCTGGACGGATGCGGTCTACTTGCGCGAAGGACGTGCCGCGGAGACCGGCGAGCCGGCGCGGCCGGGTTTGCGGCGTCCTCAGATCGGCGCGCTTCACGCCGCACTGGCCCACGCAACCCGGTCAACCGATCCGGCAACCGTGGTCATGCCGACCGGAACGGGCAAGACCGAGACCATGCTCGCGCTCAACGCCCACCAGAACTTCGAGCGACTGCTGGTTGTGGTGCCGACCGACGCTTTGCGCGAGCAGATCGCCGGCAAGTTCGAGACCTTCGGTGTTCTCAGGCAACAGCAATGTCTCGCCGACGCAGCAGCCTTTCCGCTTGTCATGCGGCTGTCCCATATTCCGACGAGCCCGGCGGAGGTCGATGAAATCTTCGACAGCACCAATGTCGTCGTCACCACGATGCAGATCGCCGGGCGCGCGGACGCGGCCGTTCAGGAGCAGATGGCAGCGCGCGCTTCGGCGCTCTTCATCGACGAGGCGCATCATATCGGCGCCCCGACCTGGGCTCGCTTCCGTGGCCTCTTTATCGATCGGGAGCCGCCGCTACCCATCGTCCAGTTCACGGCCACCCCCTTCCGTGAGGACGGCCGGCGTGTCGATGGCGAATTCATCTACACCTATCCGCTGAAAAAGGCGCAGACCGAAGGCTATTTCAAACCGATCCGTTTCGAGGCTGTATTCGGGCTCGACCAGGCCGATGCTGACCTTGCCATCGCCGAGAAGCTTGGCGAGGTCCTGCAGGGCGATCTGGATGCGGGCCTGAATCACCTTGCCATGGCACGTTGCCAGACGATCGACCGCGCCAAGGACCTCCACCAGCTCTACAGCGCGATGTTCCCGGAATTCCAGCCGGTTATCGTTCACAGCCAGCAGTCTATCCGCGAGCGCCGCGCCAACCTCGCCGCGCTGAGGCGCTTCGACAGCCGGGTTATCATCTGCGTCGATATGCTGGGCGAAGGTTTCGATCTCCCGGAGCTGAAGATCGCGGGCCTACATGATCCGCACAAGAGCATCGCCGTCACCATCCAGTTCGTCGGCCGCTTCACCCGGCAAGATCCGCGCCTGGGCGATGCCACCGTCATCGCTAATACTGGCGTGGACGACATCGACCGGTCGCTTGCAAAGCTCTACGCGGAGGACGCCGATTGGAACGCGCTGGTTGAAGCGCTCAGTACCGCAAAAATCGACCGGCAGGTTCGGCGCGCCGAGATGTTCAAAGGCTTCGTTGGCGATCTCAGCGACATCCCTCTTCAGACGCTCGAACCGAAGATGAACGCCGTGGTTTATCGGACGTCGTGCGACGCCTGGGAACCGTTCCGGGCTGAGGACCTATACAATCCCGGCGTCTATCTCGGCATGAAGATCAACCCGCACCAACGCGTTGCCATCTTCGTCACGCGCTCTGAGGAGCAGGCCGGCTGGACAACCGCGCAACACGCAACCAACGTCATCTGGGACCTGCACATGATGCACTGGGATCCCGACCGACAGCTTCTTTATATCAGCAGTTCGGCCAAAGGCCCCTACGACCGGCTCGCCAAAACCATCTGTGGCGACACGGCGCGCCGCGTCGAAGGCGAGGAAGTCTTCCGCAGCCTGCACGGGTTCAACCGCCTCATCTTGCGCAATCTTGGCCTGACCCATCATCAGGGCCGAGGTGTTCGCTACTCCATGTATATGGGCGTCGATGTCGCCGACGGTCTCGATACCGCCAAGTCGCAGTCCCGCATCAAGAACAATGTCTTCGCCACCGGCTTCCTGGATGGGGTGCCGGCCTCGCGCGGCTGTTCGGCCAAAGGCAAATTCTGGTCGATCTCTCCAGTTCGCGATCTCACCGACTGGGTCGAATGGTGCGCCGATATCGGCCGGGCTGTGAATGATCCGGGGATCACCACCGACGGTGTGTTCAAGAGTGCAATGCGGCCCCGCCAGATCAATGAACGGCCGACCGTGCCGCCCGTCGCCATCCATTGGCCGGAGTCGCTGCTCACGCAGATCGAGGACCGTGTAGAGATCAGTTTCGGCGACCGGGCCGTGCCATTTGCCGAATGTGACATCGAACTGCTCGATCATGAGCGTACCGGACCGCTGCGCTTCTCGGTACGGAGCGATGTTGATGTCGCTGAGTTCGAAATCGTGTTCGCCGAGGGCGGCGCCCGCTATCCCCAGCGATCGGGAGCGAAAACGACCATCAAGGTTGGCGGCAAAGTGAAGACCTTGTCGGAATCGTTTGGCGAGGATTCCCCGCAGATCGATTTCGGGGACGGATCACTGCTGATCTACAGCCACCTCTACGCCTTGCCAGATGGTGTTGCCGTCGCCCCCTACCCCTCGGACCAGATCGAGGTCTGGGACTGGTCCCGGACAAATATCAGGGCTGAGGCGCAGGGACCTGAAAAGCGCGCAGACTCTGTGCAACGGCGGGTGATCGACGTGCTGCTCGCTGACGGGGAGGCCTATGACCTCGTCTTTGACGACGACGGCGCCGGCGAAATCGCCGACGTCGTCACCCTTCGCGTGACGGAAGGTCTTGTGCAGGTAACCCTGCATCACTGCAAATATTCCAGCGCGGAAGCTCCCGGAGCCCGCGTCAAGGATCTCTACGAGGTCTGCGGCCAAGCCCAAAAATCTGCTCGATGGCGCGATCGTCCCAACCGCATGTTTACGCACATGCTGAAGCGAGAGAAGCTGCGTCTGGATAAAGGCCAGACTTCGCGCTTCGAGCAAGGGACGGCGGCGTTTCTCAAAAAGCTGAAAGCGAGCTGGCAGGACTATCGCTACGAGTTCGACGTCAGGATCGTGCAACCTGGCCTCTCCCGCGCAGCCGTCACCGAAGAAGGCTTGCACCTGTTAGCCGGAGTCGAGACGTATCTGCTGGAAACCCGAGCGATGAAGTTGCGGATTATCGGCAGCGCGTGATCTCTCGGCAAGCCTTCAGCCTCCAGTGCTCCGTTCGACATGAGGGGCGATCGTCGCCCCTCCCCGATCAGCCCGGATCAGCGCCGGGAAGGACCGGGTCGGCTGGTCTGGGATCAATCGGCATCGCCACAGTCGTCGCCGCCAACATATCCCCGCCATTCATTATCGAAGGGACAATCGCCCTTGGTCGCCCGTCGCCATTGGTCGGTGCTGCACGGGCAGTCATCGGGGTCTGGCGCAGGCCCATTGCAGAAAGATCGAGAACGAGTGGTTGCAGCAGCCTGCGTGTTGCCTCGCCGCCCCGCGACAACACATCAATGAAATCTTCCTGATTGGGCTGTCCAAGAGCCAGACGATAAATCATGCGCTGCTCTCGAAGTTGGGCAAAGCGCGCGACATCCCTTCCAAAGGGACGCTCGAAAACATGGCGGCTGATTTCGGCGCCATCGAGCACCCACCATGGTCGAAGGCCGCTCGCATCGACGGAACGCTCCGCATGTCTCTGCACGCATCGCCAAGGTGAGCCTTCCGCCATCGTAGAATCCCTCAGCACTTCGTCTCGCAATGTTGCGGCAAGCCGGCGTCGGACAGCCAAACCAGCATAGCGCTGGATGCGCCCTTCACGTTGCTCAAGATCGAGCGGATTGGACGAGAGATCCCAATGAACCACATGCGAACACCACGGGTGAAAATCCAGGCCCTCCTGCCCAACGGATGTCGTCGCCAGAACGTGCGGCCAGAAAGGCGTGTTGAAACTCCTGCGAACTTCATCGGGTCGGGCTGGAGCGGTTAGTGCCACGCCGCCCTCCACCTTGACGACAGGCTCGGTCTCGGCATCGCCAAACGGCACGGCGACATGGCAACGAACAGGGATCTTGTGCGGCGCCCCGCCAATTCCGTGAAAGCTGAAGCTGCCCGCGCGTAGCCCGAGCGACGATTGCAAATCCTTGGCGAGACCCGCGACGCCTTCATGGAGGTTTTGAGCGCGTAGCCAGCAATGCTCGTCAAGAACACTCTCGAAGCCACCATCCACGACCGCGCCCATGACTTGCTCGACCGCGCTCTTCCCCGACAACGATGACAGGATCACCGGATTGTCGAGATAGGCGCGCAGTCCCTGCCAACTGAGTTGGACCAGATCCGGATAGCGTGCCGGGTCAAGGATCGTCGGGTCATGTCGCAGCAACGCCCGGCCGAGCGCGACGCCCGGCGCCCCAATCGCATAATCCACGAGGTCCGAAAGCTCGATTGGGGACAGCCGGTCGATCGGCTGCGCCTGACGCCACTTCCGGACAGCGGACTGCGCGGCACGGTCGTCACCGATCGCGCTGCTCCAGCCCGCGGCGGACAGGTCGGCAACACCTGCCATCCGTTCGATCGCCGCCAGCGTCCTTGCAATCGACCTGTGCCGTCGCCTGGCCTTCACGGTATCCCGCTCAATGATGCCTTTGGGCAAAGCGGCGAGAATCTGCCGCCGAACCTCCTTGCGAACGGCGCCGATCGTCATCCCGGCCTTCACGAGCGGGTCCGTATTGCGGATCAGCCATGGTGACGGATGGAACGCCGCCATCACGGGACCGGGGACGGCCGCCAACTTGAAGCGCCGCCGTCGGTACGCCTTCTCATAGCCGCCATGCTTCTTGGGAAGGCAGTGCGCCTCCACACCAAAACTCAGGAGTGCCGCCACGCTGGGCGGGGTTGCCCGAAAGCGACTGAACATCAGGAGTTTGGGATCAGCCGTAGTGCTTTTCCAACCACCGTCGAGCGGCCACCAAGGGAACGATGGCGCCACCCAGGGGAGCGACAGCAGCTTCGGCGGAGCGACGCTGCTGAGCGCCCGGAGCTTCGCGTCGGGCCATGCGGCTGGCGCATCGAGTTTGTTACGACGATCGCGCGTCATCCGCGTGAGCTTCGGCGCTGCCTTGATCTTAGCGCGCTTCCAGGCCGCATAGCGAGGACCAAGGGCCTGTGCGGGCAATGGAACCGAGGACCAATATGGCAGCGCCTCATAACGCATCTGCACGGAGAAACTCTCCACAAGATGCCGATAGACCTGAAAATCCTCAGGCGACGGGTCCGCATCAAGAAATTGCGTTGCCGCGAGCGGATCTGCCAGCGCCACACTGTCCCGCTCTGTCCGCGACATAACCGGGGTCAACAATGCGCGAAGCTCATCCCTGATCCTGGCTGCGTCCACCACGTCACGCTCCAACTCAGGATGGCTCGCATCGGAATGAGCCGCGATGTCTCGCAGCTTGTCACCGAAATCGGAAAAGAGCGTCTTCGCCCGTTCACGAACGACGGGGCCGGCAAGGAACTCGATCAGCTCCAGGAGTTCCGCATGGGCAAGCGTGCCGCGCGCCTCCTCCCAGCGTGTGCTCAGAAGCCGATAAGGCGTCGCGCTGAGCAGGAGAATCGCCGGCGGAGCAACGGAGCCTTCAGGTTCCAGAAGCGCCTGAAGAAGCGGATCGGTGGCCTTTTCATCGAGAATCTGCCGGTAGCGCTGAAACTCGTCGAGAACGACCAAATCTGGCGGCTGATGGCGCAACGTCGCCAGCGCCAGAGCGCGCCGGAGGCGACCAACGAAGGTGGTCGGTTTGAGGGGATGGATCTTTCGGTTCGCATCGCCATGAACCGCCAGATCAAGCATGGCGCGCACCGGCTCACCGAATTCTGCCGCCAGCGCCTCACGAAACCGCTGGCGGAGGTGCGACGGCGAAACCGCGAATTTGGCTTCCGCGTCCTTGACGGCCCAGTCCCACGAACCTCGCGCGCTGAGCCGCAATATGGCCGGATCAAGATCGCGGGCGAATGCGGGATAGGTATGTTCGAGCAGCACCTTGAGGAATGCTCGCTCTTCCTTGCGTCCTCCTGTGAGGCGCGCACGCGCTCCTGGAAAGGAGGTCGCTGGGGTCAGCGCGTAGATCAGAACGGGATTGTCCGGCCGCTTGGTGATCGCGATCAGCGAGAGTCGGTCCGGTGTCGCGGTTGCGGCCTTGCGTTGTGAATCGCCCAGGAATCCAACGACGCGCCCCTTGTTCTGATGCGAGACCGCATGGCCGTTGGCGATGTAATAGATCACCAAAGGCCGGGAGCCGTCCCCGGACATTCGGCGAGCCAATTCCTTCGCCACGACCGTTTTTCCGAGACCGACTTCATCAGCCACAAGAAAACGGCGGCGGCCCATCTGGTCCGTGAAGGCCGCAAGCGCCGCATTCACGGCGGCTTCCTGAAAAGGCTTGGGCGCGCTCATTGGCGTCCGCCTTTGATTGCAGACGCGCCGAGCCCGCTTCGAAGCTTGCCCCACAACGCATCGAAGCGCCTCAGCATCTCCCCTGTTTGCGGGTCTTCCTGTCCTGCCTGCTCAAGCACGGCCGGCAGATATTGAGAGACCCGTCGCTCAATCTCGCTGAATTTGCTCGGGTCGCGCGCCCATGCCGCCAACATCTCTTCCAAGGTTGGCAGCGAGGCGTCGACGGCCGGATTCGCTGCCAAACCAGCCCGTTCCTGCGCTTCGTCACTCGTCCAGTCGCCCTCACCCTGCCGATCGTCATCGGCGAGCAATCCGGCCACCCAGAGGAGGAACCCTCTGGCGCCGAGAAAGCGCACGAATGCGGCGCGGTCGCGATCCTCTCCGAATGGCGGCTCGGCAGGCGCACGTTGCAGCCACGAAAGCCCCTTGTCTCCACGGCTGACCCGCAAGCGCACGAACTCGCTTCGCTCCGCGGCGGCGACAGGCCCCAGAAGCATGTCGGTTTGCTGTGCCGGCCAGACCAGAAGCTCGCCATGAAGCGCGCCCACTTCCAGCACGATGTCGGCTTCGTCAGGATGCGGCCCGCCGGGATGGAGATCGGAGTGATGGGTGAGGCGCATCCCTTCATCGTCGACGCTGAGTTCTGCCGCCCAGCGCGCCGCCACTTGGGCGCGCGCCCGTTCAAGCGCCTCCTCCTCCAGGGCCGCCGCGTCGGGCGAATACTCCATGCCGGGGACGGCGACAGGACGGGCCGAACCGAGAAGCGCCCTCAGACCTTTCTCGACCGGCTCGGAAACCGCCAGCTCGGCCGTCACCTCGGCGTTGCGCCCGGTCCAGGCCCGCAGCGTTGCGTTCGCGCTGCCCAGCCACAGCGTCCGCTTGCGCCCGGACCGCATGAACAACAGCTTGGCATGAAGGCCGCGCCCGACTTCCTCATCGTCAGCCGCGCCAGCATCGACCGCCAGCGCCGCAGGCTGTGATGCAGGTTCGGGATCGCCAATGGGATAGTCGGGCGCATCGAGTGCGAGCAAATCGTCGAATGCCGCCAGTGACGGACCGACCCGCTCGATCTCCCGCATTGTCGTCAGCAGTACGCTTCGTGACGGTTTCGTTCCCTTCGGCGTCTGTCTGGCAAGGAAGTTCTTGTCGACAAAGGGACTCACCACGACAACCTCGTCCGTCCCCGGTGGCGGGACAGGAACGGCCTGCTCTCCCGTCCCGGCCGACCATCGAATCCGCTCGACGCGCACGCCCGCTGGCGCCCGCCAGGCCACCCTCGCAATCGTCGCCGCAAGGGAAGCGGAACGCGCGCCTTTCAGCTCGGCCTTCTCGGCCAGTCCGCGCGCCAGATCTTCCGCACCAGGGATCCGAGCACCACCTTTGCCACCAGAAACAAGCAGCAGCCCAATGTCGCGATTTACGCATTCGGTGAGGTTCCGGCTCCCGACCCAAAGCCGCCAGCCGATCTCGCCGTCCGTGCCGCACGTTCGCACCAGAGCGGCCTTGGGGTGCCAGCTATGCGTCGCCTCATCGAAATCGACTTCGCGAACGAACTGATCCAGCACGGCAGCAATGCGCGGGGTACGGCGCATTCTTGCAAGACGGCCGCGCTGGATGACAATGCGCACTTTCCCGCGCAACCTCTCGACCGCATCGGCGAAATCGGACGGAGTGCCTCGGCCAGCGTCGGTGTCCTTGCCCGCCAGCGCAAGCAAGGTTGCACCGATCGATCCCAGATCCGCCGAATAGGACGCCAGCAAGGCGAGCTCGACGCTCTCATCGGGGCCGGTACGCAACCCCTCGAGGAACGAGAGCGCCGGCCAGCTTTCGACCACCTCGCTCATTCGGCGTCCGCCAGATCTTCGAGGAGCGTACTAACTTGCCCCCATCGATAGTGAAGCGGCCCGGCGAGACCATGTTCATCACTCGACCATTCGAGGCGCCGATCTCGTCCATTGGCAGTCAAAGCAAGCCGTGCGCGCGGTCCCTTGCGGGCTTCAGCCGCGGCGTAGACGTCGAAGAGCGGGGCGGGATTTCCCGATTTGGATGTTATCCAGTCCTTCGTGGCCGTCAGAACAGCACGCAACCTCGACGGCAGCGCGCCGATGTCCGTCTCAAGCGCATCGACATCAAGCTTGGCCGCGACGGAACCGTGCTCTTCGATGATCGCGGCGAGATGGTCACGATGTCGGGTCGATATCTCCCGCTTGTCATCGGTCTCGACGATACGTTCCAGAAGCGCGTCATAGATGGCACGGCCGACGCCCGCGAGACTTGCAGCCTGCCGCGCCCTGACAAGCGCGGCCTGATCGGGACCGGCGACCGCGCGAGCTTCCTCGCCCCACATCCCGGATGGCGCCGCAGCCTCGGTCCGCGCTAGTCTAGCAAGCAGGGACAGCTCATGGCTACCATTGCGACGCAACTGAATGAGCCGCTCGCGCAGAAATGCCGCTTCTGCGGTCGCCATCCGAAGGGTGATGTGGCCGCCACGCCAATTATCCGGTCGATCAAGGAGTGGAACGAACGGCGGGTCGAAACTGACAAGCGGATGACCATCGTCGTCGGTCGCCGCTCCGGCACTCTTCAACAGCCCATCAATGCGCGGACGCAATATGCCCCAGACCGCAAGCGCATTCCAATACACGGTCGATGGCGGTTGGCTCGACGGCTTGGGAAACACACGTCCCCCGATCACCTGGGATTCGCCCGCGTCCTTGAGCCGGCCCGCAAGCTCCCTTTCGCGTTCGCGCAGAGCACGCACGGCGGCCGGTCCCATCAGGCCTGCCAGATCCTCGAACAGCCAAGGCACGAAGAGCGCGTAGCGGGCACGCGTGTGCAGCACCGATGTACCCGGGAAGAAGCGGTCGGCATAACGCTGATGGATCGTCAGGAAGCCGATCTCATCGCGCACGCCCATGGATTCTTCGTCCATTTGCGCCTTGGCGCGCGCCAGCGCCTCCCGCGACAGATAGGTCCATCCCAACGCAGGTTCGATAGACGGGCTGCGTCTGGTGCGGGATGGTTTTGCCGATTGTCGCATGACCATCAGCCCCACAAGGCGGACAATGGCGCTGCGGCCAATTTGTCGCCGAAGGGCACGAGATCGGTGCTATCGTAGAGCACGACGCCGTAGGCGAACCGGTCCTTGCACGCTTCGGCCAAGGTCCGCAGCCCGGCAAAGTCGCTGGACTTTACCGTCGCTGACGCCTTGACCTCGATCCCCACGATCATGCCGTCGTCGCGTTCCAGCACGATATCCACCTCGTGCATCTGCTGATCGCGAAAATGATATGGCGTCAGCCGTAAGTCGGACGCATCCATGAGCTTCAGGACTTCGGCAAACACGAAGCTTTCCAGAAGCGCGCCGAATACGCCGCGGTCCGCCTTCACCCGATCGAACGTCAACCCGCGCGCCGTGGCGAGAAGGCCGGAATCGAGGAAATGCAGCTTCGGCGTCTTGGCGATCCGCTTCAGCGCGTTTGTGTACCAAGGCTGCAATGTCGAGACGAGGAAGACCTGCTCCAGCAGCGCCACATAGCGCTGTCCCGTCTTGTGGCTGACATTGATGCTGGAGCCGAACTGCGAGTAGTTGACCAACTGCCCCGAATGCTCCGCCAGCAGGCGAACGAATTTCGGCAGCTCGGTCAACTTCTCGATCTCTGCGATGTTTCTGAGATCACGGGTCAGAACCGACGTCAGATAGGACCGCGCCCAATCTTGCCGTCGCCGTTCGCTCTCACGGCTGATCGCCTCGGGAAAACCTCCGAACAGCGCGAGCTGGATAAGGTCGTCGCCAACGATCGCCTCTCCGTTCCCCTGAAGTTTCCCCGCAAATAGGCGTTCCAGGAACGTCGACGTCTGGCCTTTTATTTCAGCGCGAGCCAACGGCAGCATCCGAATGGTTTCCATCCGGCCCGCCAGGCTGTCGGCAACTCGCGGCAAGGTAAGCACATTGGCTGAGCCGGTCAGGAGGAAGCGGCCGGGACGATAGTCCTCGTCCACCGTCTTCTTGATCGCAAGCAGCAGATCAGGCGCGCGCTGGATCTCATCAATGATCGCGCGATCCAGGCCACGGATGAACCCGGCCGGATCGGACTGCGCGGCGTCGAGCGCCGTCTGATCGTCGAGAGTGATATAGGTCCGGCCCGCCTCCCCCATTTTCCGGACAAGTGTGGTCTTGCCCGCCCTGCGCGGTCCTACGATCAGGACCACCGGGGTATCTGAAAGGGCTTCCTCCACCCGATGCTCGACGAGCCGCTCGTACATGTTTTTCCGAATCTCCGACGACTGGGACTATGAGCCATGATAATTGGAAGTCAATGGCCCGCAGATTGGAAATGAACCAGCCGTGATCCGGGAATGGACTGAGGGGAAAGCCTTCCCCTGCGGCCGAGCCAAAAGTCTCGTCCGACCCCTTCTGCGGGGGGAACCCCGCAACGCCCCTTATAGAGTGAGAGAGTGGCCGGATTGTCCGTGACGGGTTGAGGACCGGGAGAGAGGCTTCCGGCGCCCGTCATGGAGTTTCGTCCCATGAATATGCAGGTTCTGGAAGCCCGTCGCGACGTAAGCGGCGGCTACAAGGTCGATGTCACCCGTGGCCAGCGCGTCGGCCGCGTCTCGTCCGAATGGTTCTCGCGCCCTGACGACGAGCGCTATCTGTCCCTGTCGGACCTGGCACGCACGGTTCGCGGGCGCTCCGAACGCAGCCGCACGCGCGTAGTCGAGAGCGAACTGATCCATGTCGAAGCCAGCCGCTCCGATCCCGAGCGCCTGGCGCTGACCCTGCCCGGCGCCGATGCCCCCATCGCGCCGACGCACTGGAGCTTCGGCCAGCTTGCCAGCCTGGTTGGAGCACCGGCCGCCTATCTACGTCAGCTTCCCGCCGCGCTTGCCGGAATCAACCTGCAATATGGTCTGTCTTCGCACCGGGCCGAGCAGATCAAAACCTTCGAGATCGAGGACGGACGGGTCGAGCTGCGCGCCGTGACCGGACCCGATTACGGCAGGATTCATGACTACGAACTGGTGGAGGCCGTACAGCGCATCGCGGGCAACGGCACGGGTGACACGCGCTGGAAGGTCCCCGGCGTGCTCGACTGGTCAAGCGGGATCTACAATCCCAACGTCGATATCTCGAAGGATACCACCACGCTCTACGCCTCCGATCGCGACGTCTTTCTCTTTCTTGTCGACGATCTGAACCCGATTGAAGCCGGCCGCCTGCCGGACGGATCGCCCGATCTCTACTTCCGGGGATTTTATGCCTGGAACAGCGAAGTGGGCGCGAAAACCCTTGGGATTGCGTCCTTTTATCTCCGAGCGGTATGCCAGAATCGAAATTTGTGGGGCGTCGAGGATTTCGAGGAAATCACCATTCGCCACAGCAAATACGCCGCCTCGCGCTTCGCCCATGAGGCGGCTCCGGCACTGCTGAACTTCGCTAACTCGTCGCCCATGCCCTTCGTCAACGGCATCAAGGCGGCCCGCGAACGGATCGTGGCCAAGACCGACGAAGACCGCACGGACTTCCTGCGCCGCCGCGGCTTCTCGAAAGCGGAAACCGGAAAGATCATCGATACGGTGCTGGCCGAGGAAGGTCGTCCGCCCCAGTCTATCTTCGATTTCGTTCAGGGCATCACCGCGCTCGCGCGCACCAAGCCTCATCAGGACGCCCGCCTCGACATGGAGGCCAAAGCGAAGAAACTCCTGGACCGGGCAGCCTGAACCCCGCGAAGCCGGAAATCCCGTTCTCCGTATTTCCGGCTTCGTGCATCTCCGTCTCCACGTTTTTCCGATACGGCGGCGCTGCTCCTTCAGAGGAAGAGGGCGGCGCTTCGCTTCGTGACGGGTTTCGGGTCGAGAGAGAGGCTCTCGGCGCCCGTCGCGGAGTAACTCACATGGCAACTGCCGTTCAGAAGATTGTCCTGTCGTCGGCGCGCGACATCCCCTTCAACAAGCTGGTGCTGAGCCAGTCCAATGTCCGGCGCGTGAAGGCCGGCGTTTCGCTCGAGGAGTTGGCCGAGTCCATCGCCCGTCGCGGCCTCATCCAGAGCCTCCACGTCCGGCCGGTCCTCGATGCTGGCGGAGCCGAGACCGGCATGTTCGAGGTGCCCGCCGGCGGCCGCCGTTATCGCGCGCTCGAACTGCTGGTGAAGCAGAAGCGCCTCGCCAAGATCGCACCGGTCCCTTGCGTCGTCGGCGACCCGAACAGCGACGTGACCATTGATGAAGTGTCGCTCGTCGAGAACATCGACCGTGCGCCGCTCCATCCCCTCGACCAGTTCCGCGCTTTCCAGGCCATGCGCGACAAAGGCATGACCGAGGAGGCCATCGCCGCTGCCTTCTTCGTCGGCGTCAACGTCGTAAAACAACGCCTGCGCCTTGCCTCCGTTTCGCCGGTGCTGCTGGAGATCTATGCCGATGACGGCATGACACTCGAACAGCTCATGGCTTTCACCGTCTCGCAGGACCATGCCCGCCAGGAACAGGTTTGGGATGCCGTCAAGGACAGTTGGCAGAAGGAACCCTATCAGATCCGCCGCATGCTGACGGAGACTTCGGTGCGCGCGTCCGACAAGCGTGCGATCTTCGTCGGCATCGAGGCTTATGAGGCAGCCGGCGGCATCGCCCTGCGTGACCTGTTCCAGTCCGATGATGGCGGCTGGCTTCAAGATGTTGGGTTGCTCGACCGCCTGGTAAGCGAGAAGCTCAAGATCGTTGCCGACGAGATCGCGGGCGAAGGCTGGAAGTGGGTCGAGGCCGCCTTGAGTTTCCCCTATGGCCACGAGCACGGGCTTCGTGCGTTGGCCGGGACCACGGTCGATCTGACCGACGACGAAGGCACCACCCGTGAAGCTCTGCGAGACGAATATGACCGGCTCGAAGCCGAATATGCGGAAGCCGACGAACTGCCCGAGGAGATCGATGCGCGCCTTGGCGAGATCGAACAGGCGCTCGACGCCTTCGAACAGCGCCCAACGATCTACGATCCAGCCGACATCGCCATCGCTGGCGTCTTCGTCAGCCTCGACTCAGACGGCTCGCTCTCCGTCGATCGCGGCTATGTCCGTCCCGAGGACGAGCGAGCGGTCGAAGATGCCGACCACGACACGTTGGATGAAGAGGTCGATCCCGAAACCGGTGAAATCCGGTCGCCTGCGATCCAGCGCGCGGTCATCACCATCGGCGGCCAGGTTGCGGAACCGGAAGACGACGAAGACGACGGCGTCAAGCCGCTACCCGAACGCCTCGTCATCGAGCTGACCGCGCACCGCACCCTGGCGCTGCGCAATGCCGTTGCGGAACATCCCGATGTCGCCATGACCATGCTGCTGCACAAGCTGGTCAGCGACACCTTCCTGCGTACCGCGCCAACCGGCTGCCTGGAGGCGAGCGTCCGCCATGTCTTCTTCTCTGCTCAGTCGGAGGACCTGAAGGCCAGCATACCGGCACGTGAGGTGACCGAGCGGCATGAACGATGGGGCGATCATGTTCCCGCCGACGATCAGGCTCTGTGGGACTGGTTGACCCATCTCGACGACGGCACGCGGCTCGATCTGCTCGCCCATTGCGTCAGCTTCGGCGTGAACGCGCTGTTCGAGCGGCCGAACCCACACAGCGGATCGAGTGTCAGCCAGCATGGCCTGGATGTGCGCCTCTCGCAGGCCGACCGGCTTGCGCGGGCCACCGGCCTCGAAATGGTTGCGGCAGGCTGGCGGCCGACCGTCGGCAACTATCTCGGCCGCGTCACCAAGCCCCGCATCCTCGAAGCCGTTCGCGAGGGCGCCGGCGAACGGGCCGCCCAGCTCATCGAGCATCTCAAGAAGGGCGACATGGCCAAGGAGGCCGAGCGCCTGCTGGCCGACACCGGTTGGCTCCCCGAACCGCTGCGCCTGGTCGAGCAGGGCGAGCCGGCGACGGACGGCGACGGCGACGATGCGCTCCCTGCCTTCCTCGACGACGAGGATGAGCTGTCGGAAGAAGAGGATGAAGCCCTGCACGCCATCGCCGCCGAATAGCACACCGACGCGGGGCGGCATCAACCGTCCCGCCCCTTCCCACTTGTTTTCCTTCAGCCCGGCGACCTGCGCCGGGCGTTTTCGTTTCAGGAGCTCACCATGGCTGACTACTTCACGCATTTCTCGTGCCTGCTCGATGTTGGTACGTCCGAGAACGCTGCTGGCGCGCTCGATCTCTACAACAAGCTCTCAGAAGAAGGCGCCTCGGAAGATCCACCCTCCGACGGCTTCCTCCTTTCCATCCAGCCTGAACATGGCGGCACGCAGCTTTGGATGCGCGACGACGAAACGGGCGATCCCGAACGCCTGATCCAATTCGTGAAGCTCTGCGCCGCCCAATTCAGCCTGACGGGCCGTTGGGGATTCCAATATGCAAACACCTGCTCGAAGCCCCGGCTCGACGGCTTCGGCGGCGGCGCGCACGTTCTCGATCTCGCCACCGGTGAAACGCTGGATTGGACCTACACCGACGGCTGGCTCGCCGAAACGCGGTCCAACGAGGGGGACCGGATATGAGCATCCCCTCTTTCGCCCGGATCAACTTCCAAACCCTGCTGCGCGCAGCAGCGGACGGCAATCTCGCGCTCATGGAGTGCCTCGACGCCCAATCCGGCAACCGGCGCTATGTGATCTGTGCGGTGGGTCGAGACAACGGCGATTACGTCTTCACGCCCTTCGGTCATCTCGCCGACGGGAACCCCCACGACGCCTATCTTCCGCCAGCCCCCGACGATCCCGCGACCTTCCTGCGCCCTGATACACAGGGAGAGGCGTCATGACCGATGTCGAAACAATCTTCGCGGACGATCGCACACGTCCGCCACCGGAACGGTCGCTGCCGTGGCCGGAAACTTCTGGCGGTGTCACCGTCATCATCGAGCCAAAGCCTCACTGGGCGGGCGACCTTCGCGCGTTCCGGCTCGATGCCAAGGAATACTGCACCTATTCCGATTGGACCGAAAACGGCGCCCGAGCCCGCTTCTTCGGGCACGTCGATACGAGCGGCGACACGGTGATGCGCAGGGCGCGTGCCGTGCTCGCCCGTGAGATCGCCGACGGACTCTGGAACTGAGCCTTCACAGCGCCTCGCCTCATGGCCGGGCGCTGTTTTCATGTCGCGGTCGCGACGCGGAGAGGAAGAGGGCCGCCGGGACGAGATGAGGCCGGGCGGTCGAGAGAGAGCGCCATCCGGGCTTTCCCGTTCCCGCTCTCCCGAAAGCTCATCCCATGAACATCGCATCTCCCGTCGCCGCTGCAGCCGCACCCACCGTTCTGGCCGCCGCGCATCGTCTTCTCGACCATCTCGAACGTGGGCAGCGCATCGACGCCACCGTGCTGCGCGGCGCGATGGAATCCGCGTTCGACGCTTCCGACTCAACTGGCGTCTGGGATTGGAAGACGGCCTATGACGCCTGCGAAGCGGCGACCGTCCTGTTTCTGCGCAAATACGGAAAGGCGCTTTTCCGTAAAGCAGCATCTCCGCCTGCACGACTTTCCGCTATCGGAAGGATCGCAGGTCTCCTGCCGACGCATACGCGCCGCTCCGAGCAGAGCCAGGCGCTACAACAATTCTCGACGCCTGCTCCGCTCGGCCTCGCCGCCGTCACCGCCGCCGACATAACGGCAAACGACGTCGTCCTGGAACCTTCTGCCGGCACGGGCCTGCTCGCGGTCCTTGCCGAAATCTCCGGCGCCACGCTGCTGCTCAATGAATTGGCCGAGACCAGGGCCAATATCCTCGCCTCGCTCTTTCCGGCCATCGCCGTCACGCGCTTCGACGCGGCCCAAATAGACGATCATCTGGGTCACACCGCGGTCCCCAGCGTTGTGCTGATGAACCCGCCATTCTCGGCAATGGCGAACGTCTCGGGCCGCATGGCCGATGCCTGCTACCGCCATGTTGCCTCGGCGCTTGCTCGCCTCGCGCCCGGCGGTCGTCTGGTAACGATCACCGGCGCGAACTTCGCGCCCGATGCCCCCGACTGGCGCGACGCCTTCATTCGCTTGCAGTCGCGCAGCCGCGTCGCCTTCACGGCCGCGATCGATGGTTCCGTCTATGCAAAACACGGCACCACGTTTCCGACGCGGATCACCGTCATCGACAAGCAGCCCGCCGACGATCCGACCATTTTTCCGACCTCGCCCGGCAGGGCGCCGGACATCGCCACGCTGCTCGGCTGGATTGCGGCGCAGATTCCGCCGCGACCTGTCGCAGCCATGCCGACTTGCAACGCGACGGCGTCCATCACCGCACCACGCACTGTTCGTGGCTCCCTCGCCCGCTCGACCGCCGCACGTCCCGCCATGGCTGCCGTCGATCCCGAGGGCGTCGAACTCGCCTATGAAACCATGGACTGGACGCCGCCGGACGGCGCACGGCTAACCGACGCCATCTATGAGGAATACGGATTGCAGTCGATCCGTATTCCCGGCTCCCAGGCGCATCCCACCAAGCTGGTGCAGTCAGCGGCGATGGCGAGCGTTGCGCCGCCGAAGCCGAGCTATCGGCCGATGCTGCCGGCAAACATCCACGACCTTCTGTCCGATGCCCAGATCGAGACGGTAATCTATGCTGGCGAGGCGCATGGCGAGTATCTCGCCGGGTCGTGGTCGATCGATGAGACCTTCGATGTCGTTCGGGCCGCGCCCGCCGACGCCGAGCACTCCGTCCGCTTCCGTCGTGGCTTCATGCTTGGCGACGGGACCGGTGCGGGCAAAGGCCGTCAGTCGGCCGGTATCATCCTCGACAATTGGCTGCGCGGACGCCGCAAGGCCGTCTGGATCAGCAAGTCGGACAAGCTGATCGAGGACGCGCAGCGTGACTGGTCCGCGCTCGGCATGGAGCGCCTGCTGGTCACACCGCTTTCGCGCTTCCCCCAAGGCAAGCCGGTCACGCTCTTGGAAGGCGTCCTATTTACAACCTACGCCACGCTACGCTCCGACGACCGTGGCGAGAAGGTTTCGCGCGTCCGGCAGATCGTCGAATGGTTGGGCTCCGACTTCGACGGAGTGATCATTTTCGACGAAAGCCACGCGATGCAGAACGCCGGAGGCGGTAAAGGAGAACGAGGCGACGTCGCTCCCTCGCAACAGGGGCGCGCCGGCCTACGCCTGCAACATGCGCTTCCCAATGCCCGCGTTGTTTATGTCTCGGCCACCGGCGCCACCACCGTCCACAATCTCGCCTATGCCCAGCGGCTCGGCCTCTGGGGCGGCGAGGATTTCCCGTTCGCCACCCGCGCCGAATTCGTGGAGGCGATCGAAGACGGCGGCGTCGCGGCCATGGAGGTTCTGGCGCGCGATCTTCGCTCGCTTGGCCTCTATACGGCGCGGTCCTTGTCCTACGACGGCGTGGAATATGAACTGGTCGAGCACCAGCTCACCGACGAGCAGCGCCGCATCTACGACGCCTATGCCGGAGCTTTCCAAGTCATACACAACCACCTCGACGCAGCGATGGAGGCGGCGAATATCACCGGCAGCGACGGCACGCTGAACCGCCAAGCCAAGTCCGCCGCCCGCAGCGCTTTCGAGCAGGCAAAGCAGCGCTTCTTCGGGTATCTTCTGACCAGCATGAAGACGCCGACCCTGATACGGTCCATCGACCGCGATCTGGAGCAGGGCCACGCCGCCGTCGTCCAGATCGTGTCCACCGGCGAAGCCCTGATGGAACGGCGCCTGGCCGAGATCCCCACCGAGGAATGGAACGACGTCAGGGTGGACATTACTCCTCGCGAGTATGTGCTGTCGTACTTGCAGACCGGCTTCCCGGTGCAGCTCTATGAGCCCTTCACCGACGGCGAAGGCAACCTCTCCTCGCGGCCAGTGTTTCGCAACGGCCAACCGGTCGAGAGCCGGGAAGCTGTTGCCCGGCGTGACGAGCTGATCGAACATCTCGCATCGCTGCCGCCAGTGCCTGGCGCGCTCGACCAGATCGTCCAGCGCTTCGGCACCGACATGGTGGCAGAAGTAACGGGCCGTTCCCGCCGCATCGTTCGCAAGGGCGACCGCCTCGTTGTCGAGAACCGCGCCCCCTCCGCCAATCTCGCCGAAACCGCCGCGTTCATGGACGACCTGAAGCGCGTCCTGGTCTTCTCGGACGCGGGCGGCACCGGCCGCAGCTATCATGCCGAACTCTCAGCAAAGAACCAACGCCTGCGCGTCCACTATCTGCTCGAACCAAGGCCGAAAGGCGCTTCCTCTCGACCATCGCGCGGCGGCTCGACACGCTCGGCGCAATCACGCGAGGACAACGGCAGACCGGTGGCCAGGGCCTGTTCCGGCCGGAGGACAATCTTGAATCTCCCTATGCGCGCGGCGCGCTCCGCCAGCTCTATCTGCTGATCGTGCGCGGCAAGATCGACGGCTGCTCGCTGGAACGGTTCGAGTCCTCCACCGGTCTGAAGCTGATGGACATGAACGGTATCAAGGACGAACTGCCGCCGATCACCACGTTCCTGAACCGTCTGCTGGCGCTGACCATCGAGCTTCAGGGCATCCTCTTCACCGCCTTCGAGCAACTGCTCGATGCCAAGGTCCAAGGCGCCATCGCCAGCGGCATATATGATATCGGGCTGGAGACATTGACGGCGGAGAGCTTCGTCGTCACCGACCGGAAGACCATCTACACCCATCCCGCGACGGGTGCTCAAACGCGGCTCCTTACGATCACCGAACGTCGTCGCAATCGCCCGATGACACTGACGGACGCCCTTGCCCATGTAGAAGATGACCACGGCAGGCTGCTGGTGAACGCCAAATCCGGCCGCGCTGCCGTGCAGGTGGCCGCCCCTTCGCTCATGCTTGATGACGGCGAGATCGAACGCCGTGTCCGGCTGATCCGGCCGATGGAACACACCCACGCTCCGCTGAAGATGATGGCAGAGAGCCATTGGCAGCCGCATGGCAGCGGGAGGTGCTAGAGACCCCCCCCTTCGCCGACAGCACTATCCATATCGTCGCCGGTCTCCTCCTGCCGGTGTGGAAACGCCTGCCGAACGAGTCGACGCGGGTCTATCGGCTCCAGACCGATAACGGCGAGCGCGTCATTGGCCGCCGTGTCTCTCCGGCCTGGGCGACAAACGCCGCGTCGACCGGCAGAGCCAGCCTCACGGCGGACGACGCCTATACAGCGTTGGTCGATGGGCGGACCATACTTGATCTGGCCGAGGGCCTCCAGCTTCGCCGCGTCCGCGTCATGGGCGCGAACCGCATCGAACTCTCCGGCTTCGCCGAAACGATGCGCGAACGCCTGCGGTCCTACGGCCTCTTCACCGAGATCATCTCCTGGTCACTGCGGTTCTTCGTTCCGGTCGACAGCACGGGACCGACCGTGCTCGGCAAGTTGCTCGACACCTACCCCATCGATCGTATCTCCGAACGGGAGGCTGCGTGATGGCGCGTCACGACGCTTCCGATCTTGCCCGCCGTCTCGGCCGTCAGGCCGAAGCGGTGTGCCGCCACTATCTCTCGGCAGGCCGCAAACAGGGCAACTACTGGCAGGTTGGCGATGCCCGCAACAATCCCGGGCGATCCATGTTCGTGCGGCTGAAGGACTCGCCCAAGGGGCTTGCCGGTAAATTCACCGACGCGGCGACGGGCGAACACGGCGATCTACTCGACGTGATACGGGAAGCACTCGGCCTCATCGACTTCGCAGATGTTGCCGAAGAGGCTCGCAGCTTTCTGAGCATCCCGCATCCCGAACCAGAGCCCGCACAAAAGCGGCACGCAACAGCGCCGGCGCCGTCAGGCTCAGCCGAAGCGGCACGGCGGCTGTTCGCCATATCGCAGCCAATCGGTGGCACACTCGTGGAAACGTATCTCCGCAATCGCGGCATTACGGCTTTGCACGGAACCGGAAACCTACGCTTCCATCCGCGCTGCTACTATAAACCCGACGAGCACAGCCCGACCGAGACCTGGCCGGCCATGGTCGCCGCCGTCACCGACCTCGCCGACAGGATTACCGGCACGCATCGGACCTGGCTCGCGCCCGACGGCTCAGGCAAGGCGCCGATCGACGTCCAGCGCAAGGCGATGGGCGACCTTCTTGGGCATGCGGTCCGCTTCGGGCTCTCCGGTGAGGTCATGCCCGGCATGTCGGCGGCAGCGGCACTCTCCGCGGCGCACCTAGCTGCCATCCAGTTCCACGACCCACTGCGCCGGCTCTATGTCGTCCGCGACAATGATCGCGCCGGGGACGGTGCGCGGAACACGCTGATCGAACGGGCAAACGCGGTGGGGATTGAGGCGATTGCCCTGTCACCCATGCTCGGGGACTTCAATGAAGATCTCCGCACGTTCGGCCGTGACGCACTGATGGCGCATATCCGGGTGCAACTCGTCCCGCAGGACGTCGCCCGCTTCATGCTCCTGGCAGCGTAGCCTGGAACAGGGAAGCGATGACGGTGCTCCGTCATCGTGCCCGTCCGGATGCGTTCATCCATCGGAAGATGAACCGCGCCTCGGCCTTCGAGAGGGCGATCGGCCCACAGCCGGTGCGGCCCGGCAATGGCGGCGGCCGACTATTTTCCGGCGGCGCGTCCCGCGCCTTTCCATCGCGAAGCAAAATAGTCGCCCTCTGCCATCCTCCGCTAACGCTCCGGCCCTGACGCTTCGCGTCAAGGTGCAAGGCCGTCCCGCCCATGGGCTTCGTCGCCATGAAGGCCGCGACGGTCGCGGTCCACACCGACGGAGCATCCCATGAACGGGCACGACGATTACGAACCCCACCACAGCGAATCCCCAACCGCCCACGTCCTGCACGAGCTTCAGCTCTACGGCTATCGTCCCTTCGAGGATGAACCAGATCCCCGGCCACTCCCCGAAGGCGATCGCATCGCTGGCGCCATCGCCGACATCTTCGATGCCCTGATCTCGACGCTCGAAGACACCCGCCTCGAACCCGACCTCGACGATCTCCTCTGGTCGACCGTCAATCTCTTCCATCGCGCCTCAGAGCGGATCGAACGCGAACTGGACGACAACGAGCAGGCACAGCGCCGCGGTCAGCGCGAACAGGATGGCAGCGAGGTGAAATCGGTCGAGTTGGAGCGCCTGACCGCCGAGGGGCAGACTCTTCTCGAACGCCGTGACGCCTTCGAACTGATGCGCGATCAAGCCGCCGACCACTTCGAGCGGCATACCAGGTCAAGCTGGCGACCGCGCACCGGCTCCATGGTCAACCATCGCAACCTTACCGCCGCGATGATCGACAGCCGCGACTTCATCGCCGCCAAACGCCGCGCTGAGGCCGAAGTCCTGTTGCCCGCCGGGCCAAAGATCGCCTTCTCCGGTGGCGACAGCACCGACCACAAGCTGATCTGGGCCAAGCTCGATCAGGTTCACGCCAAGCACCCTGATATGGTGCTGATGCACGGCGGCTCGCCCAAAGGCGCCGAGAAGATCGCCGCCCGCTGGGCCGACACGCGCAAGGTGTCACAGGTCGCCTTCAAGCCCGACTGGACGAAGCACGCCAAGGCCGCCCCTTTCAAGCGCAACGACCAGATGCTGGCCGTCATGCCGATCGGCGTTATAATTTTCCCCGGCACGGGTATTCAGGACAATCTTGCCGACAAGGCCCGCAAACTCGGTATCCCGGTCTACCGGTTCGGCTCAGGTGGCGCGTGAGCGCCACCTGCCTCTTACGGCCATCCCATGTGTGGCATCAGGCACGAGTTCTATTCGGTACGGCCATCATCGCAGAAACCTTGTTGGCGACCTCATCCAGAGTCGCCGTGAGCCGGTTGATCTGCGAGATCGTTGCCGTCATTTCCGGCCCATACCGCGTCACGAGATATTCTCTGTTCCCAGCCATGGCCGACAGATGCGCAGCAGTGCGCTTTCGCAGTTGGAGGCCATTCGCGATCGCCATTTCGGATCGCGCGGCAAGGTTATGTTGCAGCCCCCTTATCCGGGATGTTTCCTGTCCCATGAAGAGAAGCAGCGCGTTCAGATAAAGTTCGATCGCGTGAATGGCCGACAACCGGCAAGGAGCGCGTGATAGTGGATCTCCGCGTCGTCCGAGTTGCAGCAGCAGATGGGCCGCTTTTCTGTATTCTTCTGCCAACCGGAGTATTTGCTCAGGCGTGGCGGATTCCCCAGGGTATGTTTTCGGCGTGTCGGACAATCAGTTCGCTTTCCCCATTCCCGCTCAATTCTGAAATAATACGGCGAATTGCATCAAGAGATTCTGAACGCCGTCCTGTAACTGCGCCGGAAGAACTCTTCCGACGCTTGACTCCATTGCAGCATCCACGCCGCAATGCGTCCTACGGGGCCATCATTCGGCAACTCCGGCCTATCGGAAACCACCCCCGCTTATCGGCACTGATCCTTGGTCCGGCCGGTGGCCTGACGCCATCAACCCTCAAGGGGTCGGACTACGCGAAACGCGTGCCGCCGCTGCGGTTTCACCTTCGCGGTGATTGCGGCCATCGGCCGGACACATCGGGCGCCTGTCAGCGGGGGATGGTCCTCCGCTCAAGCAGGAGCCGGATCGATGTCCCTCAACGACGCTCACGCCTTCGCCTTCAGCCTCGCCGCAACACTCATGGTCGCTATCGTCATCTTCCGCGCCGGCGACGGCACGCTCTCGGTCACGCCCGCAACCGAATACGACGGTGATGCCGCCGAAATCGTCAGCGAGATCGATCCTTTCGCCCCGTGAGGGGCGAAGATCTTCGTGGCCGAGACGAAAACCTTGCGGGTTTCCGCTCCCCCTGACGGTTATCTTTTGCTACTCTCTGTTTCGCGCCGTGGTGGTGGTGGAGGCGCGACCGTCAGAGCTTTCCTCACGGAGACACCACCATGATCTTTCTCGGCATTCTTCTTTCCATCGCAGCCATCGGCTTCTTCTGCTGGCTTCTGTTCACACTCGCCGTCTTCGCGCTTCCGTTCTTCGCAGGGCTGAGCGCCGGAACCTGGGCTTGGCACACCGGCGCGGGTTGGCTCGTAGCGATCATCGTCGGCATTGTCGCAGCAGGGCTCACGCTCGGCATCGGCCAGCTCCTGTTCGTGATCGTCCGTCCATGTGGGCGCGGCTGCTGATCGCGCTCGTCTTTGTCGCGCCCGCAGTGATGGCGGGCTATCACGCCACGCATGGTATCGTGAAACACACCATGCCGTCGGAGACCTGGCAGATCGCTTTTTCCGTCATCGGCGCGATCGCTGTCGGCATCACTGCACTCATGCGGGTCACAGGCATGGCGGCCACCGCCCCGGCCGGTCAAGGCACGATGCGGGCCTGATCGTTTCTCCATGCGATGGTTCGCCAGACCAAACGGCTGATCCGCGCGCCCGCCTCGTCGTCGAAGACGTGGCAAGGCGGCGATGGCAGCGTGGCGGCAAGAGGCCCAGAATCTGCAATCGTGCTGATACGCCTGGACCAGCGGCGTCCACGGCCCGACGCAACCAACCATGGCGTAGTGGCGGGCGCTCATGACGCGGAAGAGCGTGGCGGCGGAGAAGCACATCCGGCCAGCCGGTAGGGAGGGATGAGCCGGTGAGAGATCGAACAATCTCCGTGCCGGTCGCGTCAGGTCGCCATCATCTCCGTGAGACATCCGTCCGCCGACCGCTCCAAACGGCCTCTCCAATGGGCTGATCTGGCCGAAGAACGGCTTCGCCTCGACCGCCTATGCCGCAACGGCGCGTCCCGACTTTCTTCCCCTGCCGACCATGGCCGTCATTCCTCGCGAGACAAGAAACTCGTGCCTGCGCCATCCTCCGCTTCGCTCCGGTCGCAAGCGATGCGTCGTCGGTCGTCTCCGGCCAACCGATCGCCATCGAGGCCGCATGGTGCGGGCTCGAAAACGGAAAACGGAGACTTACAATGGCGACCATCGGCACCTTCAAGAAGACCGGCTCGAACGAATTCACCGGCGAAATCGTCACCCTCAGCGTCCAGGCCAAGGGCGTGCGCATCGTCCCTGACACGCGCTCCACCGGCGAAAACGCCCCCAGCCACCGGGTCCTCGTCGGCCGCGCCGAAATCGGCGCCGCCTGGTCCAAGACCTCGAACGAAGGTCGCGACTATCTGGGCCTCAAGCTCGACGATCCGAGCTTCAACGCCCCGATCTACGCCAACCTCTTCGACGACGAAGAAGGCGACACCCACTCGCTGATCTGGTCCCGCCCCAACCGCCGCAATGGCGACTGAGGGCCGCAGCCGCCCCGCCCGGATAATCCGGGCGGGGCCGAAGCGCTGCCGCCGCAACCGAATCAGTTAAGCCGGAACAACGGCTGAAGCTGGCCAATCAGCAGAAATTGCTTGGCTCGCAGCCCCAAGAACGACTATTATAGTCGTAGTTCTGGCGCGCGTGCCGGCGTGAGTGGGAGGTGATCATGCATGATCACCGCCCGACAATCACGGGCCGCACGCGCGTTGCTGGGTTGGACACAGGAGACGCTCGCTGACAAGGCCCAGGTATCACTGACCGCGTTGAAGCGCCTCGAATCCGAAAGTGGCCTCGAGGTGTATGAGACGACGCGCGATCAGGTTCGTCGGGCCTTTGAAGGCAACGGCATCGTTCTCCTCACATCCGACCAGGGTGAAGGTGTGATGCTTGTCCGTGCGAAAATCGACAGCCGCAAGTCTTCGTGATTTCTGCCCGTTCGAACTGACAGGCGATACACACGGCGCATCGCCTGATGCGTCGCGATACTCGCTGCTTCGCACCCAAATCCAATGGTTAACACGGGGATTTAGAACAGCTATAAATGGGTACTGGGGCACAATATGACGGACATAGATTTTCTCGACGAACCGCCGGAAAGCGCGGTGCTCACGGCATATGACCGTAAGCACATGGTTCTCTATCTGCGCCTGCTCGACGCAGCGACTGACGGCGCCGATTGGTGTGAAGTCGTTACGATCCTGTTCGGCCTCGACCCCACGAACGAGCCGGAACGTGCGCGCCATGTCCATGACACCCATCTGGCCCGCGCGCGCTGGATGACGGAGCACGGCTATCGCTTGTTGGTGCGCGAAGGCCGGCTTCATTGATCGAATGGCGATGCAGTCGCGGCATCGCACGTTGCAACCTTCAGGACTTCCGACCAGCATTGCAACCGGGAATCATCACAGGCCGCGATACGCACGAATGATGCGAGCCTGGAGGAAACATGACTCCCGATATATCGAACTGGAGAGCTTCACCGAACTACGACTATATCGACCGCCTAGTGGCGCCCGATCTCGCCTGGGAATGGTTGCGGCGCAACAGCGAGTATCAGCATGACTATTCCAAGGTCGAAGGCCAGACGGATGAGTCCGAGTTGCTTGTGAACGCAGTGCGGCGCCGCTGGGGCCTGCAATTTCCTTGTCCACCCTATTTTCACCGCCGTTGAGATTCCCGTCTTCTGGTCGCCTGAAGAAGACAGCAGCGTTATCGTCCTGACGGACGTTCCATCGCTTCTTCCGTCCGACAGCAATTTCAGCACCGCCCTCGATACGAACGAACCCCGCCTCGACGGAGCCGGCGCGCACTTCCTCTATGATCTCGGCAACGGGCAGTCGCTGCACCTGGTCCGCTTGAGCGGCGTCGATGGAGCCCAGCCTCTGGCTGCCCTCGTACCTATCGACGCGGATGGTCTCGATCGTGCCGAAGCGGTTACTCGCCTTCTCAAGGCGCTTCATGGGCGTGTCGTTCCACAGGACGCCCGATTGACCGCCCAGCAATTGCGCCGCGCGCGCCATATGCTGCAAGCCGTCGATGGCCGGACCGACGGCGCGAGTTATCGCGAGATCGCCGAAATCCTCTTCGGCGTGCGTCGTGTCGCCGACCAGCCCTGGAAAACATCTGCGCTTAGAGACACCGTCAAGGATCTCGTCCGCGACGGCCTTGCCATGATCCAGGGCGGATATCGTCAGCTTCTGCGTCATCGTCGCCGATCCTAGCGAATTCCCCCTTTCCGGGAGGGGGGAGAATTTAGCCCTCCCATCTTCGCCCTCCCTCCTGCCGGGCCTTCTTCGCCACCGTGCTCTTCGTCCGCCGCCGATCCTCGACGGCCCTAACGAAGCCCACGGAGGCCCGATCCATGCGACCCGAACTCGCCGTTTTGCCGCCGCGCTTCCTGCGCACCAAGGAAGCCGCCGAATTCCTCAGTCTTTCAGCCCGCACGCTCGAAAAGCACCGGACCTATGGGACTGGCCCGGCCTACCGCAAGCTCGGCGGCCGCGTCGTCTACGCGGTCGACGACCTACAAGCCTGGGCCGAGCGTGGCGCCGTCACCTCGACCTCCGATCCGCGCGGCGCGGTGCTGCCCGCCAAGCGGCAAGAGCCGACGCAGCCGGCCCATGCCGGCCGTTACGCCCGCTGAGCGGTCGGCCATGACGTTTCACCGTCACAGCAACGAGCGCGATCAGCTCGATCTCTTCCGGACGCTGCCGGGCGATCTTGCACCGCGCGACGCCCAGGATCTCATGGCCTATCCGTTCTTCTCGCTCGCCAAATCGAAGCGCCTGGCGCCGATCGACTTCAAGGCCGGGTCGATCGTGATCCGAGTCGAAGCCGTTGCCGAACACGGCATGGCGACCATCTGGGACGCGGATGTGCTGATCTGGGCGGCGTCCCAGATCGTCGAAGCACGTGATCTGGGTCTGCGGCCGTCCCGCCTGATGGCGACGACGCCCTACGAAATCCTGACCTTCATCGGCCGAGGCGTCAGCCTGCGCGACTACGACCGCCTCAAGGCGGCGCTCGATCGGCTTCAGTCAACCACCGTGGCGACATCGATCCGCCAGCCGACCGAGCGGCGCATGCACCGCTTCTCCTGGATCAACGAGTGGAAGGAAAAGGCCGATCATCGTGGTCGCCCGCTCGGGCTCGAACTGATCCTGCCCGACTGGTTCTACGCCGCTGTCCTCGACGACGCGCTCGTGCTGACCATCGACCAGGCTTATTTCGACCTGACTGGCGGGCTCGAACGCTGGCTCTATCGGCTCCGGCGCCAGCATGGCGGCCGCCAGGAATATGGCTGGAGCTTCGATCTCCTCCACCTGCACGCCAAGTCAGGGTCGCTCTCGCCTCTCAAGCACTTCGCCTACGACCTGCGCGACATCGTCCGGCGCCAGCCGCTGCCCGGCTACCGGCTCGTGATCGAGCAGCCGTCAGGTCTTCCCGAACGCCTTTCCTTCGCTCCGACCGACCCGGCCCCCTTCGGCGTGCCGCGGCTTCGCCGTCGCCGTGCAACCGCTCGCCCTGGGGATAAGCTGTGAATAGTCTCGTGCTATCAGGGACCGCACCTATCGTGCCATCGGGGACCAGATCCTCGTGCTATCGGGGACCGGAATCGTCGATTCCTCGCTTTGAATCAAAAGCTTGCAGCGCCCGTAACTTATCTAACCAGAATTCCTATGGAATTCTTCTAACGCACTCCGCCGTTTCTACGATTGCGGATAACCGCTCGCCGACGATCGGGAGCGCGTCATGATAGTCGCGCTCCTCAACCAGAAGGGCGGCGTCGGTAAGACGACGCTGGCGCTGAACCTTGCAGGCGAATGGGCTCGGCAGGGAAAGCGCGTCACCCTGATCGATGCGGACCCGCAAGGCTCGGCGCTCGACTGGTCGCAACAACGCAGCCGCGAGGGCTTGGCCCGCTCGTTCGGCGTCGTCGGCCTGGCACGCGATACGCTGCATCGGGAAGCGCCAGAACTGGCCCGCGATGTCGATCATGTCGTCATCGACGGCCCGCCCCGCGTCGCCGCGCTGATGCGCTCAGCGCTGCTCGCCGCAGATCTCGTGCTGATCCCGGTGCAGCCCTCGCCGCTCGACGGCTCGGCCGCGGCCGAGATGCTGGCGCTCGTCACCGAGGCGCGCATCTACCGGCCCGAACTCGCCGCGCGGTTCGTCCTCAACCGTTGCGGCGCCCGAACCGTCCTCGCCCGCGAGACAGCCGAGACGCTGGCCGACCACGATCCACCCGTGCTCGCCAGCACGATCGGTCAGCGCATCGCCTTTGCGGCGGCTGCGCAGTCGGGCCGCCTGGTCTCGGAACTCGACGACAACACACCCGCCACGCGCGAGATCGCGGCACTGGCCGACGAGATCGACCGGCTCGGTATCGGAAGGGCTGCACGATGAGCGAGCGCCCAACCCGTCGAGGCTTCGCTTCCAGGCCTGCCGATCCAGAACACTGGATCAAGGCGGCCGATACGCCACCACGCGACAGCGACGCGGGCGGCTTCACCGCGCGGCTCACCATCGACGTGACCCCGGAATTGCGCGGCCGGATCAAGATCATCGCGTTCCGGCGCGGGCAGACCGTCGCCGACATGCTGCGCGACCTGCTCGCGCGCGAATATCCCCCAACCTCCGAAGGAGACCCATCATGACCAGCGCCGCGGTTCCCTCCGCGCGCGGCGGCCCGGTGCCGCGCGTGCATTCCGCCGACAGCCTTACCCATGTCGAGCTGACCCATATCGAAAAGCGGATCGAGAACTGGATCAGGTTCGGTCGCGAGGCGAGCGAACAGGTGCTCGACCGCCGCCGTCGCATCTTTTCCTACCGGCCCGGCAGCGTCTTCGCCTTCGTGCGGTGGGCGGCCAACGACTTCGGCACGATCATTTCGCGCATCGATATCGTGCGCGCCGTGGAACCAGGTGAGCCTTACCAGACGCTGCCTTTCGTGCGGCCCGGCGGCGACATCCTGCTCAAGATCGAGGGCTGGCCGAAAGTTGAACAGGTGCTCCACCACATCGATGCGGTGGAGGCCGCCGGCATCGACGCCTGCGAGGTCGCGCCCGATCACTGGCGGCACGTCGCCAACCGGATGAGCGCTGGCCACGCGCCGCGGGCCTACACGATGGATCGACATCAGGCGTGGCTCAAGCGGCGGGAGATCGAACAATGACCCGCTTCGGCTACGTCATGGTGACGTATTTCTCGGTGATGGGCGTGGCGCTGGCCTCGTTCATTCCGACGCCGCTCCGCCTCGTCTGGAATGCCTCAGCCAGCGTGCCGATCGGCCTCTATGACCTCGACCCGCCGCGCAATCTGGCGGTCGGCGATCTTGTCGCGGTCATGCCGGACAAGCCGCTCGCCGACTTCATGGTGGAGCGCGGCTATATCGGCCCAGGCGTGCCGCTGATGAAGCGCGTCATGGGACTTCACGGCCAACAGGTCTGCCGCACCGGCAACACCATCACGGTCGATGCCGTGCCGCTCGGCGATGCGCTCGACCGAGACCGGCATGGCCGCGAACTGCCCATCTGGCACGGCTGCCGTCGCATCGCGGACGGCGACATCTTCCTCATGAACCCCGATGTCCACGACAGCCTGGACGGCCGCTACTTCGGCCCGATCCCGGCGCACGCCGTCATCGGCAAGGCAACGCCGCTCTACACCGACGAGGACGGCGACGGCCGCTTTGTCTGGCGCGCGGCGACACGCTGACGACCGCCGCTTTCCATCCCCGAACCCACGCAATGGAGGTTTCCCATGCCGCAGATCGGCAGCTTTACCCGCGAGCAATCCGGCTTCGTCGGGCGCATTCACACCGTCACCATCACTCAAGAAATCACCCTTGTTCCGACTGAGCCGACCGACGCTGAAAACGCGCCGGACTACCGCATCCATCTCGGTAGCGGCGAAGGTGCGGAGACCGGCCCGGAAGTCGGAGCTGCCTGGAAACGCACAGGCGAGCGCGCGGGCGAGTACGTCGCACTCACGATCGACGATCCGGCCTTGCCGCAGCCGATCCGCGCCAACCTGTTCCGCGACGACGATGCTGGAAGCACATGGTCGCTGCACTGGAGCCGCCCGCAGACACGCAGCGGGAAGGACTGACGCCATGCGCCATCCTGTCCTCCTTCTCCTTTCCGGCCTGGCTTTCGCCGTCGCGCCGATGGAGTCCGCAATGGCGCAGGCGGAGCCGGTGCAGCGTCCACGTCCCGGCGATCCCTATGCCCCCTATGTCGCGGAGGCCTCGCAGCGCTTCGGCGTACCTGTGGCATGGATCAGGGCAGTTCTGCGCGCCGAAAGCGCCGGCGATCGTCAAGCGATCTCCTCGGCGGGCGCAATGGGTCTGATGCAGATCATGCCGGCGACCTGGGCGGAATTGCGCGTCCGATATCGGCTGGGCAGCGATCCCTATGACCCGCGCGACAACATCCTCGCGGGCGCGGCCTACCTGCGCGAACTGTACGACCGTTACGGCTCACCGGGATTTCTCGCTGCGTACAATGCCGGCCCCGGCCGCTATGAAGCCTCGCTTTCCGGCCGCTCGCTGCCCGCGGAAACCCGCGCCTATGTCGCTGCCATCGCGCCGGTCATCGACGGCGGCGAGATCGCCAGCCCGGTCATCATTGCCGCTGTTGATGCACTCGCCTGGACCCGCGCGCCGCTGTTCATCGCGCAACGGATAAGCACCGCTGCTGCCGATCCCGTGCCGGCGGAGCGTCGCTCGAACGACGCACCGGCCGCAACTGCCGTGCGCGATGTCTCCGCCATCACGCCGCAGTCTGGCGGCCTGTTCGTCACACGCCCTGCGGAAAGGCCGGTCCGATGACCGCATTGCCTCCCATTCACATCCTGTCGGGCTCTGGCGCAGTATATGGGGCGCAGAGGTGGGGACCGGGCAACACGACCGAAGGAGGGCAGGATAAAAGGGCGCACATTGCGTGTCGGTCGGTTGGTTGTTTTTGCTGGATTTTCTTGGCCTTTCCGCACCTTGCGGCCTTTTGCGGCAATGTGCGCCGCAGGTACAAGTATTCGTATCTCAAAGAGATTTCGCACATTGCGGGGCCGCGCCATGTCCGATGAGCGCGAGTTCCGCGTCCGGCCCGGCCGCATCCGCTCCTCCGGTGCGCAGCGGGCCAAGCCGTTCATCGCGCAGGCGCTGGCGGCGGCGAAGAAGGCTGGCGGCGGCGTATCGCGCTCGGGCCGTATCGTGCCCGGCAACCGCTCGCGCTTCGGGCACGGCCAGCGCGCCAGCATCCAGGCGAACCGCCTCATCACTTCACGCTCGCGCGGCGCCGTCATCAAAGCGCGCGTCGTGCGCCATTCGGCCCGTACCGCACCGCTTGGGCAGCACCTCAACTATCTGCGCCGCGAGGGCGTGACCCGCGACGGGGAAAAGGCCCGCCTGTTCGGGCCGGGAAGCGAAAACGCGGATGCCGGCGCCTTCGCCGAGCGCTGCCAGGACGACCGGCATCATTTCCGCTTCATCGTCTCGCCCGACGACGCGCTGGAAATGTCCGATCTCAAATCCTTCACCCGCGATCTCGTCGAGCAGATGGAAAAGGATCTCGGCACCCGGCTCGACTGGGTGGCGGTCGATCATTGGAACACCGAGCACCCGCATGTCCATCTGATCGTGCGCGGGGTGCGTGACGACGGCCAGGACCTCGTCATCGCGCGCGACTACATCAAGGAAGGGATGCGCGACCGGGCGCGCGATCTCATCACCCAGGAACTGGGGCCACGCACCGACCTCGACATCCGCCGCACCCTCGAGCGACAGATCGAAACGGAACGCTGGACCCAACTCGACCGTCAGCTTGCCCGCGACGGGCGCGATACCGGCGTCATCGACCTCGCGCCTGTTCCGGGCCAGCAGCCCGACGAGTTCCACGCCTTGAAGGTCGGACGGCTGCGCAAGCTCGAAACCCTCGGTCTCGCCAGCCAGGTCGGCAACGCGCAATGGTTCATCAAGCCGGAAGCCGAGAAGACGCTGCGTGAGCTGGGCGAACGTGGCGACATCATCAAGCGGATGCACAAGGCGCTGACGGAACGCGGTATCGACCGCGGCTCCACCAACTATGTCCTGGCGGCCGAAAGCCTCGATCTGCCCGTCGTCGGGCGGCTGGTCGAACGCGGTCTCGATGACGAGCTGAACGGCACGGCCTACGCCGTGGTGGATGGCGTGGACGGACGCACCCACCACATCAAGCTGCCCGACCTCGACGCGGCCGGCGACAGCGCGCCGGGCTCGATCGTCGAGCTCAGAAAGTTCGATGACGCGCGTGGCCAGCGTCGCGTCGCGCTCGCCGTGCGCTCCGATCTCGACATTGATGCTCAGGTCACGGCGTCGGGCGCCACCTGGCTTGATCGGCAGAACATTGCACGCGAGCCGGTCGCTCTCTCGGAAAGCGGCTTCGGCGCCGAGGTGCGGCAAGCCATGTCCGCCCGCGCTGAGCATCTGGTCGAACAGGGTCTTGCCGAACGGCAGGGCCAGCGCATCAGCTTCGGTCGCAACTTGATCGACACGTTGCGCCACCGGGAACTGGAGGCGGCTGGCGACAAGCTCGCCACCGAGATCGGCCAGCCCTTCAACCGGTCAGGCAGCGGCGAATATGTCGCCGGCACCTATCGCCAGCGCCTCACGCTCGCCTCCGGCCGCTTCGCCATGATCGACGACGGGCTCGGTTTCCAACTCGTGCCCTGGACGCCCTCGCTCGAAAAGCAGCTCGGTCGCCACGTCTCCGGCGTCGCCCGTGACGACGGCGGTATCGACTGGAGCTTTGGCCGTAAGCGGGGGCTCGGCCTCTAACCCTTCATTCCCAAGAAAGGACCGTTGCCATGTCGGCCACCAAAATCCTCTGGGGTCAGATCCTCACTGTCTTTCTGATCGTGCTTGCCACCACCTGGGGCGCCACCGAATATGTCGCGTGGAAGCTCGGCTTCCAGGCGCAGCTCGGGCCGCCGTGGTTCACTGTTCTCGGTTGGCCTTTCTACCTGCCGCCGGCCTTTTTCTGGTGGTGGTATTTCTACGATGCCTACGCACCGGACATCTTCACGAAAGGCGCGTTCATCGCCGCCTCCGGAGGCTTTATCGCCGTGGCCGTCGCCATCGGCATGTCGGTCTGGCGGGCGCGTGAGGCGAAGAAGGTCGAAACCTACGGCTCCGCCCGCTGGGCCGAAAGGCAAGAGGTACCGGCCGCGGGGCTCCTCGGCCCCGAGGGCGTGGTGCTCGGCAAACTCGATCGCGACTGCCTGCGCCACGACGGGCCGGAGCATGTGCTGTGCTTCGCACCGACGCGATCCGGTAAGGGCGTCGGCCTGGTCGTGCCCTCGCTGCTGACCTGGCCGGGCTCGGCGATCGTCCACGACATCAAGGGCGAGAATTGGCAGCTCACCGCCGGCTTCCGCGCCCGGCACGGCCGCGTGCTGCTGTTCGATCCGACCAATGCGAAGTCCTCCGCCTATAATCCCCTGCTCGAAGTCCGCCGCGGCGAATGGGAGGTGCGCGACGTCCAGAACATTGCCGACATCCTGGTCGATCCGGAAGGCAGCCTTGAGAAGCGGAACCATTGGGAGAAGACCAGCCACGCGCTTCTGGTCGGCGCGATCCTCCATGTCCTCTATGCGGAAGAAGACAAGACGCTCGCCGGTGTCGCGGCTTTCCTCTCCGATCCCAAGCGGCCGATCGAATCGACGCTCGCCGCGATGATGAAGACGGCGCATCTCGGCGAGGCCGGGCCGCATCCGGTCATCGCCAGCGCCGCGCGTGAGTTGCTCAACAAATCCGACAATGAGCGGTCGGGTGTGCTCTACTTGGCTAATACGTTCGGCGGTCTTTACCGTGATCCCGTCGTTGGTGAGGTGACGCGCGGCTGCGACGGGCGCATCCCCGACATCGTGACGGCCAAGCAGCCGACGACGCTCTATCTCGTCGTGCCGCCGTCGGACATCAACCGCACCAAGCCGCTGATCCGCCTGATCCTCAACCAGGTCGGCCGTCGTCTGACCGAGGATCTGCAGGCCAAAGCCGGGCGACACCGGCTCCTCCTCATGCTCGACGAGTTTCCGGCGCTTGGACGACTCGACTTCTTCGAATCGGCGCTGGCCTTCATGGCGGGCTACGGGCTCAAAAGCTTCCTGATCGCCCAGTCCCTGAACCAGATTGAGAAAGCATACGGGGCGAACAACAGCATATTGGACAACTGCCATGTCCGCGTGAGCTTCGCGACCAACGACGAGCGCACCGCCAAGCGTGTCTCCGATGCACTCGGCACCGCGACCGAGATGAAAGCGATGAAGAACTATGCGGGCCACCGGCTATCGCCATGGCTCGGGCATTTGATGGTGTCGCGGTCGGAGACGGCGCGGCCGCTGCTCACGCCTGGCGAAATCATGCAGCTTCCGCCGACCGACGAGATCGTCATGGTCGCCGGCACGCCACCGATCCGGGCGAAGAAGGCGCGCTATTACGAAGATGCCCGGTTCAAGGAGCGCCTTCTGCCACCTCCCGCACTCACCGCGCCAAAGCAGGGACGACCCGACGACTGGACCACGCTGCCGCTTCCGTCGCGTCCTCAGCTCGCCGAGCCGAAACCAGCCGAGGCCGCCCAGGATGAAGACCCAACCGAATCCGAGCGCCGTCATCAGCCGGAACTCAACCGGATAAAGCCGGTCGAGACGAAACCGCCGATCGAGAACGAGTTCGAGATCGATGCCGATCGCGATGACGAGATGGAGGACGCGGCCACCCGTAACAGGCGGATGACCGGGATCATGCAGGGTGTGGCGCGGCAGGTCTCGCTCGATCCGAATGACGGCATGGAGCTGTGACGGTCATGGAGACCCGCAAGAAGAAGACGCAAATCTCGGTCTATCTCGACCCAGCGATCATGACGATGCTTTCCGACCATGCCGCGCGCCGGGATCAGTCGCAGTCGATGATCGCCGAGGCCGCGATCGCCTCCTTCCTCTCGCCGGATGCTGCCGAGCGGAGGGAGGCTGTGATCGCCAAGCGCCTCGATCAGCTCGACCGCCGCATGACTCGGCTCGAGCGCGATGTCGGCATCGCGGTGGAGAGCCTGGCCGTGTTCATCAAGTTCTGGCTCGCAACTACGCCTGCATTGCCAGAACCCGCCGCGCAGGCAGCACGCGCCAAGGCCGGCGAGCGATACGATCAGTTCGTCACTGCGCTTGGTCGGCGTCTCGCCAAAGGGCCGAAGCTAAGACAGGAGATCACGGAGGATGTCAGCCCTCAAGGCGATGCGGATTAGGTGGTCAGCTTTCGCTTTTGAAACAACTCGGGAAAGAGCAGAAGCGCAGCTTTACCGACCATGCTGTCCGGAGCATCCTGCGCATCTTCCATTGCGCGAGCAAATTTCGCCACAACGCTTGGCTTATCGAGAAGTTCAGGTCCCATCGTCACCGAAATAACTTTTCGCATGATGCGCGCGAACCTGTGGCGCCGCTCACTCGACAGGAACGTGTTAATGACCTCGCTCAGGTTTCGTTGCGCTGAACCGACTGGTTTGCCTTCAACAAACGACATGATTGCATTGAGGAGCGCCCCCATGTCGACCTCTTCGAGGGCTGTCGCATCAATCGTGTCTTCATTGAGCCGTTCCGCCAGGTCGGTGAGCAAGTCTCTCCTAAGTGACCACGGTGTCCCACCATTTGTCGTTGCTGCAAGCCAGCGTGCCCGAAACTCCATGTGCCACGGAGGCGGCGGAGCGACCGCATAAGGCAACCCCGATGGCGGCCACTCAAGTTCGGGAAGCGCCGTGATTTTCTCGTTCCAGCCTGAACCGTGTTCCCAAAACGCCCGAACCAGAAATGCCTTCCTTGCTCGGCACTCGGCCACAACTTCGTCGTCGAGGGAGAACAGGTTTTTGTTGTGCGAATAGAAGATATCCTCGAAAGCTGTCAGAAGGTACGCCCGCTCGACAGGCACGAAATTCCAAGTCAGCCAAATAAGATGCCGCCCTTCGCGCTGATAGAAATCTTCGCGCGCAACTATGATCGGAATCTGTGTCGTCGCGAGCTGGATTTCGATGGCGATCGGCTTTCCATCATATGTCGCGCGCACGTCAGGCCGGCGACGACTGTCCCCGCAAACAACATATTCATCGACGACAACTGATCCTGGCTCGGTCAGCGGATCTGCGTTGAGCAGCTCAGCAACGAGGTTCTTGACGCGCAGATGCAGGGGACTTTCTTGCGCCCCCTGAAATTGTGACGCGCTGACCGCATCCGTCGAACCGGGTTCTCCAGTCCACCAAGGGCAACTGCGCGGAGCGCCCTTGTGGTGACGCCAGAACGGCAGTCTCGTGTTGGGCTCGCGCGGTGCGTAGACCGGAAAGCCGCAATGGTCGCAGACGAAGGCGGCCTGCCCATCGTTACGAGCCCGCGTGGCGGAGCGCCTAACCTCTTGATAGCCGTCAGCATCGATCTGAAGCAGATCATCGCTCGTAATCACAACCATGTCTTGGAGACGAACGGCGCGTTTCAATGTCCGTTGCAGTCGCCCCTTCATTCAGCCCTCCAGTGACAGCGAATCGCGCGCCTCCTTTTGTGATTTTCAGATCATAGCAACGACATGATCTACGCTATTTCCTGTATTTGTACGCCACACTACTACGCCTCTAGTTTCTTGTTGAAGCGGCCCAAAATCGGGCTCTTTTAATCAACCCCGTCCGGGGACCGTCTGACTTTCCCCGATTGAATTGGGGATCAGATGGCCGGTTCACGCCAAAACTCGGAAGGTTCGGCACGGGGAGCGCGGATGCTACGCACCGCACTCGGCCCGGCCATTGCCCGATTTCTCGAAGATGCCTCCGTCGTTGAGGTGATGCTGAACCCGGACGGGTGCATCTGGATCGATCGTCTCTCCGAAGGGCTGTCCAACACAGGTGAGCGGCTATCACCGGCGGATGGCGAACGCATCGTGCGCCTGGTCGCGCACCATGTCGGCGCGGAGGTTCACTCTGGCGCTCCGCGTGTCTCGGCCGAGCTGCCGGAAACGGGGGAACGGTTCGAGGGGCTGTTGCCGCCCGTGGTCGCGGCTCCGGCCTTCGCAATCCGTAAGCCTGCCGTCGCCGTCTTCACGCTCGACGATTACGTCACGGTCGGCATCATGTCCGCCGGACAGGCCGAAGCATTGCGCCACGGTGTTGCGTCGCGCGCCAATATCCTCGTCGCGGGCGGCACCTCCACCGGCAAAACGACGCTGACGAATGCGCTGCTGGCCGAGGTCGCAAAGACCTCCGATCGCGTCGTCATCATCGAGGACACACGCGAACTGCAATGCGCAGCACCCAACCTCGTCGCCATGCGAACGAAGGACGGCGTCGCCTCGCTCTCCGATCTCGTCCGATCCTCTCTCCGCCTGCGCCCCGACCGCATCCCGGTCGGCGAAGTACGCGGCTCGGAAGCGCTCGACCTGCTCAAAGCCTGGGGCACCGGCCATCCCGGCGGCGTCGGCACCATCCACGCAGGCAGCGCCATCGGCGCGCTCAGGCGGATGGAACAGCTCATCCAGGAAGCCGTCGTCACCGTGCCCCGCGCCCTGATCGCCGAGACTATCGACCTTGTGGCGGTTCTCTCTGGCCGCGGCTCTTCGCGTCGGCTTTCCGAGCTCGCCCGTGTCGAGGGCCTCGGCCCTGGCGGCGACTACCGCGTCACGCCTGCCGTCACGGCCTTGGCTGCCGAGGGCGACGAAGGTGCGACCTCTATCCCCACCAGCCCCGAAGGAGAAAACCTGTGATCCAAGCCTCACGTTCAATGCGCCATCGCCTCGCCATGGTGCTGTCCGTCACCACGCTCAGCGTCGTGATGGCCGTGCCCGCCCACGCCTCTGGCTCATCCATGCCGTGGGAAGCGCCGCTGCAATCCATCCTCCAGTCGATCGAAGGACCGGTCGCCAAGATCATCGCTGTGATCGTCATCATCTCGACCGGCCTGGCGCTGGCCTTCGGCGACACCTCCGGCGGCTTCCGCCGCCTGATCCAGATCGTCTTCGGCCTGTCGATCGCCTTTGCCGCCAGCTCGTTCTTCCTCAGCTTCTTCAGCTTCGGCGGCGGAGCGCTGGTCTGATGGCGGGCGTCGTCGATCAGGGTAGCGAGGTTCCTGCCTTCATGGTTCCCGTCCACCGGGCGCTGACCGAGCCGATCCTGCTCGGCGGCGCTCCCCGCGCCATTGCGATCATGAACGGCACGCTGGCCGGCGCGGTCGGGCTCGGCCTGCGCCTCTGGCTGGTCGGCCTCGCCATCTGGGCGATCGGACATTTCGCGGCCGTGTGGGCCGCCAAGCGCGATCCCCTCTTCGTCGATGTCGGCCGCCGTCATCTGCGCATCCCAACGCATCTCACGGTCTGAGGGGAGCGCGGCCATGATGAACCTCGCCGAATACCGCAATCGCAACAGCCGGCTCGCCGACTTCCTGCCCTGGGCCGCGCTGGTGGGGGCGGGCATTGTGCTCAACAAGGATGGCAGCTTTCAGCGCACGGCGCGGTTTCGTGGTCCCGATCTGGATTCTGCCGTGCCTGCCGAGCTGGTTGCAGTCGCAGGACGATTGAACAACGCCTTCCGGCGTCTCGGCTCCGGCTGGGCGATCTTCGTGGAGGCGCAGCGACATTCGGCCTCGATCTATCCGGCCAGCACCTTTCCCGATGCCGCCTCGGCGCTGGTCGATGCCGAACGCAAGGCCGATTTCGAAGAAGCCGGAGCGCACTTTGAATCCAGCTATTTCCTGACCTTCACCTATCTGCCACCGGCCGAGGACGCCGCCCGCGCCGAGACCTGGCTCTACGAGGGCCGCGAGAAGACCGGCATCGACCCCAACGAGGTGCTGACCGTCTTCGCCGACCGCACCGATCGCCTGCTGCGGTTGATCGAAGCCTTCATGCCGGAATGCCGATGGCTCGATGACGGCGAGACGCTGACCTATCTGCATGGCTGCGTCTCCACGCACCGCCACCGCGTCCGCGTCCCCGAAACACCGATCTATCTCGACGCGCTGCTCGCCGATCAACCGCTCACCGGCGGGCTGGAACCGCGCCTTGGCAATCAGCATCTGCGCGTCCTAACCGTCACCGGCTTTCCGACCGCGACCACGCCCGGCCTGCTCGACGAGCTGAACCGGCTGGCCTTTCCCTATCGCTGGTCCACTCGCGCGGTCCTGCTCGACAAGACGGACGCCACCAAGCTGCTCACCAAGATCAGGCGGCAATGGTTCGCCAAGCGCAAGTCCATCGCCGCGATCCTCAAGGAGGTGATGACTAACGAAGCCTCCGTGCTGGTCGATACCGATGCGGCGAACAAGGCCGCGGACGCCGACCTCGCGCTGCAAGAACTCGGCGCCGACTATGCCGGCATCGCCTATGTCACCGCGACGGTGACGGTATGGGACGCCGATCCGCGTATTGCCGACGAGAAGCTGCGGCTGGTCGAAAAGGTCATCCAGGGCCGCGACTTCACCGCGATGGCCGAGACCATCAACGCCGTGGACGCCTGGCTCGGCAGCCTGCCGGGCCATGTCTACGCCAATGTCCGGCAACCGCCGATCTCCACGCTCAATCTCGCCCACATGATCCCGCTTTCGGCGGTGTGGGCGGGGCCGGAACGGGACGAGCATTTTGCAGCGCCCCCACTGCTCTTCGGCAAGACCGAAGGCTCGACTCCGTTCCGGTTTTCCCTTCACGTCGGCGATGTCGGCCATACGCTCGTCGTTGGCCCGACCGGCGCGGGCAAGTCCGTGCTGTTGGCGCTGATGGCCCTGCAGTTCCGCCGCTACGCCGGCGCACAGGTCTTCGCCTTCGACTTCGGCGGCTCGATCCGCGCCGCCGCACTCGCGATGCGCGGAGACTGGCACGATCTCGGCGGCGGCCTGACGGACGGCTCGGAGACCTCCGTCTCGCTTCAGCCGCTGGCGCGCATCGGGGAGACGAGCGAACGCGCTTGGGCCGCCGACTGGATCGTCGCCATCCTGACACGGGAGGGCGTCGCCATCTCGCCGGAGGTGAAGGAGCATATCTGGACAGCGCTGACCTCGCTGGCTTCGGCGCCGGTCGAGGAACGCACGATCACCGGCCTCTGCGTGTTGCTCCAGTCCAACGACCTGAAGCAGGCGCTCCGCCCCTATTGCATCGGCGGCGCATGGGGCCGGTTGCTCGACGCCGAGAGCGAACATCTCGGCACTGCGACGGTCCAGGCGTTCGAGACCGAGGGGCTGATCGGAACCGACGCCGCGCCGGCCGTGCTGGCCTATCTTTTCCACCGGATCGAAGATCGGCTCGACGGTTCACCGACCCTCATCATCGTCGATGAAGGCTGGCTGGCGCTGGACGACGAGGGTTTTGCCGGCCAGCTCCGTGAATGGCTGAAGACGCTCAGGAAGAAGAACGCCTCCGTCATCTTCGCCACGCAGAGCCTGTCGGATATCGACGGCAGCACCATTGCGCCTGCCATCATCGAGAGCTGCCAGACCCGGCTTCTGCTCCCCAACGAACGGGCAATCGAGCCGCAGATCACTGCCATCTATCGCCGTTTCGGTCTCAACGATCGCCAGATCGAGATCCTCGCGCGGGCCATGCCGAAGCGCGACTATTACTGCCAATCCCGACGAGGCAACCGGCTGTTCGAACTCGGCCTTTCGGAGGTCGCGCTGGCGCTCTGCGCCGCATCCTCCAAGACCGATCAGGCAGCCATCGCTCGCATCACAGCCGAGCACGGCCCGGATGGCTTCCTCGATGCCTGGCTACGCCTGCGCGGCGCCGGCTGGGCCGCCGACCTCATTCCCAACCTCACCAACCTGGAGAAACTGCCATGAAACTGCGCCGTTCACGCGCAGTGCGGCTCGCTGCCGCGCTGCTTACCGCTCCCGTCGCCGTCGCGCCCATGCTGGCGACACCAGCTCACGCCATCATCGTCTTTGATCCGACGAACTACGCGCAGAACGTCCTTCAGGCGGCCCGCGCGCTCCAGCAGATCAACCAGCAGATCACGCAGCTTCAGAACGAAGCGCAGATGCTCATCAACCAGGCCCGCAACCTCGCGAGCCTGCCCTATTCCTCGCTGCAACAGCTCCAGCAGTCCGTGCAGCGGACGCAGCAGCTTCTGAGCCAAGCACAGAACATCGCCTACGATGTCCAGCAGATCGACCAGGCATTCCAGCAGAAATACGGGAGTGCCTCACTCTCCGCTTCGGACGCACAGCTCGTCGCCGACGCCAGATCGCGCTGGCAGAACACGGTAGGCGGTCTGCAGGACGCCATGAAAGTGCAGGCCGGCGTCGTCGGCAACATCGACACCAACCGCGCCCAGATGTCCGCGCTCGTCGGCCAGAGCCAGGGCGCCACCGGCGCGCTTCAGGCGACGCAGGCCGGCAACCAGCTCCTCGCACTTCAGGCCCAGCAGCTCGCCGACCTCACTGCCGTCGTCGCAGCGAACGGTCGCGCGCAGGCGCTGCAATCGGCCGAACAGGCGGCTGCGGCAGAACAGGGCCGCGAACAGCGTCGCCGCTTCCTGACGCCGGGCACGGGCTACCAGCCGGGCAACGCCCGGATGTTCCCCGGCAGCAACTGAACGGGAGGATCGCCATGGACGGCAAGATGCTCGCCCGGCTCGGCGCCGTCGTCTTCGTCGGCGTCGCCATCACCGCCACGGTCATAGAACTGACCCGCAAGCCCGAGGAGCCGCAGGTCCGCACGCTCGTCCATGAGCGCGACGACACCGATGCGCTTCGCCAGGTCCTGCGCCGGTGCCGTGACGTGGGCGAAGCGGCGACCCGCGATCCCACCTGCCTCGATGTCTGGGCCAAGGCCCGCGACCGATTTCTGGGTCAAGGCCCGAAGCCTTCCCAACCGGGCGGGACGATGACGTTGGCACCGGAGGCGCCGGTGACGCTCTTCCCAACCGAAGATCCGGCCATCAAGGAAAGCGCGCCCGCAGCCGAGGACGCCGCTCCGGTCGCGCAGCCCGAACCTGTCCGGCCGGGAGCGCACTGATATGGGCGGGACCGGCGTCATCGACCATTTCCTCGAGGTCTTCACCCGCTACATCGATGGCGGCTTCGGCCTGCTCGGCGGCGAGGTCGCCTTCATCGCCACCACGTTGATCGTCATAGATGTGGTGCTGGCAGCCCTCTTCTGGTCGTGGGGCGCCGATGAGGACATCATCGCGCGCCTGGTCAAGAAGACGCTCTTCGTCGGCGTCTTCGCCTACATCATCGGCAACTGGAACAATCTCGCCCGGATCGTCTTCGAGAGTTTTGCCGGCCTCGGCCTGAAGGCTTCCGGCACGGGCTTTACCGTCACCGATCTTCTTCGCCCCGGCAAGGTGGCGCAGACCGGCCTCGATGCCGGCCGGCCGCTGCTCGACTCCATCTCGAACCTGATGGGCTATTGGTCCTTCTTCGAGAACTTCATCCAGATCGCCTGCATGCTGTTTGCCTGGATGCTGGTGCTGCTCGCCTTCTTCGTCCTTGCCGTCCAGCTCTTCGTGACGCTCATCGAGTTCAAGCTGACGACGCTCGCAGGCTTCGTGCTGATCCCCTTCGGCCTGTTCGGCAAATCCGCCTTCATGGCCGAGCGCGTGCTTGGCAACGTGATTTCCTCCGGCATCAAGGTGCTGGTGCTCGCCGTCATTATCGGCATCGGCTCGACGCTGTTCTCCGAGTTCACTGCCGGCTTCGGCGGCGCGACGCCTTCGATCGATGACGCGATGGCGATCGTGCTCGCTGCGCTATCGCTGCTCGGCCTCGGCATCTTCGGCCCCGGCATAGCCAATGGCCTGGTCTCGGGCGGTCCGCAGCTTGGGGCTGGCGCCGCGGTCGGCACGGGTCTCGCCGCCGGTGGCATGGTCGCGGCCGGTGCTGCCACGGTGGGCGCCGTCGCATCTGGAGGCGCTGCCCTTGCTGGCGGAGCCGCCGCTGCCGCCCGTGGCGGGGCTGCGCTCGCCGGGGGGGCGTCCACCGCCTACAGCCTGGGTGCTGCCGGCCAATCCGGCGCATCGGCTGTGACGTCGGGCCTTGGCAATGTCGCCAATGCCGGTGCGCAAGCCGCAGCCTCGCCGTTGAAACGCGCGGCTTCCCAGGCCGCCGATGGCCTCAAGTCGAGCTACCAGTCTGGTGCGCGTGCTGCGTTCGAAGTGACCGGCGGATCATCCACCGCCGGCACTATCGGCGGTGGTTCGCAAGACGCCGAAGCCGAAGCGCCTCCGGCCGCCGCTGCCACATCCCCATCTCCCGCCACCGACGGCCCGCCCGCCTGGGCGAAGCGCATGAAGCGTTCGCAGCAGATGTCGCACGGCGTCCAGGCCGCGGCTCACGCCGTCAAGTCGGGCGACAGCCATGGCGGCGGCTCTTCCGTCAACCTCTCCGAAAGCGACTGACCATGTTCAAACGACCCGCCACCCATTACGGCAAATCACCCCAACCCGAGACGCCCTACCAGCGCGCAGCCCAAGTCTGGGACGACCGCATCGGCTCCGCCCGCGTGCAGGCCCGCAACTGGCGCTTCATGGCCTTCGGCTCGCTGGCGCTCTCGGCCGGATTGTCGGCCGCACTGGTCTGGCAGTCGATGAGCGGCTCGATCGTGCCGTGGGTCGTGCAGGTCGACAAACTCGGCCAGGCACAGGCGGTCGCGGCCGCTATCGCCGATTATCGCCCGACCGATCCGCAGATCGCGTTTCATCTCGCCCGCTTCATCGAGCAGGTCCGCTCGATCCCGGCCGATGCGATCATCGTCAGGCAGAACTGGCTCCGAGCCTACGACTTCACCACGCAGGCCGGGGCATTGGCTCTCAACGACTATGCCCGCGCCAACGACCCCTTCACCAAAGTCGGCAAGCAGCAGATCGCCATCGAGGTCTCCAGCGTGATCCGGGCCTCGCCGGACTCGTTCCGCGTCGCCTGGATCGAACGCCGCTATCAGGACGGCTCGCTCGCCTCGACCGAACGCTGGTCCGCCATCCTCACCGTCGCGGTGCAGATACCACGCGACCCCGAAAAACTCCGGGCCACTCCGCTCGGCATCTACGTCAACGCGATCAACTGGTCGAAGGACCTTGGACAATGACAC
>Ga0066256_1000803_pt1 | contig 58326 bp, 55 predicted proteins | sample ThiBio_1000_biof_FD_87107 | JGI IMG/M metagenome (GOLD analysis project Ga0066256, IMG submission 87107) | Wastewater bioreactor microbial communities from Cape Town, South Africa - Thiocy_expt_1000_biof (version 2) | ecosystem: Engineered > Bioreactor > Thiocyanate-remediating >... | reverse complement strand
ATTCTCCCTTGAACCGTGCATCAATCCAGGCGAGCGCGGCGGCACCGCCCTTCTCCATCGAGCCGTCATGATCGGCGTCCGCAACCGGCCTGTAATCGAGACGGTTGCCGCGGAAACAGAGCTGCTTCGCAACATCGTCGGTATCGCCCGGCAGCACGGTGACGTCGCCCGTGCCTTGCATGATTAGCGTCGGCGCAAAAATGCGCAGCGTGCCCGGCTCGTTCCGGCTCGCCATCTTCAAAAAAGCGCGCACGTCCGGCTTGGCGACGAATTGATCCTTCGCGATGGCCGTGGACCAGTAGCCCTGCGACAGCGCACGAGTCATGCAGCCTTCAAACAGGTCCGGCATGTGCGACAGCGCCTGCGGCGTCAGGATACGCGTGAGGTCGATGGAGCTGTTGGTCTTGGCGTAGGAGCCCAGCGTATAAAGAACGTAGGGCAACGCCAGTTCGGTCTTCGGCGACGCCATTACCGTGTTGAGCCGCCCCGCGATATGCGAACCTGGCGCGAAGGCGACATTGCCGACCAGCCTGAATTCCGATGCATAGCGCGGGCCCTGCGCCGCCGCGAACAGATCGACCTGCCCGCCCTGCGAATGGCCCATGACGGCATAGCGCTTGCCGATGGCCGGTGCGATCACACGCGCAGCACGCAGCATATCCAGGGCATTGCGTCCGGTCGGCACGCCCTGCAGGAACGGATGGTCCCCCGGCGTACCGAGGCCCGCATAGTCGCTGGCGACGATAGCGTAGCCCCTCTTCACAAAGCTATCGAGCAGCGTGCGGATCACAGCGATATACGCGTGCTCCGGGCCGGTATCGGTGTCGCGCGACGGCGCGCAGACCGGCGCAAGACCTGTCGTCCCATGCGTCCATGTGATCACCGGCCAGCCACCGCGCGGCGGATCGCCCTGCGGAATCGAAACCGTGCCGGACACCGCAACGCTTTCACCCTTCCCGCCGACCGAGCGATAGAGAACCAGCGTGTTGGTCCTGGCGCTCGGAAGCGCCATCGTACCATCCAGCGGACGCGTCCAGATCACCGAGCCGCGCGGTCCTTTCGGCAGCGGCGCCGGCGGCGTGTAGAACGCATCCCCTGCAGGACCAGCCGCGACGGAAGCCGCATCAGCCGCAGTCAGCACCGTTTGAAAAAGAGCGATGCATGCCGCTGCAGCAATGATCCGAAACGCGCGCGTCATTCGGCTGATCCCTTCATGATGTCCATCTGTCGATAACCGCTCTCGCCTGAAAATTGCGTAAAGGCAATTCGCGTCCGTCTCGCAACGACAGCGGATGTCTATCACAGGTCATTGCAACCCCTGACAAAACAGTCCCTCAGCGCTGATTGTGACAGCGCACCGATACTTCGCCCAGTTGTTCATCGCGCGTTCAAGTCGAATCTGTTCGATGCGTCATTGAGGGAAAAGCATCAGCGACGCTTGACTCTTTGCGCCCGTGCATCGACGGTGACGCGTGATCGATTTGTTTTCAACCATCGGAGAGAGTGATGGCAGCATCCTACAAATTTGAAATCTACAAGGACAAGTCGGGCGAATTCCGCTTTCGCTTCCGCGCGCCGAACGGCGAAAAGATGTTTGCTTCGGAAGGCTATTCCAGCAAGGCGTCTGCCAAGAGCACCATCAAGTCCATCGTGAAGCATGTCGGCAAGGCCGAGGTCGACGACATCTCGAAGGCTGTGAAGCCTGCCAAGGCTCCGAAAGCCAAGAAGGCAAAGAAGAAGAAATCGAAGAAGTAATCGGGCGATACGCATCGTCCCGAACGAAAGCCCCGGTGAAAGCCGGGGCTTTTTGTTTAAGGCTGCGCCTCAGAGCGTCAGGCCACGAGAACCTGCGGCGCATCCTGCGCGTTACGCTGCGCCAGCAGGAGTTGGGTCACTTCCCCATTGGGCCGCGCGCGGCTGAACAGGAAGCCCTGTCCTTCGTGACAGCCTTCCGCGCGCAGACAGCTCAGCTCCGCTTCCGTCTCGACGCCTTCCGCCGTGATGGTGACGCCAAGGCCGCGGCCGAGACTGATGATCGAGCGAACAATCGCCTGACCGTCATGATTGGCGCCGAGATCCCGCACGAACGACTGGTCGATCTTGATCTTGTCGAACGGGAAGCTGCGCAGATAGCTCAGCGACGAATAGCCGGTGCCGAAATCGTCCATCGAGATGCGCACGCCGAGCGCGCGCAACGCATGAAGCGTCGCCAGCACCTGATCGCTCTTTTCGAGCAGCAAAGTCTCGGTGATTTCCAGCTCAAGCCGCTTGGGCGACAGGCCGGAGGCCTTCAGTGCATCCATCACCACGGACAAAAGGTTGCCGACACGAAACTGCAGCGGCGACAGGTTGACCGCGACCCGCACGTCATCAGGCCATTGCGCGGCATCCAGACAGGCCCGCCGCAGCATCAGTCCGCCGACCGCATTGATAAGGCCGGTTTCTTCCGCGACGGGAATGAACTCGCCGGGCGAGATCATGCCATGCTCGTGAGGCCAGCGCACCAGCGCCTCGAAGCCGGTGATGCGGCCACTCTTGAGATCGACCAGCGGCTGGTAATAGGGCTGCAGCACGTTGTTCTCGATGGCGTCGCGCAGATCGATCTCGATGCGGCGGCGGCTTTGCGCGCGCGCGTCCATTTCCGATTCAAAGAAGCTGAACGTCCCGAGCCCTTCGCTCTTGGCGCGCGACAGCGCCATGTCGGCATTCTTGAGCAGCTTCTCGGCGTCGTCGCCGTCGCCGGGCGCAATCGCGATGCCGATGCTGGCGCCGCTGATAATGCTGTGTCCGTCGAACAGATACGGCTCGCTGATCGCAGCGATCAGGCGGCGCGCCAGCATGGCGACCTCTTCCGGCCGCGTGACGCCGGATTGCACCACGGCAAATTCATCGGAGCCGAGACGCGCGATGGCGTCTTCTTCCCGCAGGGACGACCGCAGGCGCTTGGTCACGCCCTTGAGCAGCTTGTCGCCGATGGCATGACCCAGCGTGTCGTTGATGGCCTTAAAGTTGTCGAGGTCGAGAAACAGGATCGCAACCTTGTCGCCGCTGCGACGGGTGTGCGCCAGCAGTTCATCGAGCCGCTGGCGCAGCAGGATGCGGTTGGGCAACCCGGTCAGGCCGTCATGCTGCGCCATAAAGGCAAGGCGGGCCTCGGCGCGCTTGCGCTCCGTGATGTCCATCAAGGCCAGCAGGATCGCCGAGCGGCCTTCGAATGTCAGGTGACGCGAATAGATCGCCACATCGATCAGGGAGCCGTCCGCCTTGACATGCTTCCATGTTCGCGCGGCGCGTTCTTCGGTGCTCTGGTCGCCGCTCCACGGCGCCGCTTGATCGAATGCCTGCACGTCGGAGATTTTCAACTTCTCGAAGTCGTTCCGCGCATAGCCATAGTGGGCGACTGCGGCGTCGTTCACGCTGAGAATACGTTCGTCATCCTGCGCGCAGACGATCATCGGCACCGGATTACCGTCGAACAGCAACCGGAACGACGCCTCGCGCTGCTTCAGTTCGGTGATATCGACGCGCAGACCGATCACGCCGCCATCGCTGGTCTGCCGCTCGTCGATCAGGATGCAGCGGCCATCTGCCAGCACCTGCTCATGGGCAGATTCCGGATGATACATCTTCTCGAGACGCTCGTTGATCCATTCGTCTTCGCGCCCGATCGCTTCCGGATAGTCGCCGCGAGCGACGCCGATCTTCAGCGTGTCGCGCAGCCGCGCGCCCTGCGCGAACAGATCCGCACTCTTGGCGTAAATTTCGGCGTATTTCTTGTTCCAGAGAATGTAGCGGCCATCGGCGTCGAGAAACACGATACCTTGCGGAAGAATGTCGATGGCTTCGCGCAGACGCGCATCCGACTTCTGAGCGCCGGCAATGGCCGCCTCGGCCTCGGCGCGCTTGCGGACGACCTCCCCGATCCCGGAATCATGACGATGGGCCGAAACTTTCGGCTCCGCCTTCAGCCGGCGAACCGTCAGCTTCCGCCGGATATGCTTCGTCCTTCCGATCCTGCTTTTTGATTTTGGCCGTTCCATCGGCATTTCAACGCCACCCCGCATTCTGCGGAGAGAAGCTTTGGTGCAAGTGTCTGAAAAAAAGGTTCCTTTGGCGAAGCCGGCAAAGGCCACGGCCTCGAAACGAACGTCGTTCAAAGACCTTCGCGCCGGATTGCCGGACACTTCAAGACGGTTTTAAGGCAGCGAACAGTCCATTTGTCTCATTTTCCAACACATCACCGGCGTTCACGCGCCGGTGATGTGCGCCATGCATCGCAAATGAGCCGCCCGGCAGCATCGCGCCTCAATTTCAATCAGTGTTCAACGTAGCTAATGGACGGTTAAGAAATCCGGCCATCTCGTCGTTCGACCGGCGCTGCGATATAAGGCTTCTCATGATCCGATTCGGTTTCGCCCTCGCGATAGCCTTGACGACGACCGCCACGGTGGCGGTTCTCGCAACCGGCACGGGAGCGGCACGCGCCCAGGATAAGGGAAGTCTCAATCCGAAGCCGCTTCCGCCGCTCGCCCATCCGAACGATCCGAATACGCCTGCCAAGGAACTGTTCGGCCGCAAGCCGCGACCCGCGGCGATGCCCGCAAGCCCGATCGGATTCTATGCGCACGGATGCATTGCGGGTGCTGTGCCGCTGCCGATCAACGGCCCCGCCTGGCAGGTGATGCGGCTGTCGCGCAACCGCAATTGGGGACATCCCGATCTCATCGCGCTGCTGGAGCGGGTCGCCGCGAAAGCTCAGAAGAATGCAGGATGGCCGGGCATTCTGGTCGGCGACATGTCGCAGCCGCGCGGCGGCCCAATGCTCACCGGCCACGCCAGTCATCAGGTCGGCCTCGATGCCGACGTGTGGCTGACGCCGATGCCGAACCGGCAGTTCTCGCGCGAGGAACGCGAGGAAACCTCTGCCGTAATGATGGTGCGCAAGGATCGACTCGACATCGACCCAAAAACCTGGACGCCGACACATCTCGCCGTCATTCGCGGCGCGGCGCAGGAGCCGCAGGTGGAGCGCATCTTCGTCAACGCCGCCATCAAGAAAGCGCTGTGCCGCGAAGCCAAAGGCAACCGGCGCTGGCTGTCGAAAATCCGCCCGATGTACGGGCACGATTATCATTTTCATATCCGCATGAAATGCCCGGCGCACAGCGCGCACTGCGAGTCGCAGCCGCCGCCGGACGACAGCGAAGGTTGCAGCGCCCGCGATCTCGCCTACTGGTTCAGCGACGCGGTGCTACATCCGAGGCCCCCGGTGACGCCACCCAAGCCGAAACCGCCGCTGACCATGGCGAACCTGCCCGCCGAATGCCGGCAGGTCCTGCAGGCCCCTTGAGGCTGCGCTATTTCAAACGTCATCAGGCCTTGCTAGGATTAAGTGATCGTCGCGCTGCTCGCGCGGCGATTATTCGCGAGACGGCGGTCTCTCATATCAAGCCTGATTTGTATCAGAGCATTGCATCCACGTGCCACACGGGATGTCATGCGGAAAGGACCGCCATGCGCATCAGCGCCAGAAATCAGATCAAGGGCAAGATCGTCGGCGTCACCAAGGGCGCGACAACGTCGCATGTGCGCGTCGACATCGGCGGCGGCCAGATCGTCACCTCGGCCATCACCAACGAAGCTGTCGATGAACTCGGCCTCAAGGTCGGCGGCGCCGTGATCGTGGTGGTCAAGGCCTCGGACGTCATGATCGCGGTCGATTGACCATGAAGGGCTCTTTCGCTCTCGCCGCCGCGTTGCTGGCTGCAGCGCCCGCCTGGGCGCAAGATCCTGTCGGTTGCGACAATTTCAAATGGCCGGTGGCGCGCGAACGCGCCGCCCTTACCATGCCGAACCTGCCGCAACTCCCGCCAGGCGGAAACTTTCCCGCCGCCCCGCAGGCCGCCGTGAGGCTGGCGCTGCAACCGTCCCATGACCCGAAGCTCCCGAATCCGCCGGAACGCGCACCCAAACCCGGCACCTTCTCCGGCTTCACCACACTCGCCGCCCTGCCGTCGGCGGGGCTCTATTCTATCAGCATCTCGGTCTACGCCTGGGTCGACGTGATTCAGAACGGCGAATACCTGAAACCGAAGGGATTCAGCGGCGTGACCGGCTGCGATGGCATGCGCAAAACCATGAAGTTCACGCTGGCCAAAGGCCCCGCGACAATTCAGATCAGCGGCGTGCAGGAATCCGTCATTAATATCGCTGTCATGCCTGTAGCCGAGTAACGATCCGGGTCTTTACGCAGCGGACATGGCTGATATTGTCCCGTCGAACGATGCTCCGGCCGCCGTGCGCCGCCGGAGTTGCCGGAACGGCGCTTCCGCTTGTCGTCAGATGATCTGATCGAAGCCGCATTGCGTGCGCGTTGACGCGCGCGCATCGCCATGGAGCGCCCAATGACCTTGATGTCCCGTTTTCTCGTTGTAACCGCGCTTGTCTGCGCGCCACTGTTCTCGCTGGCCCATGCTCAGGACGCGAAGCCGTCCATCACGCCTGCCGCCGCTGCGCAGGGCAAGACCCTCACCGTTTTCGCTGCCGCCTCGATGAAGAACGCGCTGGACGAAGCCAACGCTGCCTTCACCGCCAAGACCGGCGTCAAGGTCACGTCGAGCTATGCCGCAAGCTCCGCGCTGGCCAAGCAGCTCGAGCAGGGCGCGCCGGCAGACGCCTTCATTTCCGCCGACACCGACTGGATGAACTATTCCATCGGCAAGAAGACGATCAATGAATCCACCCGCGTCAACCTGCTCGGCAACAAGATCGTGCTGATCGCGCCGAAGGATTCCAAGCTCGCGAATGTCACCATCGGAAAGGGCTTCGATCTCGCCAAGCTCGCGGGCGACGGCAAGATCGCGACCGGCGACGTCAAGGCCGTTCCGGTCGGCAAATACGCCAAGGCCGCGCTGGAAAAGCTCGGCTCATGGCAGGCCGCCGAACCGAAGTTCGCCATGGCGGAAAGCGTGCGCGCGGCGCTGGCGCTGGTGTCGCGCGGCGAGGCCGTGCTCGGCATCGTCTACGAAACCGACGCCAAGGTCGATCCCGGCGTGAAGATCATCGGCGCGTTCCCCGCGGATTCGCATCCGGCGATCATCTATCCGGTTGCCGCAACCGTGACGGCGAAGCCGGACTCCGCGCCCTATCTCGCCTTCCTGCGCTCGGCTGCCGCGAAATCGATCTTTGAAAAGTACGGCTTCACCTTCCTGATCAAGTCGACCTCCTGATTTCGCAGCAAACGTGTCGGAAATTTCTGCCGAGGAATGGACGGCGATCCTGCTTTCATTGCGGATCGCCTCCATCGCCACACTGATCGCCACGCCGCTGGGTATCGCGGTGGCGTGGCTGCTCGCGCGCCGCGACTTCTGGGGCAAAGCGGCGCTCGATGCTGTCATTTACCTGCCGCTGGTGCTGCCGCCCGTGGTTACCGGCTATCTGCTGCTGCTCACTTTCGGACGAAAGGGACTGGTCGGCGGATGGCTGGCCGACTATCTCGGCATCGTATTCGCGTTCCGCTGGACCGGCGCGGCGCTGGCCTGCGGCGTGATGTCCTTTCCATTGCTGGTGCGGCCGATCCGGCTCTCCATCGAAGCGGTGGACCGCAAGCTTGAACAGGCCGCCAGCACCCTTGGCGCCGCGCCGTGGCGTGTCTTCCTCACCGTGACGCTGCCGCTGGCGCTGCCGGGCATTCTTGCCGGCATGGTGCTCGGTTTCGCCAAGGCCATCGGCGAATTCGGCGCGACCATCACCTTCGTCTCCAACATTCCCGGCGAGACCCAGACGATCTCAGCCGCGATCTATTCGCTGACCCAGACGCCGGATGGAGACATCGCCGCGTTGCGCCTCGTGATCGTGTCGATCGCCATCGCCATGATCGCGCTGATCGCTTCCGAAATTCTGGCGCGCCGCGCCACGCTGCGGCTGCATGGATACTGAGATGCTGCTGGTCGACGTCGAAAAGCAGCTTGGCGATTTCAGGCTCGCCGTGTCCTTCACCAGCAACGGACCGGTGACGGGCCTGTTCGGAAATTCCGGCGCGGGCAAGACCTCGATCATCAATATGATCGCGGGGCTGATCGCGCCGGACCGCGGACGCATCGCGCTCGACGGGCAGGATCTCGACAACACGGCATCACACCTGCACATGCCGCCGCACAAGCGGCGCATCGGGTATGTGTTTCAGGATGCGCGGCTGTTTCCACATCTCAACGTCCGGCAGAATCTGGATTACGGGCGGCGCATGAATGGCCTCGATTTGGACAAGAGCGCCGATCCCCGCGCGGTCCGTCTGCTCGATATCGTACTCCTGCTCGATCGCCTGCCGGCCCAGCTTGCAGGGGGCGACCGCCAACGCGCCGCTCTCGGCCGCGCGCCCCTGGCGAAACCGAAGCTGCTGCTGCTGGACGAGCCGCTCGGCGCGCTCGATGAATCCCGCAAGGCGGAAATCCTGCCCTACTTCATAAGGCTGCGCGACGAAGCCAGCGTGCCGATGGTGCTTGTCAGCCACGATGCCAACGAGATACGAAAACTGGCGACCGCCGTGGTGATGCTGAAGGGCGGCAAGGTCACCGCGTTCGGCGGCGTCGAGATTCTGCCCAAAGCGTCTTTTTGAAAAGCTCTACTTCCTGAGCGTTCCGATCGCCTTGGTCAGATAATCCAGCCCCTGCAACAACGACGGACCGCCGCACACCGTGTAGCGCTCCGGCAGATCAATCCGCCGGTCCGCGCCGTAGCGCGCCAGCAACGCTGGATGGGTAATGAAAAGTGCGCCCTGATCCTGCGCCGCGCGCGGCGGATCCTGAAAAACCAGCACGTCGGGGCCGTCGGTCAACAAATGTTCCAGCGAGACGAAGCCGCCCTGTTCCGCGGACATAAACCCGCCGCCCGATGATGCGCGCGCCGGCGGCTGCAACCCCGCAACCGACAGCATGTTCGAGACCAGGCTCGCGGGGCCTTCGCGATAGCCTTCGCGCTGGATCACCAGTGCGGTGCGCGGCGGTTTGATCGCCGCGGCGGCAAGGCGCACCTCGGCCTGCGCAAGATCGCGCGCCAGCGCTTCGCCACGTTCGGGATGGCCGACCAATGCACCGATCTCGCGCGCCTGCCGCTGCGCATCGGCAAGGTTGCTGACGAGATCGACTTCGGCGACACGAATGCCCATCGCATCCAGCATGGCGCGGGTGGGACGGCGGCTGGGGCCGACCAGCACCAGATCCGGCGCGAGGGTCACGATCGATTCCGCATCCCAATCGAGCCGCGGAAACCCGGCCGCCTGTTCCGTCATCACCGAGAGCAGCGGATTGACCGCATAGGGCGACAGGCCCGCGATCTGCCCCGGATCGGCCAGCGCCAGCAGCAACTGGTCCGAGCAGAGGTTGAACGACACGATCCGCTTCGGCGGCCCTTCGGCGTGCGCCCGCCGCACGGCTCCATGAAGCGCGGCAAACACGGCCAGAACAAGCCCGCCCGCAAAGATGGTTCTCTTGAACGTCATGCTCTGTTATGCCACGCGAATGACGTTGCGTCAGCGGCTGTTCTGCTGCGCAGACAGCCGGAACACAATGACCGACAACCGCCAGGGATCGCTGCTGACCGTCCTGCTCGCCATGCTGGTGGCGGCATTGTTCGTTTTGTCGCTGATGACCGGTCCCGCGCATTTCTCACCGCACACCGTGATCGATGCGCTGGTCTCCGATCAGGGCGTCGCATCAATCATCGTGCGCGACATCCGCCTGCCGCGCACGCTGTTGGCGCTCTTGATCGGCGCAACTTTCGGCCTCGCAGGTGCATCCTTGCAAGGCTTGCTGCGCAATCCGCTGGCGGAGCCCTCGCTATTTGGCGCGCCGCAGGCGGCGGCCGCGGCAGCGGCGGCGATCATGGCGTTCGGTCTGGCCAATGCGCTCTCCATCGCGGTGCCGCTCGGCGGCATCGCAGGCGCGCTGCTGTCAGTCGGCGCGCTGGTCGCCATCGCCGGACGGCGCGCCTCGCTGACGGTAACGCTGCTCGCGGGCCTTGCACTGGCTAGCCTGGCAGGCGCTGCCATCGCCCTGATCCTCAATCTCGCGCCCAATCCCTATATCGCGCTGGAAATCGCGTTCTGGCTGCTCGGCTCGCTGCGCGACCGCAGCATGGAGCATGTCTGGCTCGCAGCGCCCTTCATGATCGCAAGTTGGGTTATTCTCGCGTTTAACGCGGGAGCGTTCCGCGCGCTGACGCTCGGCGAGGACGCCGCCGCCTCGCTCGGCGTCAATGTGGAGCGCACGCGCGTGCTGGTGGTGATCGGCGTCGCGCTCGGCGTCGGCGCGGCCGTCTCCGTGGCAGGCGCGATTTCATTCGTCGGTCTTGTCGCGCCGCATCTGGTGCGGCGTTTCTACGGATATGATCCCGCGCGCGTGTTGTTGCCCGCTGCGCTGGCGGGCGCGGCGCTTCTGACCGCCGCCGACATCGCGGTGCGTCTGGTGCCCGGCGCAGTGGAGATCAAGATCGGCGTGGTCACCGCGCTGATCGGCGTGCCGTTCTTCCTGGCGATGATCTTCCACGAGCGCCGCGCGCTGGAGGATGGGCAATGAAACCGAACGACGCACCGCGCCTTGTCGCGTCCGGCATCACCGTCACGCGCGGATCGCGCCGCATCGTGGACCATGCCGACCTGACCCTGAATGCCGGCGAGTTCACCGTTCTTGCCGGGCCGAATGGCGCAGGCAAGACCACGCTGGCGCGCGCGATGGCCGGACTTATTCCTGCTGACGGCTCCGTCACGTTCGACGGCATGCCATTGCGCGATCTGCCGCCGCGTGTCCGTGCGCGCGCGATGTCTTACCTGCCGCAAGGACACGACTTCCACTGGCCGATGCGGGTGGACAGCATTGTCGCGCTCGGCCGCGAACCGCATGCCGATGCGTTCTCGCAGACATCGGTGCAAGACCGGATCGCGATCGAACGCGCCATGGAAGCAACCGGTGTCGGCGAATTTTCGGACCGCCCGATCACGACGCTCTCCGGCGGCGAGCGCGCGCGCGTCGCCATCGCCCGCGCGCTGGCGACCGAAGCATCGGTGCTGATCGCGGACGAGCCCACCGCGTCGCTTGATGAGCGCCATCAGCTGATCGTCATGGATCTGCTGCGAAGGATCACGCAGCAGGGCACGGCGGTGCTGGCCATCATCCACGATCTCGCGCTGGCGATGCGGTTCGCGGACCGCGTCGTGGTCATCAATGAAGGCCGCATCGTCGCCAACGACACGCCGCCTCTTGCGCTGACGCCGGAACGCATCGGCGAGGTGTTCGGGATTTCCGTGAACCGGGTGGAAACGCCGGACGGGCCGCTGCTGCTGCCGTCGCGCGCGCTTTAACGCGCCCGCAGATCCTGCAACCGTTTCCAGGCACCCGACAGCTTTAATTTCGCTGCCTCCGCGCGAGTCGGCACAGACAGCACAGGCTCCTCGTCTTCCGGAAGACGCAGGCCGACCACGTTGACGCGATTGCCGCCGATATGGCGCGCTACCAGCACGATGGAATCCAGCGGCAGGGTCGCGCCCACACGCGGCGCATGATCGAGGTGAATGTCGAAGTAATCCGCCAGCGTCAGATGCGCGTCGCTGGGCGCAACCACCACGCCATAGGTGTCGGCGACGTCCCGCAGCGTGACATCGCCGGGCATCATAAAGTCGCCCAGCAGATGCGGGTCCGGCGCAGGCACCACCGGCATGTCGATGAAGAAGCGGTCCAGCGACTCGGCCTTTTCCGGCGGTGCGAGAAGATAGAGATAATCGCCCTTGACCACCGGTTCCGCCTCGGCCGGCGACAGGATTTTCTCGTCGCGGATCACCAGTGTCGGCTTCGACCACGACGGAATGAGGCCACGCTTCAGGAACAGACTGTTGGCACGCACCGCATAGCCCACCAACTGCTGTTCAAGCTGGCCCGGCAGATCAAGTTCGATGCGGCGCGGCCCCCGGTCCGTTCTCGGCAAGGCCACATGCAGCCAGCGCGCCGCCGATGCCAGCGTCCAGCCCTGCAGCAGCAGCGAGATGATGACGACCACGAAGGCCACATCGAAATAGATTTGCGCATTGGGCAATCCCACCAGCATCGGGATCGAGGCGAGAAAGATCGCCACGGCGCCGCGCAGACCGACCCAGGCAATGAACGTCTTTTCCCGCCAGTTGAACCGGAACGGCGCGAGGCAGAGGAAGACGGCGACGGGGCGCGCCACCAGCATCAGCACCAGCGCCACGGCCACCGCCGGCAGCAGCGTGCTGAGGGTACGCTCGGGCGATACCAGAAGGCCGAGCATCACGAACATGACGATCTGCGCCAGCCATGTCGCGGCATCGAGGAAAGCGACGACGGAATTATGCGCGCGCGTCGGCCGGTTGCCGATCAGCATGCCGGCGACATAGACCGCAAGAAACCCTGACGAGTGCGAGATCTGCGCCACGCCGAAGATCACCAGCGCCGCTGTCGTGACGAACGGCGCATGCAGGCCCTGCGGCAATGAGACGCGGTTCAGCGCCTGGACCACAAGCCACGCACCAGTGACGCCGATCACGATGCCGAGAAAGGCCTCGCGCAGGAATTGCAGAACGACATCCACGGAATCGCTCTGCCCGATCGACAGCAACTCCACCAGCACCAGCGTCAGGAAGATCGCGAACGGATCGTTGGTGCCGGATTCGACCTCAAGAGTGGCCCCGACGCGCGGCCGCAGGCGAAGGCCCTGCGTATGAACCAGCAGGAAGACCGCGGCGGCGTCAGTTGACGCCACGACGGCCCCGACCAGAAGCGCCTCGGGCCAGCCGATGCCGAGTGCATATTTTGCGACCGGCGCTGTGATCAGCGCGGTCAGGAGAACGCCGAAGGTCGCCAGCACGATCGAGGGCGCCAGAACGGCCCGGATGGACTGGAAACGGGTTTTCAGCCCGCCATCGAACAGAATCAGCGCCAGCGCCAGCGATCCAACCAGATAGGTGGTCCGTACATCGTCGAAACGCAGGCCGCCCGGGCCGCCTTCGCCCGCCGCCATGCCGACAAAAAGGAAGACCAGCAGCAGCGGAGCGCCGAAGCGCAGCGCAAGCAGGCTCGACAGAATGCCTGCCATCACAAGAACGGAGCCCAGCAGAATGGCGATGCTGACCGAATCGAGGGACGCCATTAGCCTGTTATGTCTCCACTGCCGTGTGCTGCCCGAAATGCTTGCACTTGCATGAATATCGTCGCGTCGGCCAAACACCAAACGATTTGTCAGGCGATCACGATTGTGCCGGATTTACTGGTGTTAAGTCGTCGCTGCGCGGAATTCTCGCCACCCAATCGCGGCAGAATGTGGGAGTCTGTCGCAGCCATCGAATCGAGATCGACACATTCAGGGACGGCCGAAAGAGCCTTCCTCTTGCAGGACCAATGACTCATGGAATGGGATGATATCCAGCGCGCGCTACAGGCCGCCGTCCGCTCCGCAGAAGCCTATCTCGTCTCGCCGTGGTTCTACATGCAGGCCGGGATCATCCTCACCGTGGCCGGTCTGTCGCTCGCCTGCGCAAGCTTCCTGCGCGGGCGGTTCGACCCGGCGTCACTGGCGATGGGCCTGCCGGCACCGCTGCGCATGCTGGTCCGGGTTCTGATGCATCGGGCCGGCACGATCATTTTCGCGCTGCTGACCAGCATCGCCCGCGCCGTCGTGGTGAAGACCGAACTGATTCGGCACGGCTATCTGCTTTCGACCGCCGCCAGCCTCGCCACCGCATGGGTCATCATCCGGCTGGCGACCAGCCTGATCCGCAACGAACTCGTGGTTCGCGCGGTCTCGGTGGCGGCCTGGATCGTGGCTGCGCTCAGCATCATCGGCAAGCTGGACGAGGTGGCGGCGGCGCTGGACTCGGTCTCGATCCCGCTCGGCGCATTGCGCGTTACGCCGCTGCTGGTCCTGAAGGTCGTGGTGTCGCTCGGCATCGCGATGTGGCTGGTCGGCCTGGTCGGCAACTTCTTCGAGACGCGAATTTCCCGCTCCCGCGATCTGACGCCGTCGGTTCAGGTGCTGCTGATCAAGATGGTTCGCCTGCTGCTGATGGTGGCCGCATTTGCGGTCGTCATGAGCGCCGCGGGCATCGATCTCTCTGCTTTTGCGCTGTTCTCCGGCGCCATCGGCGTCGGCCTCGGCTTCGGCCTGCAGAAGATCGTCGCCAATTTCATCAGCGGCGTGATCCTGCTGGCGGACAAGTCGGTCAAGCCCGGGGATCTCATCACCATCGGCGACAGTTCCGGCAAGATCAGCGCCATGAATACGCGCTACATCTCGGTGGCGGCGGGCGACGGCCGCGAAATCCTGATTCCGAACGAGGATCTCGTGACCCAGCGCGTGGTGAACTGGACCTACACCAACAAGAACATGCTGGTGAAGGTCAACTTCGCCACCAACTACGACGCTGATCCGAACGTGGTCTGCAGGCTCGCCATCGACATCGCCTCGAAGACCGCCAATGTGGCGACCTTCAAGGCGCCCGCGTGCCTGCTTACGGAATTCGCGGAAACAGGCATGAAGTTCGCGCTGACCTTCTGGGTCGCCGATCTTGATGTCGGCGCCGACAACGTCAAAAGCGAGGTGATGCTGAAGCTGTGGAGCGCCTTCAAGAATGAAGGCATCCGCGTGCCCTATCCGGTCCGCGAGATTCGTGTGCGCGGCGGCGCATTGCCGGTCGAGACCGTCATCGAGACGTCGACCTGAATCGCATGCGCTTTGCCAACGACCTGATCCCGGCAACTCTGATCCGCCGCTACAAGCGCTTCCTCGCGGATGTCGAACTCGGCGACGGCACGATCATCACAGCGCATGTGGCCAATCCCGGCGCGATGACGGGCCTGCAGGCGGAAGGCGCGCGGGTCTGGCTCTCGAAATCTCCGAGTGCTGCGCGCAAGCTGCCGTATTCATGGGAGTTGATCGAGGTGGATTTCGGCGGCGCACCGGAGCTGGTCGGCGTCAACACCATGCACCCGAATCCGATTGTCGCCGAAGCGCTGGCAGCCGGTGTCATTCCCGAACTCGACGGCTATGCCACCATCCGCCGTGAGGTGAAGTACGGGCGGATCATCAACGGCAAGGGCTCGCGCGTGGATTTCCTGTTGGAAGATGCTGCCCGGCCACCTTGTTATGTCGAGGTCAAGAACGTCCACCTGATGCGCCGTGAGGACGTCGCCGAGTTCCCGGACTCCGTGACAGCGCGTGGCACCAAGCATCTCGATGAACTGGCGGAGATGGTCGCCTCCGGCGCCCGCGCCGTGATGCTGTTCGTGATCCAGATCGGCTCGGCCCGCGCCTTCGCGCTGGCCCGCGACATCGATCCGGCCTATGGGCGCGCTTTCGACAAGGCCCACGCTGCCGGGGTGGAAGCGCTGGCCTGGACCTGCAAACTCACCCGTCAGGAGATCACACTGGGACAGTCAGTTCCGATCAAGCCTTGAACAAGCCCTGAATACAGGGCCGGGCTGCCCGGCGGCAGCGCGGCTTGCACTCAAGGCTGCAACCATTAAATTGGCTGAAATCCGCATTTTCCCCGAGCCAGAGTCCTCATGAACTACGTCGAAGCCACCGAAACCTCGCTCCGCAAGACCGGGCAGATCAAGCTGCATGGCCCTCAGGCCTTCGCGGGCATGCGCAAGGCGGGCGCGCTGGTGGCACAATGCCTCGATGAGCTGACCGCCATCGTCCGGCCGGGAATCTTCACCTCGCAGATCGACGACTTCGTCCGCAAGTTCGCCTTCGATCACAAGTCCTATCCCGCGACGCTGATGTACCGCGGCTATCGCTATTCCACCTGCACCTCGATCAATCACGTAGTCTGTCACGGCATGCCCGGCGACCGCCAGTTGAAGGAAGGCGACATCGTCAATGTCGACGTGACCTTCATCGTCGACGGCTGGTATGGTGACTCCAGCCGCATGTATGCCGTGGGTCAGATCTCGCGCCGCGCCGAGCGGCTGATCGATGTCACCTATGAATCGCTGATGCGCGGCATCGCCGCCGTGAAGCCGGGCGCGACCACCGGCGATATCGGCCATGCCATCCAGAGCTTCGTCGAACCGCAGCAGATGAGCGTGGTGCGCGACTTCTGCGGCCACGGCCTCGGCCGAATTTTCCACGACGAGCCCAACATCATCCACATCGGCCGTCCGGGCGAAGGCGTCGTGCTGCGCCCCGGCATGTTCTTCACCATCGAGCCGATGATCAACCTCGGCAAGCCGCATGTGAAGGTGCTCTCCGACGGCTGGACCGCGGTGACCCGCGACCGTTCGCTGTCGGCGCAGTTCGAGCATTCGGTCGGCGTGACCGAAGACGGCGTCGAGGTCTTCACCTTCTCCCCCGGCAAGCTGGACAAGCCGGTCTTCGGCAAGTGACCTCGCTGGCGGGTCCGCATCCGGAAACCGCAAACATCTTTGTTATGTGATTCCGGAATAATGCCGGTTGCAAAACCCGCCGGGCGGGGCATGCTTGTTGCGTTTCGAGTACGCATCACATCATGCCGACAAAGCCCGAAGATTTATCCGATCCATCCGGCTTTTCCGAAGCGCCGCATTACCACGGCCATCGCGAGCGGCTGCGGGACCGGTTTCGCGATGCCGGTGCCGACGCCCTGAGCGATTATGAATTGCTTGAGATGGTACTGTTTCGCGCCCTTCCCCGGCGCGACGTCAAGCCGCTGGCAAAGTCGCTGATCGCGAAATTCGGATCGTTTGCCGAGGTGGTCCACGCCCCTGAACTGCGCCTGAAGGAGATCAGCGGACTCGGCGAGTCCGCAATCACCGAGATCAAACTAATCGCAGCGACCGCGAGCCGGGTCGCGAAAGGCCGGATCAACACCCAGAAGACCGTACTGTCGTCATGGTCGTCGGTGATCGAATATTGCCGCGCGGCCATGGCCTTCGCCGACAAGGAGCAGTTTCGCATTCTGTTTCTGGACAAGCGCAATCAGTTGATCGCGGATGAGCTGCAGCAGGTCGGCACCATCGACCACACGCCGGTCTATCCGCGCGAAGTGGTCAAGCGCGCGCTGGAATTGTCAGCGACCGCCATCATCCTGGTGCACAATCATCCAAGTGGCGATCCGACGCCGTCGACCGCCGACGTGCAGATGACGAAATCGATCATGGCGATCTCGAGCCCGCTCGGAATCGCGGTGCACGATCACATCATCGTCGGCAAGAACGGCCATTCCAGCCTGAAGGGCCTGCGGCTGATTTAAGAAGACTACTGCCGCATCAGGATCAGCGGATCGGCGCTATCCGGCACGCGCCGCCACTGCGCATTGTCGTCGGCCTCGAACCGCCAGATATCGCCCCTGGCCGACTGCAGCAGCAGTTCGCCGCGCTCGAGACGCCACATGGTCGGCGCAAAGGCCGCGACCAGCGGGTCGCAACGCGGCTTGAGATAGACCGCGAAATTATCGGCGGTCGTTTCCGTATTCGTCAGCGTGAGCCCGCAGATCGACTTGCCGCTCTCGCGCATCATCGCCCCGTCACCGATCAACTGATCGGGGGATTTCGACAGCGCGCGGGCGGCCGCAAGATTCTGCAGGAGATAGGCGCCCTCGCCTTCGCGGCGGCCCTCGAAAATTCCCGCCTCGACTTCGGTGAAGTCGATCACGGACTCGCCCTTGGCGTCCTGCAGGCGCACAATGTCGAGCCCCTTGACGCTCCATGCCGTGATCGCCTTTGCGAAGGGAAGCGCATCGCCGCATCCCTTTTCCAGTTCGAGCTTGAGACCTTGCGAGGAGCTTTCGTTTTTCAGCGTGACCACGCAGGTCTTGTCGCGACCTGCCGTGGACAGTTCCCATTGTCCGACCATGTCGGAGGTGAGCGACCGTGCATCTTGCGCCGTGACATGCGATGCGCCCATGACGCCGAGAGCCAGGGCAAGCAGGCATGCCCGCTTGCCCTTCTCTAGCTTCATGACGCGCGATGACACGGCGCGGATCATAGTCAGCGGCCCTTGAGCGGCGTTTCGGCGATCGGCGTCAGCGGCGCTTTACCTTCGAACCAGAGCTTGAGGTTATCGACCACGAGCTGGTCCATCGCATTGCGCGTGCTCACCGAGGCCGATCCGATATGCGGGAGCAGAACGACATTCTGCAGGGCGCGCAGCTCTTCCGGCACGTTCGGCTCGTTCGCGAAAACGTCAAGACCAGCGGCCATGATGGTGCCGTCCTTGAGAGCCGAAATCAGCGCTGGCTCGTCGATCACCGATCCACGCGCGACATTGACCACGATGCCGCGCGGGCCGAGCGCTTTGAGCACCTCGGCATTCACGATCTTCGCGGTCGAAGGGCCGCCCGGCGTGATGATGATCAGCGTATCGACGTCCTTCGCCATCTCGGCAAGGTTCGGATAGTGCTTGTAGGAAACGCCCTTCGCGGGATTGCGCGAGTGATAGACCACCGGCACCAGCGACGCATCGAGACGGCGCGCGATGGCCTGGCCGATCCGGCCCATGCCGACCATGCCCACCTTGCGGTCGCGCAGCGAGCCGGGGCTGAGCGGGAAGCCCTTTTTGCTCCATTCACCAGCGCGAACGAAGCGATCCGCCGGGATGAACTCGCGGGCCGTCGCGATCAGAAGACCAAGCGCGACGTCCGCGACTTCCTCGGTCAGCACATCCGGCGTGTTGGTGACGATGATGTCATGTCCGGCGGCATATTTCGCATCGACATGATCGTAGCCCACGCCGAAGCTCGAGACGATCTCGACTTTGGGAAAGCTTCCCAGCATGGCCGCATCCGTCGGCACCAGACCGGTCACGGCAATGCCGCGGATACGCGCCGCAACGTCCGGTGAAATCTGGCTCAGGTCGCTCTGTTTCTGGAATTTGTGCAGGACGAAATTCGCGGGAAAGCCCCCGTCAATGACCGGCTTCGAAGGACCATAGATCAGAACATCGATTTTTTCTTGAGCAGCGTTTCCAGCCATTATTTTTCCTTTCCGAGCGCACTTTCGTGCCAGCGTCGTAGCACAAGATACGACACCAGCGAGAGGGCCAAATAGATGACAACTCCGGCAGTCGAGAGCAACAGCAGCGCCGCGAACATCCGGGGAATGTTGAGCCGGTAACCCGCCTCCGCGATGCGGTACGCCAGTCCGGACCCCGCTCCTGCGGAGCCCGCGGCGATCTCGGCGACCACCGCGCCGATCAGCGACAGGCCGCCCGCAATCCGCAGACCGCCGAGGATATGCGGCAGCGCCGAAGGCAGTTTCAGATAGCGCAGGGTCTGCACGTCGGAAGCACCGTAAAGTTCAAACAGGCCCTGCAGGTTGCGATCGACCGAGCCGAGACCAAGAGCCGTATTGGACAGCACCGGAAAAAACGCAACGATCCATGCGCAGACCACCACGGCGACGTGCTGCGGCAGGTAGATCAGGAGCAGCGGCGCGATCGCGATCACCGGTGTGACCTGCAGGATCACCGCATAGGGCAGCAACATATATTCCAGCCATTTGGAGCGGCTGAACAGCAGCGCAAGGCCGATCCCGCCGATCGCTGCGGCGATGAAACCCTGCGCCGTGGTGGCCAGCGTGGCCAGCAATGCTGCGAACAAAATCGGCCAGTCCTGCACCAACGTCGCGAACACCACGCTCGGCGCGGGCAGCACGTAGACCGGAATATCGTTGATCCGAACCACGGCTTCCCAGAGCGCGATGCCGCCCGCCAGCGCCAACAGCGGCAACAGCCATTGCATCGTCCGGGCGGGTGATGCGGTGCGCGCGCTCATCGCACACCCTCGCTGTCGCTGGCCTTTGCGAGCGCGGCGGAAACGTCGCGGCAGTAGCTCGCATAGTCCGGCGACGTGCGGAAGTCCTCGCCGCGCGGCTCGCTCGCCGCAATGCGAAACTCCCGCGCGATGCGTCCGGGGCGCGATGTCATCACGAGAACGCGCTGCGACAGGTACACCGACTCGAACACCGAATGGGTGACGAACACCACCGTCTTGCGCAGGCCGCGCCACAGCGTCAGCAGATCGTTGTTCAGCCTGAAACGCGTGATTTCATCCAGTGCCGCGAACGGCTCGTCCATCAGAAGAATATCCGGATCGGTCACCAGCGCGCGCGCCAATGAGACCCGCATTTTCATCCCGCCGGACAATTCACGCGGATAGACCTCCGCGAAATCGGCAAGACCCACCTGCGCCAGGGCCTGATCGACACGCGCGATGGCGTCGTGATGCGGCAGTCCCGCGATATCGAGCGGCAGCCGGACATTCCCGCGCACGCTCGCCCACGGCATCAGCGTCGGCTCCTGAAACACGAAGCCGATACGATGTTGCGTCCGGCTTTCATGGCGCGCGGTAACATACGCCTCGCCCGTCGTCGGCTCGCTCAATCCGGCGATGATGCGCAATGCGCTGGATTTTCCGCAACCGGATGGACCAAGCAGCGAGACGAATTCACCGCTACGAATGTTCAGATCGAGCGGGCCGAGCCCGGCAACGCCGTTGCCATAGACCTTGGTCACGCCGCGTAGCGAAACCGCCAAACCGCCATCATTTCCGTCAGGACCAGACATGCGCGCGCGATCAATCCGTCATAGCCAAGCGATCATTTCTTCGGCCGCAGGTCGAGCCCGACGGCCTTGTTCACAAACCGCAGGGTGTATGACTTACGATAATCGATGTTGCTGCGTGTCACGCCTGCGCGGACCATCTTGGCGAAAAACGACGCCATCCGTTCGTCGCTCATCGCGCCGATTCCGTTCGTCAGCGCATCTCCCGAATCCACGATGCCATAAGCCTTCATCGCGTCGACGGAATAGGCGAGAAGCTCGTCGCTCATGTCGGGATTTGATTTCTTGATCAGCGCATTGGCCGCACGGTTGTCGCCATAGAGATAATTGTACCAGCCGATGATCGATGCATCGACGAAGCGCTGCACCAGATCGGCTTTCTTTTCAGCAAAGGCCGTGCGCGTCTCGATCAGTGTCGAGTAGCTGTTGAAGCCGTAATCGGCCAGCAACAGCACGCTCGGCCTGAACTTGGCCTGCTTCTCCACCGCATACGGCTCGGACGTGACATAGCCCTGCATCGCGCTGGACTTGTCCGCGAGAAACGGCTGCGCATTCGACGTGTAAGGCTTCACATTGTCCTCGCTGAAGCCGTATTCCGACTTCAGCCACTGGAAATAGGTCGGCATGCCCTCCTTGGAAACGAACAGCGTCAGCGGTTTCAGGTCCTCGATCTTGCCGACCTTGGATTCGGGATGCGCGAGGAAGACCTGCGGGTCTTTCTGAAAGATCGCAGCCACCGCCACCACCGGCACTTTGTTCGCCACCGCATCGAAGGATTGCAGCGTGTTCGCGCTCATGAAGAAATCGAGCTTGCCTGCGATCAACTGAATGCGATTGTTCACGTTCGGCCCGCCGGGAACGATGGTCACGTCGAGGCCATAGGCCTTGTAGGTCCCGTCCGCGACGGCCTGATAGAATCCGCCGTGTTCGGCCTCCGCGACCCAGTTGGTTCCGAACGACACCTTGTCAAGCGTCGTGGCCGCCCGCGCCTCGGGTGACCCGTCCGCCACGGCCAGAGCCACGAGTCCGAAAGTTAACGCTCGCAGCAAAAGGCTGAGGGGCATCGTTGGACTCCGTGGATCGTTTTGCCCATGATGGGCCATGATGGCGATCAGACCCGGCCGGGCGACCGGCGCCCTTGCGATGCAGGGCGTACCCTACAAACCTACTCCGCAAAGACACGCCTGCAAATTGCCAAATCGATGCCTGCCCGAAGAAACCCGCGCGCGATGACTGTACTTCCTCCCCATGATTGGTCCGACATCCGCTTGTCCGAACTCGACAGGACCAAGGCGCGCGACTGGATCGCAGTACTGCCGCTCGCGGCCACGGAGCAGCATGGACCGCACCTGCCGTTCGAGACCGATACGTTGATCGCGCAGGCCTATCTCGCGCGCGTGCGCGCGATCCTGCCGAAGAATCTTCCAGTCACGTTCCTGCCCATCGAGCCGGTCGGAATCTCCACCGAACACGTTGCCTATCCCGGCACGCAAACGCTGGCGACGGACGTGGCGCTCCGCAAATGGATGGCCATCGGCGACACCGTTGCCCATGCAGGACTGCGCAAGCTCGTCATCGTCACGAGCCACGGCGGCAACAGCGCTGCGATGGCGCTGATCGCGCAGGACCTGCGCGCGAAGCACGAGATGCTTGCGGTGAGCACGAGTTGGAGCCGCTTCGGCGCGCCGGACGGTTTGTTCTCGGCGGACGAACTGCGCTTCGGCATCCACGGCGGCGCGGTGGAAACGTCGATCATGCTCGCCGCGTTTCCGGATCAGGTGCGCAAGGCGCGCATCGCGAATTTCGAGTCTGCGGAAAAACAAATGACGCAGGAATTCCGCTGGCTGTCGGCGGGACGTCCCGCGCCATTCGCATGGGCGATGCAGGATCTCAATCCGCTGGGCGCCGTCGGCGATGCCAGGTCCGCAACGGCAGACAAGGGCGAAGCGCTGATCGCGCATGGCGCGCGCGCTTTCGTCGAGCTGCTCCAAGACGTGCGCAAGTTCGACCTGTCGCGGCTCACGCATCAGCCGCACATCCTGCCGTAAGCTCCTAACCGACTGATATTCTGCCGATATCCGGCCGCTCGATTTTTTTGAGCCGGCTATCGAACCGAATTCGCGCAGCTCTCCACCAATGGACATGCGGACCACACGGACCGCCCCAGACAAGGATGGAGAGAGTACCATGTCGATCAAGACCAAAATTGCAGCCCTCGCCGTTGCCGCCATCGCGCTGACCGGCGGCATCACCGCCACCACCCAGCAGGCCCAGGCTGGCGGCTTTCATCATCATCACGGCCACGGTCTTGGCATCGGTGTCGGCCTTGCCGCAGGCGCGCTGTTCGCCGCGGCCGCTGCCAACAACGCCTACGCTTACGACGCCGGCTATCGCCGCTGCGGCTGGGTGCCCCGGTACAACGCTTACGGCGATTACATCGGCCGCGTTCGCACCTGCTACTGACCTTCAGAATTGAGTTCGGCGCGGCGCCTCATCCACGTCGCGTCGACCTAAGGGCCCACCCGGTTGTCCCCCCGGGTGGGTCATTTTTTTGCGTGGGCACATCTGACCGCGCAGACAAATCCACTGTTCCGGGCTCGCGTCACCTGACTGTCACATGACGGTGTCATGGCTCACCGGCCGCGCGGCAGAACGTCATCTCCCCTGCAAAACCCGATAATTGCACTTGCGAGGCATTTGCAACTAAGGCTAGATGCTTGGAGGCAAGGGCTTTCTGATGCCCTCTGCGGCATGCTCAGTTTTTCGTGATTCGGCCCGGCATGATTCGACCGACCTATCGACCTGTCCTGAAAACCGCACTCGCCGGGCTGATGCTTGGTGGGACGTCGCTTGTGACAGCGATGGCCGCCGACGTGCCGGGCGCCATGCCGGTCAAGGCGCCCCGCCTCAATGCCGTCTACGACTGGACCGGCCTGTATATCGGTGGCCATGCCGGTTACGGCGGCGGCAGTTTCGGACCGGGCACCAATCCGCTGCCGCAACAAGGCGTTTTCTTCCCGCATAGCATTACCGGGCTGATCGGCGGCTATCAGGCCGGCTACAATCTCCAGCTGCCCAATCGCGTGGTCCTCGGCCTCGAAGCGGACATCTCGTTTCCGAGCCCGCTGGATCATCCGAAACTCACGCCTGCGCCGTTCAACACCACGTTCGATTATTTCGGAACGGTCAGGGGCCGTGTCGGATACGCGGTCGGAACGTGGCTGCCTTATGTGACGGGCGGCGCAGCCTGGGGACGCACGCATATCGATCTCAACGATCCGGCCGGCGATATCGCCGGAATGAAAGCGCGCATGCATCTCGGCTGGGTTGCCGGCGCAGGTCTCGAATTCGCGCTTGGCGGCAACTGGAGCGGCAAGGTCGAATACAACTACATGGACCTCGGCGCGCGCGCCTATGGCTTGAGCGACGTTCCGCTGCCTGATGTGACAGTCGATCCCAAGGTGCATGCGGTCAAGCTCGGGCTGAATTACCGGCTGTGGGACACGCCGCCATGGGCATCGAACGCATCGATCAAGGCGCCGTCGCTTCCGGAATCCACCGACTGGAACGTGCACGGCCAGACCACGCTGATCACACAAGGCTATCCCTCATTCCGCTCGCCGTATCAGGGCGCGAACAGCCTGCCCGGAATCGGACGCACGCGCGAGACATGGACCGTCGGCGCGTTTCTCGGATGGCGGCTGTGGGACGGCGGCGAATTCTATTTCAATCCCGAACTGGCGCAGGGCTTCGGCATCGGCGGCACGCTCGGTCTTGCGGGATTCTCCAATGGCGAAGCGCAGAAGGGCGGCGCGGAATATCCGAAATTTCGCGCGCAGCGCTATTTCTTCCGCCAAACCTTCGGTCTCGGCGGCGAACAGGAAGACGTCGCGGACGGGCCCAACCAACTGGCGGGCAAGCGCGATATCGACCGCATCACCGTCACTGTCGGCCGTTTCGCAGTGGGCGATTACTTCGACAACAATTCCTATGCGAAGGACCCACGCGCCGATTTCATGAACTGGGCACTGTGGTCATCCGCCGCCTATGATTTCCCCGCCGATCTGCCGGGCTTCACCCGCGGTGCGGTGATCGAACTCAACCGGAAGGATTGGGCGATCAGGGCCGGTGCGTTTCAGGTCCCGTCACAGCCGAACAGCGATGTTCTGACGTTCAATGGCGCGGGCGGCGTGGTTGAATTCGAGGAGCGTCACACACTCTTCAATCAGCCAGGCAAGTTGCGCGTCGGCGTTTTCGCCAATCGCGGCAGCACCGCCAACTATCGCGACGTACTCGGAATCAGTACTGCCAATCCCGGCCTCGACATCAACAATATCGTCGCGGGCGAACGGCGCGAGCGCTCGAAGTACGGCTTCTACATCAATGGCGAGCAGCAGGTCGCCAACGACGTCGGCATCTTCGCGCGCGCAAGCTGGAATGACGGACAGAACGAGATTTTGTCATTCACCGATATCGACCGCAGCCTCTCTGGCGGCGTATCGGTCAAGGGCAGCCACTGGGGCCGGCCTTCGGATACGTTCGGCCTCGGCGGCGCCATCAACGGCCTGTCGGGCGCGCATCGCGACTTTCTGGCCGCGGGCGGCAAAGGCCTTCTGATCGGCGACGGCCTTCTGAACTACAGCAACGAGCGCATTCTCGAAACCTACTATGCGCTGGCGCTCGACAAGGCTTTCACGTTCACCGCCGATTATCAGTTGATCGTGAACCCGGCCTACAACGCGGATCGCGGGCCGGTCTCGATCTTTTCCGGTCGCCTGCACGGCGAGTTCTGATCATCCATGCCGTACCACGGGCATGGCGACGGGCGGCATTACACCGGGCAGCGGAGCGAACGATTCTGCCTGTGCAAATTCCCAGGCCTGAAAATGCGGCGGCAGATCACCGTTACCCTCCAGCAGTTCGCCCGGACGAAGCTGCGGATAAAGCCGAGCGAAAGATAGCACATCCGTCCCGGAAATTCGGTGCGAGAAATGAATCGGGCGGATCTCCTGCGGGTGATTGAGACCGGCCGCCGCGATCAACTCCGCCAGCGCATGCAGCGTGGCGTGGTGATAGTTGTAAACACGCGCGGTCTTGTCCGGCACGACCAGCGCGCGGTTGCGCATCGGATCCTGCGACGTCACGCCGGTGGGACAGCGGTCGGTGTGACAGCTCAGCGACTGGATACACCCCAGCGCAAACATGAATCCGCGCGCGGAATTACACCAGTCTGCGCCGAGCGCCATGGCACGCGCCATATCAAACGCGGTGGCGATCTTGCCGGATGCCCCGACCTTGATGCGATCGCGCGCATTGATGCCGATCAGCGCGTTATGCACGAAGCTGACGCCTTCGCGCATCGGCATGCCGAGATGATCCATGAATTCGGACGGCGCGGCGCCGGTGCCGCCTTCCTTGCCATCGACCACGATGAAATCCGGATAGATTCCGGTTTTCAGCATCGCCTTGCAGATTGCGAGAAATTCCCAGCGATGGCCGATGCACAGCTTGAAGCCCGCCGGCTTGCCGCCGGACAGCCGCCGCATCTCGCCGATGAACTGCATCATCTCGATCGGCGTCGAGAATGCGCGGTGATAGGCCGGTGAAAGACAGTCCTCGCCCATCGCGACACCGCGAATGCGCGAAATCTCCTTGGACACTTTCGCTGCAGGAAGCACGCCGCCGTGCCCGGGCTTGGCGCCCTGACTGACCTTCAGTTCGACCATCTTGATCTGGTCGTCACTGGCGATCTTCGCGAACAGGTCCGGATTGAAGGTGCCATCCGGATTGCGGCAGCCGAAATAACCCGAACCGATTTCCCAGATCAGATCGCCGCCATTCTCGCGATGATAATCGCTGACGCCGCCCTCGCCGGTATCGTGCGCGAAGTTTCCGCGTTTCGCGCCCGCATTGAGCGCACGGATCGCATTGGGACTGAGCGCGCCAAAACTCATGGCGGAAATATTGAACACCGAGGCGGAATACGGCTTCAGGCAATCGGGGCCGCCGATGGTGATGCGAAAATGCTCGTCGGCCGGCGGCTTCGGCGCCACCGAGTGATGCATCCATTCATAGCCGTCGGCGTAAACCTCTTCCTGGGTTCCGAACGGGCGTTTGTCGAGCACCATCTTGGCGCGCTGATAGACGACGGCGCGCCGGTCGCGGCTGAACGGCTTGCCATCCTTCTCGCTCTCGAAAAAATACTGCCGCATCTCGGGCCGGATTTCTTCCAGCAGAAAACGGATATGCGCCGAGATCGGATAGTTGCGCAGCACCGCATGGCTCTTCTGCAGCAGGTCGTGAATGCCGAGCACGGACAATGAAGCAAAAATCACGATCGGAATCGTGAACAGCACCATGTCGTCGGGATCGTAAATCGCGCCAGCAACCAGAAGCGCGGTGAGCACAATGCTGAGAGTCAGGACAATGAGGCGAGGTGAAAACAGCAGCGCGAGAGTTTGCATAAAAACCTCGATAACGAATCGATCCGAAGCACGCGATGCGACCGTATTGAACCTGCGGACGCGCGGGCGATAACGCCATAAATCAGCCGCGACGCCTAAAAACCATACACGAAACCTGGACAATTCGACATCGGTCCCATCGTGCAAGGCATGGCGCCGACGTCATCCTGTCATGGACATGTGCTTGTATTTCGATTCCGGCTGCTTGCTGCAAAGCAACATCCGGCATGTCCCGGCCATTCCATCATCAGTGCGTATGCGGACGCATCTCGCCGGGTATGCCGCCCTTCTCCAGCCCGCCACCGGCGATCCAGGCTTCGGTGTTCTTGATCGCCCGGGTGATATGGTCGGTCGTGCGGGTGAAGTCGTAAGGCGAGCCCACCAGCGGACACAGCGGCGGCACGACATAGTATTCGATGCCGGGCTCCAGATATTCCAGCTCCGTGGTCATCTGGCGGGAGATCAGTAGCGTCAGCGCATGAAGCGCCGTTGCAACGGCCCCGACCGGCGGCCCCTTTTCGGCGCAGGCAAAGCCGGTCGGAATCACGATCAATCTTTGCGCGCCCTTCTCAATCGCGACACGGATCGGCGTATTGCTGGAGATCGCGCCGTCCGCAAGAAATCGTCCCTGATGTTCCACCGGCGCGAAAGCGCCGGGTATGGCCGTGCTCGCAACGATCGCCTCCGCGGCCGGGCCTTCCGAGAGCACAACGGTATCGCCATTGATGATGTCTGTCGTGACGATGTGAACCGGGATTTGCGCGTCCTCCAGATTCCGGTAGGGCAAATTCTCCTCGACCAGTTTGCGGACGCCATCGTGGGAAATCAGGAAGTCCCTGTGCCACAAAAAGCTGACGAACGAACGCAGCGATACCGGGAACACGTCCTGCCGCGTCAATCCGCGCCAGATCTCGGCGAGTTTCCTAACGCCGTCCAGCGTCGGCGCGCCAGCATAGTACGCGCCGTTCATGGCGCCGACGCTCGATCCCACGACGAGATCGGCCCGCAGCCCATGGGCGACGAGCGCCTGCATCATCCCGACCTGAATCGCACCGAAACTGCCACCGCCCGCGAATACGAACGCTGTTTTCTTTCCGGTGCGATTGTCAGTGCCGTGCATCGTTTGCAACTATAGCAACCGGGTTCTGGATGCAGCGATCAAGATCGCTTGTTCGCGTCCTTTTCGACAAACGAACGCATCGGCGCCTTGTGCAAGGCGACCGCATCGGCGCTCCCGGCCACGCGCGGATAAAGCTCGCGCACCAGGGGATCATGGCCGGGAATGACACGGTCGGGATGCCCCGCGAGACGTTCGAGCGTGTTCCAGCCGTCCATCATGTCTCCGATGTTGTAGACGATCGGAAACGGATTCTTGCGCTGCATGTTGGCGTAGTAATGCGCCGCATCGGATGCCAGCACCACCGGGCCGCGCTCGGTTTCCACCCGCACCACCTGCAAGCCGTCCGAATGCCCGCCGATATGATGCAGCGTCACGCCCGGCGCGATCTCGGCGTCGCCGTCGTGAAAGACCACGCGGTCGCTGTAGACATGCCGCACCATCAGCGTGACGTCTTCCACTGAGAACGGATGGCGCAGCAGGCCGTGGCACATGCATCGCCCGGTGGCGAAGCGCATTTCACGGTCCTGCAGATGGAACCGCGCCTTGGGGAAGCGATCGAGATTGCCCGCGTGATCGTAATGCAGATGGGTGATGACCACGTCGCGAATGCTGTCGGGGCTGACGCCGAAATTTTTGAGCGCATCGGCGGGATTGACCATCAATGCGCGGGCGCGCTCGCTCGCGGCGATCGCATTGAATCCGGTATCGACCAGAATATCGCCGTCACCGCCACGGATCAGCCAGACGAAATAATCGAGGTCCGTTCCCTCGTTGTGAATATCCGGTGTCAAATAGTTCTGATGCGGCTGGCGGCCGGTGTGGGTTGCATAGCGGATCGCATAGATTTCGCGGTGATGAGCCAAGGCGTTTCCCGTCGTCTGTTGTTCGTTGTGCCGCACTCTGCACACCGGCAGCCGCCGCGACAAGCATTGAAAGGGAATGGGCGTGTTACGCCAGCGCCGTCGACCAGATCGTCGAAAGACCGATGGCAATGGTGACGAAACCGACCATTCCCTGCAGCGCGCGATTGGCCCAGGTCAGCCAGCGCGCCGAGATCACCAGCGGAACGGCAATGACCACCGACAGCGCGCCCATGCCGAGCATCGATCCGATGCCGAACAGCAGAACATAAAGCAGGCCATGCGTCGGGCTCGACGCCTGCGTGACCGTCAGCACCAGCAGGGCTGCCGAGCCCGCCATCCCGTGCATCAGTCCGACCAGCAGGGTCCGCCACCGAAACCCGTGCGCATGATCGTGAGCGCTGCGCGCGTGCGGCACAGCATCGGCCGCATGGCTGTGGACATGATAGTGCTCGGTACCGTCATGATGACGATGCCGATGGAAGTGAACCCGGTCCCGCCACAACCGCCACAAAAGATGTAACCCAAGCCCGACCAGCATGACGCCTTCCGCCGTCTCCAGCGGCTGGGACAGGCGCTCCGGTATCGCGTGACCGATCAGCAGCGCGGCCCCCGCAAAGACAAACAGCGTGATGGTGTGACCGAGGCCCCAGGTCAGTCCATGCTTGACGATGTCGGCAACGCTGGAGCGTCGCGCGGCGATGGTGGAGACGGCCGCGATGTGATCGGCCTCGAGCGCGTGCTGCATCCCGAGCAGGAAGCCGAATCCCAGAATTCCAAACATACGGGGCGATCTCGCATCTTGCAGCCTGCCGAACCTGGCTGCCGCGCCGGATCACGCTGGCATTCCCTGCGAGCGATTGTCAATCGCTCGTCATGTTCGACAAGAAGCACGACGATATCCGCGTCACGATTGACCGTGGCAATAGCGAGTGGACCGCTTTAATCATTGCGCGCCGATTCACGGCGCGGAGATCATGATGCTCAATACGCCTGCTTTTGCCTTCGTTTTGTTCAGCGGACTGAGGCAGCTCGGCGAAATCCTGCTGCTGGTCGGGCTGAGCGGCGAAGTCGCCCTTCTGGTGATCAAGGTTACGAAGGGCGCGTGGGAGAAAAGGCTGGCGGTCACGTTTGCCGCGCTCGTCCTCTCCGGCTGTGCCTTGACATGGTGGGCCGACAGTCCGCGAACACTCAGCGCCGGCTCCCAGCAGCGGCTGGCCGGCGCTCTTAAAGAATATCGCGGCACGCCGTTCGATTTTTCAATCGGGCTCGATCCGGAAGCCGTGAGCCTGATGGAAGAGATCGCAACCGCGCTCGATGCCGCGGGCTGGAAACGGCAGGCCGTCACGCATGGCCAGGGATATGTGCCGCCGGGGAAGCCGGCTGCCGGTCTGGTTGTTCTGAAGGGTGTCGAAGTTCAGATCACGGACTCCCGGCAGGCGGAATGGGGCGCGGCCGGAAAACCGGGCGCCATGCTGTTGAAAGCGCTCCGTCACGAGGGGCTGACGGCCTTCGCCAGACAGGTTCCGGACGACCATGAAAGCAGCGGCGCGATCCACATCAAGATCGGCGCGAAGCCTTGAAGATGTGATGACGCGGCCGCGCGGCCGAGGTAACTGGCGATCCCGGGAAGACTCGAACTTCCGACCTACGGTTTAGGAAACCGTCGCTCTATCCGGCTGAGCTACGGGACCGGCCGCACGACTCGGCAAACATCGCCGGGCCATGAGATATCGTCCATATCAGACCACGCAGGCCCCCGCCAACCCGGCTTGAGCCATTCCGGCAAGCGATTCTAAAAGAATCGCGGCCGCAGCGACGTCCGTCCCGCTATAATATGACAAGGCGCTGAAACTGGCGCGATCCCCGATCCTGAGAGTCGACACATTGTGCTGAAATTCCCGCTGCGGCGGCTGTTCGGAAAGCCACGCAAAAAGCAGACCGCTGACGAGCCGATCTATCTCGGCGAGATCCGCAAGCTCAGCGACGAGGACTGGCAGGCGGCGCTGACCAAAAGCCCGGAGGAAGCCGCACGGCTTGTGCAGGCGGCGGCGACCTATGGCTATCTCGATGCGCAGCTCAACTGGGCGCAGATGCTCCTCGACGGCTATGGCACGCGCCGAGATCCCGAAGCCGCGTTCCGCTGGTTCGGCATTGCTGCCTTAAGCAAGCGCGCCGATGCGCTCAACATGCTTGGCCGCTGCCATGAACTCGGCTGGGGCACGCCAGTCGATTATGCGAAGGCCGTCGCCTGCTATCGTGAAGCCGCGGACAAATCCTACGACTGGGCGCAATACAATCTCGGCTGCCGCCTGCTCGACGGTCAGGATGTCGAGCGCGATCCCGACGAGGCCTTTGCGCTCTTCTCCAAGGCCGTGGCGCAGGGACACGACAAATCGCTGAACATGCTCGGCCGCTGTTATGAAAACGGCTGGGGCTGTCTGCAGGATATGACACAGGCCATCGCGTGGTATCGCCGCTCGGCAGAGGCGGGAGATTTCCGCGGGCAATATCGCTACGGACAATTGCTTGTCGATCAAGGCCTGCTCGATGACGCGCTGGCGCTGCTGCGCCTCGCTGTCGACAACACGCCCGCACACATGTGCGCGGAAATGGCCGACACTTTCCTGAACCATGCGGAGCCGAAACTGCACGAGATCGGTTTGCGCGCGCAGGCCCGTGCGTCGACATCGTGATCCACGCAGCGCGCGCCGCGATGAACGCATGTTCATCGACATTAAACTTGCGCGCGCGTCTGATCGGGCCTCATTTCCGAGAAACTTTTTCGTCCCAATCGCGTCTTGCCTTTAACCGATGGAGGACACCATGAAACTCAAACTCACAATCATCGGCCTGGCCGCGCTTGGAACTGTAGCAGTCACATCAAGCAGCGCATCCGCCTTGCCGAACGGTCTTGCCGGTATCACGGACACCGCCAAGAACGTGGAACATGTTCGCTGGGTCTGTAACCCGTGGGGACGTTGCTGGTGGCGGCCGAACTTCTACGGCGCATATGGCTACTATGGCGGTCCGCGCTTTTACGGAGGACCGCGCTTCTATGGACGCGGCTGGGGTTATCGCGGCGGCTGGCATCATCGCCGCTGGTGAGGTAGCAAAGGAGGGCGAAAGCCCTCCTTTCTCATGAGAGGATTCGCTATCGTTTTACGAAATTGCGCAGGACCTTCTCATGACCGTTCAGATCAGTGCTCTCGACCATCTCGTAGTGAACGTGACCGATGCCGAGAAATCGGCAACCTGGTATGAACGCGTGCTCGGCATGACGCGCAGCGATTTCGATCCCGGCGAAGGAGAGCCGAAGCGCATCGCGATGCATTTCGGCGCGCAAAAGATCAATCTGCGTCCGGTTTCGACAAGCAAGGTGGCATGGTTCACCGCGGATCATGAGGCCGCGGGCAGCGACGATCTCTGTTTTCTCACCGGCGCATCGCCGCAGCAGGTGGTCGATCATCTGAAAAGTTGTGGCGTCGCGATCGAGGAAGGTCCTTGCGAACGGCATGGCGCAAGAGGAACCCTGCTGTCGGTCTATTGCCGCGATCCGGACGGAAGCCTGATCGAGATTTCCTCTTACAAGACCACGGCCCCTTAGGCAGATGAACAAACGTGCAGCATATTCGCTGCGCCGACTGCCTTGTAACCGTCATAGGCAATCACTACTCTTGCGCGGGGCTGAAGAACCGATAGGAGACCACGATCATGGGTTTGCTCGATATTCTGAACGGCATGCAGAACGGCCCGCGCGGCCCGAGTGAGCCAAGCGATTCAAGCCAGAGCAGCGGCGGCATGTCGCCGATGACCATGGCGATCCTTGCCCTGCTGGCTTACAAGGCGGTCAAGCATCTTGGCGGCAGCCATTCCGCTGGCACGACACCGGCGCCTTCCGCACCGCCGCAGCAGTTGCCCGGAACCACTACGGCAAGCGCCGATGGTGGCGGGCTCGGTGGTCTGCTCGGCGGCGGTCTCGGCGACCTGATGAAGGGACCTCTTGGCGGCACGCTCGGCGGATTGCTCGCAGGTGGCGCGGCGGGCGGCGCCCTCAGCGGTGGATTGAACGATCTGCTCAAGCAGTTTCAGGACAACGGCCACAGCGAAGTCGCGAATTCGTGGGTCGGAAATGGTCCCAACAAAGCGATCTCGCCCGGCGATCTTGCCTCCGCGCTCGGCGCCGACCAGATCAACACGCTGACATCGCAAACCGGCTTGTCGCGCGATGAACTTCTGTCGGGTCTCGCAAAGCAGTTGCCCGACATCATTCATCAATTGACGCCGGACGGCAGGCTTCCGACCGAGCACGAAGCGTCGCGCTGGATCTGATCCGCATTTCCGACCGACGCAGGCACCGTAAGTCCGCGTCGGCCGCGCAACCTGAAGGACTTTGACAATGTTCTACATTCTTTTGGTGGGTTTGGTTGCAGGCTTCCTCGCCCGGCTGCTGTCACCGGGCCCGAACAATCCGAGCGGGTTCATCCTGACAATCGTGCTCGGGATCGCCGGCGCGTTCCTGGCCACCTTTATCGGTCAGGCGATCGGTCACTACGGCCCCAATCAGGGCGCGGGCTTTATCACCGCAACCATCGGCGCGCTGGTGGTGCTGTTCATCTGGAACAGGCTTGTTGCCCGCGGCGTCGTGTCCGATCCGGGCAACAGGCTCTGATCGCACTCAACACGGCCCGTTCGATTGAAATCGCGCGGGCCGTTACCAGACGAGATGCGCGCCCGCGTCGATGCGGATGACTTCGCCGGTCAGCGTGCGTGATGCGGGACTTGCAAGAAAGCACACAAGCTCCGCGATATCGTCGGCCGACGATGCGATCTTGAGCGGCGATTTCGCGGTCACCATATCGCGAACCATCTTGGCGGCATCCGCTCCCCGCCCCTTCGTGAACCACGGCGTATCGATATAGCCCGGACACACCGCGTTGACGCGGATCGACGGTGCGAGCGCGCGTGCCAGCGAATAGGTCATGCTGTTCAGCGCGCCTTTGCTGGCGACATACGCATGCGACGATCCGATACCCGCAACGCCCGCCACCGACGAGACATTCACCACCGACGCCGCACGGCCAGTGTACTGCGCGCTGGCTTCGAGCAGCGAACGGGCCGCACGAACCATCTGATAGGGGCCGATGGTGTTGACGGCGAAGATGCGCTGGAATTCCTCGGCGGACAGGCCGTCGAGATTGCCGTGATCCACATGCTTGGTCATGCCGGCATTGTTGATCAGTGCGTCGATCCGCCCCCAGCGCGCGGCGGCAGCGACAATAGTCTTGCAGTCCTCATCGCGCGACACATCGCCCTGCACCACCACGACTTCGGCACCGGCGCTGCGGCAGGTATCGGCCGTCTCCTCAGCCTCCTTCTGACTGGACGAATAATTGATGACGATGCGCGCACCCGCTTTCGCAAGCATGATTGCCGATGCCGCGCCAAGACCGGACGCCGAACCGGTTACGATCACCGTCAATCCATCAGTCGTATTCACTTTGGCCATTTGCGGTCCTTGTTATGTCACTTCTTGATGAAGGGGCAACGCGACGCATCGAGCGACTGGAAAGCCTGATCGCCGGGAATCGTCGCAAGCAGCTTGTAGTCGTCCCAGCGCCCCTTCGATTCCGAAGGCTTCTTCACCTCGAACAGATACATGTCATGGATCATGCGTCCGTCCTCACGGATTTTCGCATTCTTCGCGAACATGTCGTTGATCGGTGTCGCCTTCATGATCTTCATGACTGCGGCGGAATCGGTGGTGCCGGCCTGCTTGACCGCTTTGAGATAATGCATGACGGTCGAATAGACGCCGGCCTGCGCCGAGGTCGGCGCGTGCTTGACTTTCGCCATGAAGCGCTTGGTGAACGCGCGTGTCTCGTCATTCAGGTCCCAGTACCATGCCTCCGCCAGCACGAGGCCCTGCGCGGTGTCGAGTCCGATGCTGTCGATATCGGTGACGAAGGCCAGCAGCGGCGACATTTTCTGCCCGCCCTTCATCAGGCCGAATTCCGCACCCTGCTTGATGGCGTTGATGGTGTCGCCACCCGCATTGGCAAGGCCGACAACCTTCGCTTTCGATCCCTGCGCCTGCAGCAGGAACGATGAGAAGTCCGACGTGTTCAACGGATGCTTGACCGAGCCGAGGACCTTGCCGCCCATCCTGGTCACGACAGCGGACGTATCCTTCTCGAGATCCTGTCCGAAAGCGTAATCGGCCTGAAGGAAGAACCACGTATCGAGGCCGGCCTTCACTGCGGCGAGGCCGGTGGAATTGGCCTGGCCGAACGTGTCGAAGACATAATGGACCGTATAAGGCCCGCAGGCCTCGTTGGTCAGCCGGATTGAGCCGGGCCCGTTGAATACGATGATCTTGTTGCGGGCCTTGGCGATTTCATTTGCGGCCAGCGCGGTGGCGGAAGCCGCCACATCGATGATGGCTTCGACGCCCTGATTGTCGAACATGTCGCGCGCGATGCTCGATGCGAGATCGGCCTTGTTGAGATGATCCGCCGCGACGATCTCGATCTTTCGGCCCAGCACTTCGCCGCCGAAATCCTCCGCCGCCATCTTGGCGGCGGTTTCGCTGCCGACGCCGGTGATATCCGCATAAAGCCCCGACATGTCGAGGATCGCACCAAGCTTGAGCGGCGGCTTGCCCTGCGCCATGGCTGCGCCCGCTGTCAGCGCCAACATTGATGACACCACACCTGCGAAAATTCTCTTCATGGCTTCCTTCCCAATACGTGACATGCCTTGAACGGCATCATCTTTCGTTGTGGTCATCATGGCGTAACGCTGAAGGTGCAGCAAGCAAGGGATCGCACAAATGCCGTTGCCGTCCGTGAACCGCGCTTGACTCCGATCATTCGCCGGCAACACATTTCGCAGATCGGAATTGATTTCGTTCGTGCCCTCCGTTGACCTGCGAGGTCTTGGCGACGTGACGATCCGTTGCGGAATTTTGATGACTTGTTGTGCCGTGCTGGTCCTGGCCAGTCATGCAGCGCACGCCGCCTGCGAATTTTCTTTGCAGGGCGAGGGTCGCGTCAGCGCCGTTCTCGATCCGCGAACCTTTCGTCTCGATGACGGACGCGAAGTTCGGCTCGCAGGCATCGAACCGCCGGGCGATGCCGGTGCAGCCAGCGCGCCAATTCTCGGCGCGCTGATCGCTGGCCGCGAGGTCACCTTGCACGGCTCCGACGACAGGCCGGACCGCTATGGCCGCCAGTCCGCTTTCGCTTTTTTGAAGGGAGCCGAGACACCGATCCAGTCGGAACTGCTTGCACAGGGCACCGCGTTCGCCTCACCCGCCCTGACCGACAAAACCTGTTCCGCCGCGCTGCTCGCCGCCGAGGCCGCCGCACGCACCGCAAGGCGCGGAATCTGGGCCGATTCCGCTGCCTTAAAAAACGCCGAAAGCCGCGACGATATTTTGGCCTGGAGGGGGCGGTTTGCAGTGATCGAAGGCACGGTTCTGTCGGCGCGGCTGGCCGGGGCGATATTTTATGTCAATTTCGGCCGGCAATGGACACGGGACTTTGCCGTGACTATTTCAAGGCGCAGAATGCCTGCGTTCGAGGCCGCCGGAATTGACCTTAAGTCCCTGAAAGGCAAGAGAGTTCGGGTTCGAGGCTGGATCGAGCGGCGGGGCGGACCGAGAATTGAAGCGTCGCATCCCGGCCAGATCGAACTCGTCGCGGCTACGGATACGGTTGCTGAAACAGTCGTCCCGATAAAAGAGGATCAATAGCGGCGTGCCGCAACGCACCAGCCCATCTGCCCGCAACCGTTCCGGCCGCATGCTTGCGGCAGCGATGGTGTGCGCTGCGCTGACGCTGGGTGGATGCGGCGATCTCGGGCGCTTCCAGACCGCTTCGAGCCCCGGCCTGACGCCCCTCAAGCCGAACCGGCCCGCGGCCCAGACGCCGGCCACCGAACGGGAGCACGAACGCATCCTGTCGTCCTATGGCGGCGCTTACGACGACCCCCGGCTGGAAGCGCTGATCTCCAAAACGGTCGACCGCCTTGTCGCCGCGTCCGAGCGGCCGGACCTCACCTACAAGGTGACGATCCTCAATTCCGGCGCGGTCAATGCCTTCGCACTGCCGACCGGGCAGCTTTACGTCACGCGCGGACTGATCGCGCTTGCCAGCGATACATCCGAGCTGTCGTCGGTACTCGCCCATGAAATGGCGCATGTGCTCGCGCGGCACGCGGCGATCCGCGAAGATCAGGCCAAGCAGGCCACGGTGGTGACCCGCGTCGTCGCCGACATGGGCAACGATCCCGATATGAACGCGCTCGCACTGGCGAAATCCAAGCTCACGATGGCGAGCTTCTCGCGCGCGCAGGAATTCGAAGCCGACGGCATCGGCGTCGGCATCGCATCACGCGCCAAATTCGATCCGTTCGGCGCGGCGCGCTTCCTCACCGCGATGGAGCGCAACGCGGCGCTGAAAGCAGGCCGCGCGCCGTCCGATCCGCGCTCGCTGGATTTCCTCTCTTCGCATCCGGCGACGCCCGAGCGCGTGCAGAACGCGCAGGCGAATGCGCGGCAGTATTCGTCTCCCGAATCCGTCGAACGCGATCGGGACAGCTATCTCTCGGCCATCGATAATCTCGTTTATGGCGAAGACCCGAGCGAGGGATTTGTGCGCGGCCGCCGCTTCCTGCATCCGAAGCTCGGCTTCACGTTCCAGGTGCCCGAAGGCTATGTGCTGGAGAACACCGCGCAGGCCGTGGTGGGCGTTCGCGACGGCGGCTCGCAGGCGGTACGCTTCGATGTCGTGCGCGTGCCTGCGGAGCAGACGCTCGGTGACTATCTCAATTCCGGCTGGATGGAGAATGTAGACCGGGCCTCGACACAGGATGTCAGCATCAACGGCTTCCCGTCGGCGACCGCCACCGCCAGCGGCGATCAATGGCAGTTCAGAATCTACGCGCTGCGCTTCGGCAGCGATGTCTATCGCTTCATCTTCGCCGCCAAGACCAAAACCGCCGAAACCGACCGCAACTTCCGCGACACGGTGAACTCGTTCCGCCGCCTGACCCTCGCCGAGATTCAGGCCGCGCGGCCCCTGCGCATCAAAATCGCCACCGTGCAGCCGGGCGAGACGGTGGAAACCATGGCGACACGCATGCAGGGCGTCGATCGCCCGCTCGACCGCTTCCGCGTGCTGAACGGCCTCGATGCGCGCAGCACGCTGAAGCCGCGCGAGCGCGTGAAGATCGTTGTCGATTGATCCGTCGACAATGCTGAATACAAAAAGCCCGGCACAAAGCCGGGCTTTTTCATTCTGTTAGCGTCGCACTCGGATCAGGCGGCTTCGTCGGCAGAGACGTCATCGTCGCCGTCATCGCCATCGTCGGACTGCGCTTCCGCGGTCGCGTCGGCATCAGCCTTGGCGCCACGGCGCGGGCTCTTGGCGAGATTGGATTCGATCTCCTTGACCGCTTCGGTCTCGGTCACGTGTTGCACCACCGCGATTTCACGCGACAGACGATCGAGCGCGGCTTCATAAAGCTGTCGCTCGCTGTAGGACTGCTCGGGCTGCGATTCCGAACGGAACAGATCGCGCACCACTTCCGCGATGGCGACGATATCGCCCGAGTTGATTTTCGCTTCGTATTCCTGCGCGCGGCGCGACCACATGGTGCGCTTGATGCGTGCGCGGCCCTTGAGGGTTTCCAGCGCGCGCTTCACCAGCGCCGGATCGGACAGCTTGCGCATGCCCACATTGATGACCTTCGCGGTCGGCACGCGCAGCGTCATCTTGTCCTTCACGAAGGTGATGACGAACAGTTCGAGCCGGGCACCGGCGATTTCCTGCTCCTCGATGGCGAGGATCTGGCCGACGCCATGCGCCGGATACACGACGAATTCGTTGACCTTGAAACCCTGACGCTGGGTCAGAACCTTCTTCGGCTCCTCCACGCGCGGCGCGGCGGCGGCAGGCTTCGTCGCGGGTTTGCTGGCGGCAGCCTTCACAGGAGCCTTGGCAACGGGCGCCTTGGCCGCAGTCTTGGAGACCGTCTTCGCTGGCTTCGCGGCGGGCTTTGCGGGAGCCTTAGCGGCCGGCTTTACAGTTTTTTTGGTGGGCATCGTGCTTCTTTTGTTTTTTGAGGTGGCGGATGCGCGAGCATCCTTTTTTGGCGCGCTGCGGCTGGCCGCAGTCGCCTTCTTGGTGCCCATATCCTTGGTACCCTTGTCTTTTGTTTTGGAGTTCTTTTTATGACGCAACTTGTCTGACACGGCGCCTATGCGTGGAACCGCCACGCCCCTGTTTAATGGTTTGTCGGGAACCCATCAGGGCCCAAGCGGGGCAAAAGGGTTCGTCTCGCAGAATGTGCCCAAAATAGCACATTTCCCGCAAAAATCAATGATTTATACCCCTGCGCAGGCTTGACCGCCCGCGAACCGGGGGCTGATCGCCCGGTAGGGTTAAAAGTTAGCCGTATTTGGAGGCCGTCACGGCCGGCTGGCGCGCTCGAAAGGCTGAATCAATCGCCGGAGCCGGGATTGGGAGAAAAATATTTGTCGAACTTGCCGTCCATGCCGTCGAAGTCCTTGGCGTCGGCAGGAGCATCCTTTTTCTGAGTGATGTTCGGCCAGGACTTGGCGTAGCTCGCATTCACTTCCAGCCATTTCTCGAGGCTGGGCTCGGTGTCCGGCTTGATCGCATCCGCAGGGCATTCCGGCTCGCAGACACCGCAATCAATGCACTCGTCCGGATGGATCACCAGCATGTTTTCACCCTCGTAGAAACAATCCACGGGACAAACTTCCACGCAGTCCATGTACTTGCACTTGATGCAGTTTTCAGTGACGACGTAGGTCATCCAAGGCTCCGGAACGATCAGATTTCATGGTTGGGGTAGCGCAGGATACACAGCGCTGCAAGGGGACGTCACGCTTGGGATTATTGCGAAATAATCATTCCGGCGGCGATTGCAAATCGAGGTAGATCGCGCGCGCCGCACTGGCATCACCTCTTCGATCGGAAAATCCGATCACCTTCATCAGCCTGACGCGACCATCGAGCGCGACGGTGAGCACGTCACCGGTCTTCACGCCGTGACCGGGAGAATTCTGCCGCTCTCCGTTGATGCGAACGCGCCCCTTGGCGACAAGCGCCGCAGCATCGGTCCGGGTCCTGACCACCCGGGCGTGCCACAGCCACTTGTCGAGGCGCTGCCGTTCCAAATCAGTCTTTGCGTGTGCCCGCGAGTTGATCCTTGAGCGCCGCCAGTTTGGCGAACGGCGAATTCGGATCGGCGGGACGGTCGCGCTCGCGCGGCGTGGCGCTGGTCGCATAGGTGCGAAGTGCGGCACCGCCACGCTCGTCCTTGCGGTTATCGCGGCCGCGCTTGTCGAACTTGCCGCGATCCTGATTGCGGTCCCTGCCCTTGAAGTTGTTATCGCGCGGCGGACGGCCACCCTTGTCGCCGCGCTCGTCGTGGCGATCTGGACGCGGCGCGCGTGCCTCGGCTCCTTCCGCTGCGACAGCCGGCGCATCGGTGCGCGGGCGACGGTGGTCGTTGTTGCGTCCGTGCCGGTTGCGGCCATGGCGCTCGCGCCGTTCGCCTTCGGCCGCCGGTGCTTCGCCTTCGCCAGCAGGCGCCGCGGACTTGTCCGGTCCCTTGTAGCGGCTGCGGTCATGACGTGGGCGGCGTTCGTCGGAACGCCCGCCCGGCCGCCAGACTTCGACCAGTTCGGGCTCAGCCGGAGCCGCTGGCGTTGCATCTGCCTGATCCGCAGGTGCAGCGGCTTCGGCTGTCTCGGTAGCAACAGCAGGCGCGGCTTCGGCAACAACGGCATCCACGGTTGCTTCCGTGGCTTGCGCTGACGGAGCGAAATCCACTGTCGGCAAGGCCGTCGCGGATGAGGCGTCCTGATCCTGCGCTGCCGTTTCGCTGGCGGCATCGGCACCGGATTCCGGTGCAGCAACAACATCGGTCGCAGCAGCGGCGGCTTCGGACGAAACAGCGGCCTCGGTATCAAAAGCAACCGCCGCGTCTGTTGCGGCTTCGGCAGCAGTCGTCTCCGCAGCGACCTCCGCCGGAGGCGTGGGCTCGGGTGGCAACGGCGGCCGCTTCTCCATACGATAACCGAGCGCCTTGAGGATCGACGCAAAGTCGTCGCCCGCCGATCCAGTCAGCGAGGTCATCGCCTGCGTCGCCATGAACGAGCGGCCATCGAACGCGCCGGGCGGCTTCGGGCCCGGCGATCCGGCACGCCATGACAGCGCCGGACGGATCAGATCGGCCAATCGTTCCAGAATATCGACACGCACCGCACGGTCGCCCGCGAGCTTGTAGCCGAGCGTGCGATAGGCGTCCTGATCGAGCGCCTTGTCCGCCGGGAACGATGTGCGTCCGCTCGCCGCCAGATGCTGCGCGCCGGTCAGCGCGGCCCAGTCGGTGTTGTCGTTCTTCAGCGCCATCAGCAGCGACGCGAGGCCGCGCGCGGCGGGCTTGAGCAGCGCGGGCAGGAAGATGTGATAGGCGCCGAAGCGCACGCCGTATTTGCGCAACGACGCGCGCGACGGCTGATCGAGATCCTTCATCTCGGCGGCGATCTTGCTGCGTTCCAGCACGCCCATCGCCTCGACAAGCTGGAAGGCAATGCCGCGCGCGATGCCGGTGATGTCCTCGGCCTTCGAGAGTTCGAACAGCGGCCCGAGAATCTTCTCGATATGCGTCTTCAGCCACAGGTCGAGCCGCGTCTGCACCGCATCGCGCGGCGCGCCGGTCAGCCGTTCGTCGGCGATGATGCGAATGCGCGGCTGCAGGACGTTGTCCGCGGCGACCAGCTTAGCGACCGCATCGCCGGTCCAGCGCAAGGTGCCGTCGGCTGTCAGCACGAACTGATCGTCGGCTGCGTTCGACAGTTTTTCCGCGCGTGCATCGATCTCGCCAGCCAGCGCCTTCAGCGCCGCCGCCTGCAGAGCCTTTGCATCGGAGCCGGCTTCGGCCGATTCCGGAGCGAACATAAATCCGTCGAGACGGCCGATGGTATGGCCCTCCACGATCACGTCGCCGGTCTTCCCAATTTCAGTATTCAACATCGTGTTTTCCCGTAAGCGCCGCATCAATACACTGGTCCGGCGATCAACGAAACGCTCAGTTAGCCGTTCATGCAGGGCATCCGACAATTTATCCTCGACCTCGCGAGCGGTTTTCTGCCACCGCTCGGGGTCCTTCAGCCAGTCCGGGCGGTTCGCGGCGAAGGTCCAGGTCCGGATCTGAGCAATCCGGGCGGATAATGTGTCGATATCGCCGTCGGTCCGGTCGGTTTGCGCGATCTGGGCGCCGAACCAGTCGTCCGGGATGCATCCCTTCCGCATCAGAAACCCGAACAGCGTGGTGACCAGTTCGGCATGGGCTGCAGGCGACAGCTTGCGGTAGTCGGGAATCTGGCAGGCGTCCCAGAGCCGTTCCACGGCCCCTGCGCTCCTCGCCATATCCTTCACATCCGCATCCCGGGCCGCATGATCGAGGACGCGGATATCCTCAGCCACCGGCGCGCGGGTCAGAGCCTCGTGGTTCGGCGTCAGGGCAAGCGAGACCTGAAGCGCCGCCAGCGAGGAGAAATCCAGCCGCGTGTTGCGCCACTGCAGCACCTTGACGCTGTCGAAGGTGTGGTTCTGCAGGGCGTTCACCAGTTCCGGTTCGAACGGCGCACAGCGTCCCGTGGTCCCGAACGTGCCGTCGCGCGTGGCGCGCCCGGCGCGGCCCGCGATCTGCGCGAATTCGGACGGGGTCAGGCGGCGGAACTGATAGCCGTCATATTTGCGGTCCGACGCGAAGGCCACGTGATCGACGTCGAGGTTGAGACCCATGCCGACGGCGTCGGTGGCGACAAGATAATCGACGTCGCCGGACTGGAACATCTCCACCTGCGCGTTGCGCGTGCGCGGCGACAGCGAGCCCAGCACGACAGCCGCGCCGCCATGCTGCCGGCGGATCAGCTCGGCGATGGCGTAAACTTCGTCGGCGGAAAACGCGACAATCGCCGTGCGGCGCGGTTGCCGCGTGATCTTGCGGTCGCCGGCGAATTCAAGCTGCGACAGCCGCGGGCGTGTGACGATATTGGCGCCCGGCAACAGCCGCTCGATGATCGGCCGCATGGTGGCCGCGCCGAGCAGCAGCGTCTCGTCCCGCCCGCGCCGATTCAAAATCCTGTCGGTGAAGACGTGGCCGCGTTCGAGATCGGCCGCGATCTGGATTTCGTCCACCGCCAGAAACGACACGTCAAGATCGCGCGGCATCGCCTCCACGGTGGAGACCCAGTAACGCGGACGCGGCGGCTTGATCTTCTCTTCGCCGGTCACCAGCGCGACCGCATCCGCGCCCGCCCGCGCAACGATCTTGTTATAGACCTCGCGCGCTAACAGGCGCAGCGGCAGGCCGATGATGCCGGACGGATGCGCCAGCATCCGCTCGATCGCCAGATGGGTCTTTCCCGTATTGGTGGGGCCGAGCACCGCCGTGACACCGGCGCCGGGCGCACGGTCATTGGCGCACGACGAAGCAGAAGGCGGCAGGGTCATCGTCTGAAGGGTCCGCAACACGCACCCGACGCGGACGCCGCAGCAGTATTCTGGAAGTGTCTCACAATGCGACGGTTTTCACGCCGCATTTTAAACTTTGGAACGGGTAAGGAACGAAAGAAGCCCGAATCGCTGACTCGCGGAACGGTTCTTCCGTTCACCGCAACATGTCGCACAAACGGTCCCGTGACGATACCAGATGAAGTTCGAACATCCACTCCGCAAGATGGAAACGGGCTCAATTCGTTAAAACCGGAGTCGAATCGGATCAGCCGAAGAGTCAATACGATTCATGTCGGAATCGATGCCGGATCGCGGGCCGCGAAGGCGCCCCCTTTTCGATCAGTTGGTCCTAAATCAGTTGGTCTTGGCGGTCTTCTGAACCGAAACGAATTCCGTCGCCTCGATCATGCCGGTGCCGAGCGGGGTCGGAATCGCAATCCGGAACGGCGCCAGCACACGTGTTCCCGCAATCGGCGCGAACCAGATTTCCATATCGCGCTGGGCGGCCACATACTTGATCGACACGCGGTCGGGCACGTAGCCCGCGATCGGCGTGAAGTAGACCGAACAGACCACCACCGGGCCCTGATAGCCCTTCTCCGCCTTTACCTTGTCCATGCGCTTGAAGTCGAGGCGCAGATCGTAGCGCATGCGGCCGTCGAACACCGGCATGGTCTTGCGGCAGGCGTCGGGAGAAAGAAGATCGCCGGTCCCGGCGACACGCAACAGCGCGCCGGTCATCGGATCGAGAACATTGCGACGATGCGCATCGGTCACCGGAATCCGGTCGGGCGTGACAGGCGGCTCCGGCTCGATCGCGGAATCCTTCACATTGCCGCCAGCCAGCGCGATGCGGATAACCTCGGCCTTTTTCCCGTAATTGACCGTGGAGACATAATTCAGCGGCGAAAACTGCCCGCTCACGATGCGGCCCTGCGTCGTGCCGGTGCCATTGCCACCGCCGATAGATTTCATCAGTCCGGTGGTGCCGCCGCTGACCGCAGCCGAATACTGGTCATCGGAAATATCGACAATCCACGCGCCCTTGCCGATGGGGAGACCCGCCAGCGAGGCCTGATATTTGGCCTCCAGACGACCCTGGGCGTGCGCTGGCGCGCCGGCCATCAGCATCGGTGCGCAGACAAGCAAAACGGCCAACAAACGACGTCGCAGGCATGGCATCCGCGCGAATTGAGGAAACCGGGGCATATCCACCGATGCGATCCTTTTGACGTCCATACCGGCAGGCGGTCACTCCTCAGGCGGAAAAAGCCTTGCCGGGCGGCCTGTCACTCTTCGTTTGCTGGCTGAATACGTCGATTATATGTTGGGAAATGATTGGTTTGACGGGATAAATTGGCATTTCCGCAGGAGGGCGGCAACCCACCGCCCAAAGCCGGAAATATCCGGAAATGGCCGCCAAACCTTGACGTTGGGCCGCCAGCCCCTTATAGCTCCCGGCGTTCCTGAAATGGACGGTTTCAACCCGCCCCGCGCGGAGCCCCCTTTCGATGAGGGTGGTCCCGGGGAGATACAAGGATTTCGCCATGTCTCGGCGCTGCGAATTGACGGCCAAGGGGCCGCAGGTCGGCCACAAGGTCAGCCACTCCAACCGTAAGACCAAGCGCCGGTTCCTGCCGAACCTGTGCAACGTCACCCTGATCTCGGAAACGCTGGGCCGCAACGTGCGCCTGCGCGTCTCCACCAACGCGCTGAAGTCGGTCGATCACAACGGCGGCCTCGATGCGTTCCTGCTCAAGGCCAAGACCGACAATCTGTCGCCGCGCGCCGTCGAGCTGAAGCGCCAGATCGAGAAGAAGAAGCTCGCTGCCGCAAGCTGAGCCTTCCTTCGCATCTTTGAGTTTGAAAAAGCCGGACGAGAGTCCGGCTTTTTTATTGCCGCCTCACCAATCCGTTTCGGCGTCATCCTGAGGTGCGAGCAGCACTTGCGGCGAGCCTCGAAGGATGCGCCAAAGAACATGTATTTATCGCCGTCATCCTTCGAGGCTCGCAAGGGCTCGCGCCTCAGGATGACGACATTCATTCCTCCACTATCGCGAACTGCAGCAGCAGGGTCCGCTGGATCATCGAAAAATTGTCGTCCGAGATCATCGTGATGATGGTTTCGCCCTCATCGGTGACATGAGTGTCGATGCCCTCCATGTTGTCGATCTCATAGCCGAGATCGACCTCAAAGATGGTCGGCCCGTCCACGGCCGTACCCACCGCGATGGACTTGAGCGGAATGCGGCGGATGCGAATGCCGACGCCCTCGCGCAATGAGAACTTGCGCTCCAGCACCAGAAGATCGCCGGACGGCAACAGGGTCGCATCGCTGATATCGAAGCCCTTGCTCCGCACCACCGTGAACTCGCCCGGCGACGGGCCTCCGATCAGAAACGAGCGGATGTTGCCGGACTTATCCAGACCTGCTTCGGAGAACGCGATCAGCGTGCCGCCGAGCGGCTGGCCCTTGGGCACGAAGACCAGGGCTTCGAGCCCCTTGTTGAATGGAAGTTCACGAACGCCGGGCGGCACCGGCATCGCCTCGCCGCGCGCCAGAATGCCGTGCTTGCCGAAATCGAACCGCAGGATCTGGTTGACGCGTTCAAGGCCGACGTAAGCCGTGCCGCCATCGAAGGCCAGCGCCTCCGTGTCGAACCAGCCTTTGGCCGTGATCTTCTTGCCGTTGCCATCGAGCATCGGCGCCGATTCCATATCGGCCAGTCCCGCGAGGCGCTTATTCTTGTAGGCGAGCCGCCCGGTAAACCAGCGGCCTTTGTCGCTGAGGGAAACGAACCGCTCGCCCTTCCTGTCGAGCCGCAACGCGGACAAACCTCCGAAGCCGCCGAACGACGATGTGAGGACCAGCCCGCCGCGAAATTCGAGCTATCCGAAGCGGACCTGGCTGGGATCGCGCGGATTGAAGGACTCGATCCGCCGCGCATTCACCTCAAAAGATTCAGGGCCAGCCTGCGCGAAGCCTGGCCGCACCCTGAGCGCCAGCGTGCCCGCGGGAATCGCCGCCGCGGCGGATTGCAGAAAACGCCGGCGGCTCAGGTCATATTTCATCTGTCAGGAATGAAGCCTGCGCCTGTGCGACGGCGCGGGTGCCTCGACATGCGTTTCGCTGAACAGCTCGGCCAGCTTCTCGGTGATCGCGCCGCCGAGTTCTTCGGCGTCCACGATGGTCACCGCGCGGCGATAGTAGCGCGTTACATCGTGGCCGATGCCGATGGCGATCAGTTCGACCGGAGAGCGGGTCTCGATTTCCTCAATGATGTGGCGCAGATGACGTTCGAGATAATTGCCCGGATTCACCGACAGCGTGGAATCGTCCACCGGCGCGCCATCGGAAATCATCATCAGAATCTTGCGCTGTTCGGAACGTCCGAGCAGCCGCTTGTGCGCCCAGTCCAGCGCCTCGCCGTCGATGTTTTCCTTAAGCAGACCTTCGCGCATCATCAGGCCGAGATTCTTGCGGGCCCGGCGCCATGGCGCATCTGCCGACTTATAGATGATGTGGCGCAGATCGTTGAGGCGGCCCGGATTGGCAGGCTTGCCCGCCGCCAGCCACGCCTCGCGCGACTGTCCGCCCTTCCACGCGCGCGTGGTGAAGCCGAGAATCTCGACCTTGACGCCGCAGCGCTCCAGCGTGCGCGCAAGGATGTCGGCGCAGGTCGCCGCCACCGTGATGGGCCGTCCGCGCATCGAGCCGGAATTGTCGAGCAGCAGCGTCACCACCGTATCGCGGAAGGTGGCTTCCTTCTCGTGCATGAACGACAGCGGATGGAACGGATCGGTGACCACGCGCGACAGCCGCGCAGGATCGAGGATGCCTTCCTCCAGATCGAAATCCCAGGCGCGGTTCTGCTGCGCCATCAGCTTTCTCTGAAGCCGGTTGGCGAGCCGCGCCACGATGTGCTGCAGATGCGCGAGCTGCTTGTCGAGATATCCGCGCAGCCGTTCCAGTTCGTCGTGCTCGCAAAGGTCTTCCGCCGACACCACTTCATCGAACTTCGGCGCGAAGGCATGATATTCCGGCCCGCGCGGCTCGTTGCCACCGCGACCCGGCGGGCGATGTGCCTCGCCCGGCGTTTCGTCCTCGCCCATCTCATTGTCGTCGAAAGCATCGCTGGCGGAAGCCTGCGCGCTTTCCATGGCGTTCTCGGACATCTCCTCGGACGACGACTCCGCCTGATCGGCGCTCATCTCCTCGGCGGATTCGGTATCGGGCGATCCCTCCGCGCCGGACTGATCGTTTTCGCCTTCGCGGTTGTCGTCCTGATTGTCGTCTTCGTCCTGATCGGCGTTGCTCTCGTCGCTCAGTTCCAGCGCCTGCAGCACGTCATGCATTGCATCGCCAAAGCGCGCCTGATCCTCGGTGAGATCCTTCAGCATATCGAGACGCGGACCGATCTTGTCCTCAAGAACAGGCCGCCAGAGATCGACCATCTTGCGTGCGGCCGCCGGCGGCGCAAGACCGGTCAGGCGTTCGCGCACCATCATCGCCAGCGCTTCCGACAACGGCGCATCGGCGCGGTCGGTGATCTCGTCATACTTGCCGCGATGGAAATGATCGTCGAGCATCGCGGTGAGATTCTTGGCGACGCCGCTCATCCGCTTCGAGCCGATCGCCTCCACCCGCGCCTGCTCCACCGCATCGAACACGCCGCGCGCCTGCGGATTGCCGGGCACCAGTTTGCGATGCACTTTGGGATCATGACAGGCGATCCGCAGCGCGATGGAATCCGCATGGCCGCGCACGATGGCGGCATCCTTGCGGGTCAGCTTGCGCGCAGGCTCGGGCAGCCGCGCCTTGCCGGGCGAAAGGCCGGGACGCTCGGCGGCGAACGTCACTTCAAGCTCAGGCTGCCTGGCAATGGCGCGTAATGCCGACGTCACCGCCCGCTTGAACGGCTCTGTCGGGGATTCCTTCGATCCGGTCTTGAACTTGATGTTCGATGTGCTCATCGCTGCGATCTTGCATCCTTTGTCCCCTCTCCCCTTGTGGAAGAGGGTGGATCGCCGGGGCGAAGCGAAGGCGAGCCGGGTGAGGGGTAAAACGCTGCCATGGCCCCCTCACCCGCCTCGCAGTCTTCGACTGCTCGGCACCCTCTCCCACAAGGGGAGAGGGAAGTAACTCAGCTCAACGCCACGTTGACGGCGCTCTCCGGCAGTTCGGCATTGAAGCAGCGCTGATAGAATTCGGCGACCAGAGGACGTTCGAGTTCGTCGCACTTGTTGAGGAAGGTCACGCGGAACGCGAAGCCGATATCGCCGAAAATCTCGGCGTTCTCCGCCCAGGTGATGACCGTGCGCGGGCTCATCACCGTGGAGAGATCGCCGTTGGCGAAGGCGTTGCGCGTCAGGTCCGCGAGACGGACCATCTTGTTGACGATGTCGCGGCCGGCGTCGGTCTGATAGTGCTTGGCCTTGGCCAGCACGATTTCGACCTCGTTGTCATGCGGCAGATAGTTCAGCGTGGTCACGATCGACCAGCGGTCCATCTGGCCCTGGTTGATCTGCTGGGTGCCGTGATAGAGGCCCGACGTATCGCCCAAGCCAATCGTATTGGCGGTGGCGAACAGGCGGAACGCCGGATGCGGCTTGATCACCTTGTTCTGGTCGAGCAGCGTCAGGCGGCCGGAAACTTCGAGCACGCGCTGGATCACGAACATCACGTCCGGGCGGCCCGCGTCGTATTCGTCGAACACCAGCGCAACATTGTGCTGAAGCGCCCACGGCAGGATGCCGTCGCGGAATTCCGTGACCTGCTTGCCGTCCTTGACCACGATCGAGTCCTTGCCGACGAGGTCGATGCGGCTGATGTGGCTGTCGAGGTTGACGCGCACGCACGGCCAGTTCAGCCGCGCGGCGACCTGCTCGATATGGGTCGACTTGCCGGTGCCGTGATAACCCGTGACCATGACGCGGCGGTTCCTGGCAAAGCCGGCGAGAATGGCGAGCGTCGTCGCGCGGTCGAAACGGTAGTCCGGATCGGTGTCGGGCACATGCGGGTCGGTCGCGGAATAAGCCGGAACCTCAAGGTCGCTGTCGATACCAAAGACCTGGCGGACCGACACTTTCATGTCGGGGAGGTTCGCGATTTCCTGCGTTTGAGTCGTGGCGGCGCTCATCAGTCCTCCGTGGTCCCGGATGCTCCCGAAACCAGACGTATTTGCTGCGGGTGGGGTGCGTGGTTCAACCTAGCAGACAGATGCGGGCGGAAGAAGCCCGCCCGGACAGGAAAGTTCCTCTGCCTTATCATTGAGATAGGTCATATCCTCGACTTTGGTAGGTCTGCCCTGCGATTGCCGCGACGCCTGCTGTAAATCACCATCGCTTTGCAGCATTTTCGGGCGGCTTGAGGCGGCCTGAGTCCGTGTATGTTGCCTTCATGAAATTCGGGCCAGCGTCGGACAACCGGTGACTTCATATCTCCATGACCTGATCGGCTTTGTCTCGCTGCACGCCGAATTCGCCTATGGCGCGATTTTTCTGGCCGCTTTTCTGGAAGCCATCCCGATCCTCGGCGCCTTGATTCCCGGATCCACCATCATCGTGGCCTTGAGTGCGCTGGTGCCGGGTGGTGACCTCAAGCTCGCGCCAGTGCTGGCAGCGGCGGTTGTCGGCGCTTTGCTCGGCGACGGGGCGGCCTTCGCCATCGGCCGCCGGAACGAACAGAAGGTGCTGACCTCGTGGCCGCTGTCCGGCTATCCCGGCCTTGTCGCGCAGGCCGAAGCGTTCTTCACGCGCTACGGGACGCTGGCGGTGCTGTTCGCCCGTTTCGTGCCGCCGGTGCGGGCGGTTGTCCCGATCACCGCCGGTGCGCTCGGCATGCCGCCGCAACGCTTCTATCCGGTCAACGTCGCCGCGATTCTGTTATGGGCACCTGCGCATATCCTGCCCGGCGTACTGGCCGGCTCGGCGGCGGAACAATGGGGCATGAAGATCGAGCATTACGGATGGCCGCTCGCGGGCGGCATTGTCGCAGCCGGATGCATCGGCTGGGCGATCTACCACTGGCGCAGGCGCAAGGCCGCCTGAAGGAGAATCCCGATGATGCGAAGCCCCCGGCACGCTTTCAAGGACAAGACTGTTGCAAAAGTCTTCGCGGACTATCCAGCCGCCGTCCGCACGAGGCTGCTCATGCTTCGCGAGATGATCTACAGCACTGCCGCAACCATCGATGGCGTCGGCCCTCTCGAAGAGACGCTGAAATGGGGCCAGCCCAGCTATCTCACCACCGAAACGGGCAGCGGAAGCACCATCCGGATCGACCGCGTGAAGGACAACAACCGCGTCGCCCTGTATTTCCACTGCCAGACCGATCTGATCGCGACGTTTCGCGAACTTTACCCGGCGGACATGGAATATGCCGGCAACCGGAGCATCGTTCTCGGCCTGACAGCAAAACTCCCCGAGCAAGCGCTGCGGCACTGCATCGGGCTTGCGCTCACCTATCATGCACGCAAGCAGCCCGGGGCGCGCAAGAAACGGCAACCGGGCAAGACAGGCACGTCACGGCGCGCCCGCCTGAAAAAGCAGACCTGATCAGGTCTCGCTGCGCACGACCGTCTTGAGATAGTTGTAGGCCTTGATGATCTCGATCAGGCGGTCTTCGGTGGAGCGGTCGCCGCCATTGGCGTCGGGATGATGCTGCTTCACCAGCAGCTTGTACTTGGCCTTGACCGATTCCAGTGTCGCGTCCGGTCCCAATCCCATCACCTGCAGCGCCTTGCGCTCGGCATTGAAAATCTTTCGCGTTTCCGCTTTCGGCTCTTCCCGCTTCGCATTGGAATTCCAGCGGCTGCGGCCGTTCATTTCGCTGAAGACGCTGAACGGATCGATAGCGTCCTCCAGGTTCACCTTGCCGGTCTTGCCTTTGCCCTTGGCGCCGTTCTGACCCATTTTCCAGGTCGGGCGGTGACCGGTCTGCGCGTCCTTCTGATAGGTGGCGACAGCATCCTCACTCATGCCCTGGAAGAAATTGTAGCCCTGATTGTATTCGCGGACGTGGTTGAGGCAGAAATGCCAATAGTCCTTCTCCTGACCGCGGCCCTTGGGCGCGCGATGCGCGCCCCGGTTCTTGCAGCCCGGCGCCTCGCACATCTGCGCTTCCTCGCGCGCGGCAGCCTGCTGCTTGGCGCTCAGCTTGTTGGGTTTCACGCGGATGCTGTCGAAGAATTTGGATGAGTCGATGGCCATGACGAACTGATGACGTACCTTGCTGCCGGCTTCAGGTCTTGAAGCGAATTTTCGCGGTCGCGCACTATACACCAGCGCACATGCGCGCTGCAATTGATGCGGCCATTGACCTTCGGCAATAACGCACGATATTGCGCAGATCATGACCGCACGAGATCAGATCACAAAGAAGTTGAGCGAAGCTTTCACACCCGAAAGCCTCGATGTCATGGATGAGTCGCATCTGCATGAAGGCCATGCAGGCCACAGGCCCGGCGGCGAGACGCATTTCAGGGTTTATATTGTATCGAAGGCTTTCGAAGGGAAGACCCGGGTCGACCGCCATCGCATGATAAATTCACTGCTGGCACCGGAATTGGCCGGCTCGGTCCATGCGCTGGCGATCCACGCCTATGCGCCGGACGAAGACGGCCGCCGTCCGCCGCCCGCGGACGCCTGCAAGCACTGAACCGCTGCTAGAACGCCGTTCCGGCTCTGGTCCGCTTTTGCGGGGTTTCGCTTTCGCGCGGCACCGGCACGATCCGCAATGCGGTGATGCGATTGCGCTCCCGCCGCAGCACGCGGAACCTGAAACCGTGGAACGTGAAACTCTGTCCACGGTCGGGAATCGAGCGCGCCTCGTGAATGACAAGGCCCGCAATGGTGGTGGCTTCCTCGTCCGGCAGGTGCCAGTCCATCGCGCGGTTGAGATCGCGGATCGGCACCGAACCATCGACCACCACCGACCCATCCGGCTGCGCGCGAACGCCCGCAACGGCGACGTCATGCTCGTCCGAAATATCGCCGACGATCTCTTCCAGGATGTCTTCCAGCGTCACCATGCCTTCGACTTCGCCGTATTCGTCGACCACGAGGGCGAAGTGGGTCTTGCGGCGGCGGAACGCCTTGAGCTGTTCGGACAGCGGACGCATTTCCGGCACGAACCACGGCGGGCGTGCGATGGCGCCGACATCGACCTTCGAGGTGTCGCCGTCGGCCGCACGAATCGCGCGCAGCAGATCCTTGGCGTGAAGCACGCCGACGATATTTTCCGGCTTCTCGCGCCACAGCGGAATGCGGGTGTATTCGGTATCGAGAATGGACTCGATCACAGCGTCCCGGGGCCCATCGACATTGACGCTGATCATCTTGGTGCGATGGACCATGACGTCGGAGACGGCGAGGTCGCCGAACCGGAACACGTTCTGGATATACTCCGCCTCGCCGCTTTCGATCTTGCCATGCTCGGCGGATTCACCGACCAGCCCCTCGATCTCGGAATCGGTCAGGATCTCGTGCTGCGACGATTCCTTGACGCCGAGCATCCGCAGAATCGCGCGCGACGCGGTGTTGAGCAGCCAGTTCAGCGGATAGAAGACGAGATAAGAGACATAGAGCGGATATGCGATCCACTGCGACACCGGCACCGGTTCACGGATCGCCAGCGTCTTCGGCACCTGCTCGCCGACCACGATGTGCAGCGATGAGAAAATCAGGAAGCCCGCAATGAAGGACGTGAAATGCAGCGCCGACGCCGGCATGCCGAGCGGCTCCAGCACCGGCTTGAGCAGCGCGGCGACCGTCGGCTCGCCGACCCAGCCGAGACCGAGCGAAGCCATGGTGATGCCGAGCTGACAGCAGGCCAGATAGGCCTCGACATCGTCCATCATCGTCATCAGCAGGCGCGCGCCGAAGCGGTTCTGCTCCGCCATCGCCTTGACGCGGAAGCCGCGGCTTTTAACCAGCGCAAATTCCGCCGCCACATAGAACGCGTTGGCGGCGAGCAGAAGCAGCGCGATGAGCAGATTGACAACGGCTGAGTTCATAATGGTCCCGCGATAATGCCGTTCCGGGTCAAACCCTTTGCCACGAAACGCCCCGGCTTCTCATATCCGGATAACAGCGTGATTACCCGGATAGTTTCGCTGCAAGAAAATGACGGACTGTCGACGGATCGACATCATTGGCGATGACCGCCTTGCCGATCTTTTCCAGCAGGATGAACGTCAGCCGCCCGCGCTTCACTTTCTTGTCCTGCGCCATCAGCGTCATCAGTGCGTCCGCATCCGCAAGGCCTTCTTGTTGGAAACCGGCAATGTCCTGCAGCCGGGTCGGCAGTCCCACCGCGGCGAGATGATGCTGCACGCGCGCCGCATCGTCCGCCGAAATCATGTTCAGTTGCGCCGAAAATTCGGCGGCCAGCACCATGCCCACCGCCACGCCCTCGCCATGGAACAGCCGGTCCGAAAAGCCGGTCGCGGCTTCCAGCGCATGACCGAACGTGTGCCCAAGATTGAGCAAGGCGCGGTCGCCGGTTTCGCGCTCGTCGCGCGCCACGATCGCGGCCTTGGCGCGGCAGCTTTCCGCGATGGCATGTTCGCGGGCGGCGCTGCCGGAAAAAATCCCGGCATGGTTGGCTTCGAGCCACTCAAAAAATTTCAGGTCGCCCAGCACGCCGTATTTGGCCACTTCCGCATAACCCGCGCGGAACTGGCGCGGCGACAGCGTGTCGAGCACCGAAGTATCGGCGATCACCAGCACCGGCTGATGAAACGCGCCGACCAGATTCTTGCCATGCGGCGAATTGATTCCGGTCTTGCCGCCGACCGAGGAGTCCACCTGCGCCAGCAGCGAAGTCGGCACCTGCACGAAATCGACGCCGCGCCGGACAATGGCCGCCGCGAATCCCGCAAGATCGCCGATCACGCCGCCGCCGAGCGCGATCACGAGGTCGTTGCGTTCGATCTTCGCCGCGATCAGTCCTTCGGACACATCCTGCAAGACGGAATAACTCTTGGAGCCCTCGCCCTCGCCCACCACGATCCGCGACGATGCGATCCCGGCTTCGGCCAGCGCCGCCTCCGTCTTCGCAAGCCAATGCTTCGCAACCGTATGATCGGTGACAATGGCGGTGCGCGCGCCCGGACGCAGCTTCGCGATGCGCTGGCCGAGCGACGGCAACACGTCGCGGCCGATGATGATGTCATAGGCGCGGTCGCCGAGGGCGACCCCGACGGTCACCGGATCTGCGGTCACCGAATTCGAAGTCTTGGCAGGAATGATCATTTCGTTCCGTTTGAAGAAGATGAAGCCGCGCCGGACACAAGGCGAGCATGGAGGGCGTCGATACATTCATCGACGATTTTCTCGTGCGGCACGTCGCGCGCCGCGACCGCAAGATCGGCGAGCCGGTAAAACGGGCTACGCTCGGCGATCAGCCGTTCGATGGTCGCGGCAGGATCGGCGGTCTGCAGCAGCGGCCGGTCGGCGCGGCGCTTGACGCGCTTCAGAATTACATCGCCGTCGGCCTGAAGCCAGACAGAGACCGCCTTGTCGTGAATCCGGCTCCGCGTTTCCTCGCGCATGAATGCCCCGCCGCCGGTGGCGATGACGCACGGACCACCCTCCAGCAGCCGCGCGATCACCCGCGCCTCGCCATCGCGGAAATACGGCTCGCCATGCTGCGCGAAAATCTCGGACACCGTCAGGCCCGCATGCGCGACTTCGATTTCATGATCGGCGTCGAGAAACGGGATATTGAGGCGCGCCCCGAGCCGCCGCCCGATGGTGGACTTGCCCGATCCCATCATGCCGACGAGCACGACCGGACGAGCGCCCAAGGCCGCGACAATCCGCGCTTCCTGGGTCAGGCTGTCCTGCTGTCTGTCTGCGATCTCGGTCATGTCCATCGGCTCAATCGGCCGCTAAAGTGGCTATGGGCCACCTATACTACTCCTGCGCAGGCTGCCGCCAGAGACTCTTGCCCAAACAGCGCGAACATGTTGGTACTTCATGCGGCTGAACGGTCTGTTCCGCCGGTTAACGCGGCGCGGCCGCCGCATCCAAAGGTTAACGTCGAGGCGATTGCGATGCCCAGCCTGTTTCGCTTCCTGACTGTCGTGGCGGTGATCGGCGGGCTGATCTATGGCGCCATTTTCGCACTCGCCAATTTCGTCAATCCGAAGCCGCGCGAAATGACGGTCAGCGTTCCGTCCGACAGATTCCTCAAAAAATAGCGGCGGGGGCCATGCCCCGCGGCCCATCCTCCGAGCCCCGGCTGACCGGCCTGTTTCTCGGCATGCCCGCCGCCGAGCAGGGCGCGGGTGACAATACGCTCGATGCCTATCGCGGCGATCTCGAAGACCTCTCCGGATTTCTGGCGCAGCGCAAGTCGTCGCTGCAGACCGCCGACACCCAGATGCTGCGCGACTACCTGTCCGATCTGGATAATCGCGGCTTCAAGTCCTCCAGCGTCGCGCGCAAGCTGTCGTCCACGCGGCATCTGTTTCGTTTTTTGCTGAGCGAGCGCGTGCGCAGCGACGACCCCGCTGCAATCCTGTCCGGCCCGAAGCGCGGCCGCGCCTTGCCCAAAGTGCTTTCCATCGCCGATGTCGATCGCCTGTTGACGCAGGCGAAGACGCTCACCGAAGCGCCCGAACAGTCCCCACTGCAACGGTTGCGCGCATTGCGGCTCGCATGTCTTCTCGAAATTCTTTACGCGACAGGCCTGCGCGTCTCCGAACTGGTGGCGCTGCCGCTCTCGGCGGCCCGGCGCGACGCACGCATGATCGTCGTGCGCGGCAAGGGCAACAAGGAGCGGCTGGTCCCGCTCAACGATTCTTCAAAGCAGGCGATGGCGGATTACCTCGCCGCGCGCGATGAACTTCACGGCGACCAGAAGAAAGCGGCCTCGACGTCGAAATGGCTGTTCCCCTCATCGGGCGAAAGCGGCCATCTGACGCGGCAGCATTTCGCGCGCGACCTGAAAGAGCTTGCGCAGTCGGCCGGCATCGCACCGCGCCTCGTCAGCCCGCATGTGCTGCGTCACGCCTTCGCCAGTCACCTGCTTCATAACGGCGCGGACCTGAGAATCGTCCAGACCCTGCTCGGCCACACCGATATTTCAACCACCCAGATCTACACGCACATCGTCGAGGAGCGTCTGAAGAGCCTGGTCCGAGATCTCCACCCGCTGGCGGACAAATAGTTCGGAAACCCCCGAAAAATCAGCGCTTTTTATGACGACCCTGCCCTCATGCCCCTCATCCCGGCCCGCTTCTTGACTTGAAGCCGCCGAGAAGCGATTGAGAGCCCTCAAAAGATCGTTCTCGCGCCCCTTCGCTCAAGCGCGTCCCTCCCCTATATCTTGTCAGATGCCGGACCCGATGCGCAGCTATCTGGATTTTGAAAAGCCCGTTGCCGAACTCGATTCCAAAGTGGACGAGTTGCGCACGCTTGCAGCCAATGGCAGCGACATCAGCGAGGAAGTCTCCCGTATCGAGGAGAAGGCGGCGCAGGCGCTCAACGATCTTTATGCCAATCTGACGCCCTGGCAGAAAACGCAGGTTGCGCGTCATCCGCTGCGGCCGCATTGCGTGGACTACATCAGGGGCCTGATCACGGAATTCACGCCGCTCGCGGGCGATCGCAAGTTCGGCGATGACGAAGCGCTGATCGGCGGCTTCGGACGTTTTCGCGGCGAGAGCATCTGCGTGATCGGCCAGGAAAAAGGTTCGACCACCGAAACCCGGCTCAAGCATAATTTCGGCATGGCCAAGCCCGAGGGCTACCGCAAGGCCGTTCGCCTGATGGAAATGGCCGATCGTTTCGGCATTCCGGTGCTGTCGCTGGTGGACACCGCCGGCGCCTATCCCGGCATCGGCGCCGAGGAGCGCGGGCAGGCGGAAGCCATCGCGCGTTCGACTGACGCTTGCCTCAATCTCGGCGTGGCGAACGTCGCTGTCGTCATCGGCGAAGGCGGCTCGGGCGGCGCCATCGCCATCGCCACCGCCAACCGCGTCCTGATGCTGGAGCATGCCGTCTACAGCGTGATCTCGCCGGAAGGCGCGGCATCGATCCTGTGGCGCGATTCGACCAAGGCGCAGGAAGCCGCGATCAACATGAAGATCACCGCGCAGGATCTGGCGCGGTTCGGAGTGATCGACACAATCCTGAAGGAACCGGCGGGCGGCGCGCACCGCGATCCGGAAGGGATGGTCGCGCGGGCTGGCGATGCCATCGCCCAGGCCTTCAACGACATGCGCAGCCTCGACGCCAAGACGATCCGCGATCAGCGCCGCCAGAAGGTCCTCGACATCGGCCGCCGTCTCGGCTGAGGTCGCCGCAAGGGAACTTTGCGGGCGGCCTCCGGCGCAAATTCACTTCATGGCTTTTTCGCGGCGACCCGCCTCAAGCGCAGCGGCTTTTCGCCTGCGATTTGATTTACTTAGCATTGACTATAAAGCCGTCGCGAGCGGCGGATAAAGGCCGTTCAGCTTGCGACGACCGGGTGTTTAAGGATAATAATTCTTCAATAGTTGACGCGCATTTTGAGCCAAAGAGCGAACGCCGCTTTTACGACGAAAACATGTGCGACCTGTTTGAACGGGTAGCGTTTTCCGGCCGCCAATTGCTGCCACTTTGTCGGGAAATGATCTGCCGCCAGTCTTGGTCTTAGCCGGAATATGGGGATCGCCGGTTTGCCGCGGAGCCTTGGATTAACAGGCCTTGGATTGACAGGCCTTGCATGGATCGAGCGCACGCCTGTTCGCGCGCTGATGACGTCGGCTGCGCTTGCGGCCGCGATC
>Ga0066256_1000799_pt1 | contig 58488 bp, 59 predicted proteins | sample ThiBio_1000_biof_FD_87107 | JGI IMG/M metagenome (GOLD analysis project Ga0066256, IMG submission 87107) | Wastewater bioreactor microbial communities from Cape Town, South Africa - Thiocy_expt_1000_biof (version 2) | ecosystem: Engineered > Bioreactor > Thiocyanate-remediating >... | reverse complement strand
TGCTGCTCGTCGGCCTCACCGTGGCTGCCGAAATGCTGTCGCGTCGGCCCGCTCTGGAGGCGGCCAAGTCTTCGGCGGCGCGTCTCGGCTTTGCCCAGGCGGCGCGGCGCAATTGGGAAGCTGCCGTTGCCATGGGCTTTTCCGGCCGTCTTACCGAGAAATGGGCTGTCATCAATGATGATTATCTCCGGCATCAGCTGACCGCGAGCACCGTCATCGGCGCACTGACCATTGCCGCCAAGGTTGCACGCATGATGCTCCAGTCCGGGGTTCTGGCCGTCGGCGCGATCCTCGTCATTCGCCAGGAAGCCACTGGCGGTATCATCATCGCCAGTTCGATCCTGGTGACGCGGGCGCTGGCGCCCGTCGAACTTGCGATCGGCCAGTGGAAGGGTTTTGTTGCCGCGCGCCAGGGCTGGACGCGGCTCGCCGCACTCCTCGATGTCATGCCATCCGAACGGCCCGCCTTTGCCCTCCCGCCGCCGTCGCGGGAACTCAGCGTCGAAAATATCAGCGTTTCGTCTCCCGGCAGCCGCGATCTCATCCTGCGCAATATCACGTTCAAGGTAGCAGCCGGCACTGTGCTTGGCGTCATCGGCCCAAGCGCGTCGGGCAAGTCGTCGCTGGCCCGCACGATTGCTGGCCTCTGGCCGGTTGCCGTCGGCGGGGTGAGGCTCGACCGAGCGGCTCTGTCGCAATGGGATACCGATGAGTTTGGACGGCATATTGGCTATCTGCCGCAGGATGTGGATCTTTTCGACGGTTCGATCGCCGAGAATATTTCGCGGTTTGCAGCCGATATGCGGACGGAGCCGGTCATCGCCGCAGCGAAGGCGGCGGGCATCTACGACATGATCGTCAAGCTCCCGGACGGTTTTGACACGAAGATCGGCGAAGGCGGATCGCGCCTTTCGGCTGGGCAGCGGCACCGCATCGCCTTGGCGCGGGGGCTTTCCGGCGATCCGTTTCTGGTGGTTCTGGACGAGCCGAATTCGAATCTGGATGCGGAGGGAGAGGCGGCGCTGACATCTGCACTTGCGGGCGTGCGCGAGCGTGGCGGCATTGCGATCGTCGTCGCCCACAGGCCGAGCGCGCTCGCCGCCGCCGACACGGTCATGATCGTTGCCGGCGGTCAGGTCCAGGCCTTCGGGCCGAAGAAGGATATCCTCGGCCCGTCGCCCAAGCAGTTCGCAACGGCCCATCTGGCCGTTGCCGGTGGGGAGCCGCACGGATGAACGACACGCCTTCGCCATCGACCGAGCGGACGATCTGCCGCCTGTCGCTGCTCGTGGTCGCGGCCATCCTTCTTCTGTTTGGTGTCATGGGCGGTCTGGCGGCTGCAACCAGGATCGCCGGCGCAGTGGTCGCCTCGGGCACGCTTGTCGTCGACAGCTATGTGAAGCCGGTAAAGCACCTGAAGGGCGGGATCGCGCGGACAATCCTCGTGAAGAATGGCAATCATGTCGCTGCAGGCCAGGTGCTCGTCCGGCTTGACGACACCCAGACCAGAGCCAATCTCTCGATCATCCGCAAGCGGCTGAACGAACTCTCCGCCCGCACCGCGCGTCTGGCTGCGGAGCGTGACGGCCGACGGGATATCGAGTTTCCGGCAGATCTGCTTTCCTCGGCCGGAAATACCGATGTCGCTTCCATTCTCTCGGGGGAGCAGCGGCTCTTTCGTGATCGCCAGGCATCGCGCGACGGTCAGAAGTCACAGCTTCACGAGCGCATTCAGCAGCTCAGGCAAGAGATCGACGGTCTCGTGGCGCAGGAAGAGGGCAAGCGCCGGGGGATCGCGCTCATCGCCAAGGAGCTCGGAAGCCTCGAAGGCCTGCTCAATCAGGGCATCATTTCGGCGACAAAGGTCTATTCCCTGCAGCGGGAAAGCGCATCGCTGAACGGCGATCTCGGCAATCTCGTTTCATCGGTCGCCCAGACCCGGGGCAAGATCGCCGAAACCGAGCTGCAGATCCTGCAGATCGATGCCGATCACAGTTCTGAGGTTTCCGATCAACTGCGCCAGGCCGAAAGCGACAGCGGCCAGTTTGCCGAGCGCCTGATCGCCGCCGAGGACGATCTGAAACGGATCGATATCAAGGCACCGCAGGCCGGGATCGTTGACCAGCTGAGCATCCATGCCGAAGGAGCCGTCATCTCGCCGGCAGAAGCGATCCTGCAGATCGTTCCGGACAAGGACGCGCTCGTGGCGGAGCTGAAACTTCCACCGCAGGATATCGATCAGGTTGCCGTGGGGCAGGCGGTATCCTTGCGCTTTCCGGCCCTCAATCAACGGATCACGCCCGAGCTGAACGCGCATGTCGATACGAGATCGGCGGATCTCGCGACGGCCCAGCGTTCCGGCCCGAGCTATTATGTCGTCCGGGCAAAGGTGGTGAAGGAGGAATGGGATCGGCTGGGAGGGCTCACGCCGCTGCCCGGCATGCCGGTGGAGGCCTTCCTGCAAACGGGGGAGAGAAGCGTCCTTGCCTATCTGACGAAGCCGATGAGCGATCAGATCAGGCGGGCGTTCAGGGAGGACTAGTCGATCGGGCGCAGATCGGCTGGCGCTACGGAAGCACTGTTCGCCATTGCCTGCGGCGATCATTTGCACCGGCGATGCGGCCGATGTAAATGCTCCAGCTGGTTGATTTTCGGGGAGGGACAGCATGGATTGGTTCATGGGCGGTTGCCTGTGCGGCGGCGTCCGGTTTGCGGCGTCGGGGAAGCCATATCGGGTCGGCCTCTGCCATTGTCTCGGTTGCCGCAAGCATCATGGCGCGCTTTTTCACGCTTCCGCGATATTTCCGCAGGACGCGGTGCGGATAGACGGTGAAACGCGCGACTATGCCGGGCGTTTCTTCTGTCCCCGATGCGGCTCGTCCGGTTTTCCCGGAACGGCGGGCGAGAGCGAGATCAATCTCGGATCTCGGGATGCCCCGGCCCAACGGACGCCGACATCCGACCTCTGGCCCATCCGTCGCGAGTCAGGGCTGCCGCCGTTTCCGCTGGCAAGACACCACGAGCGTGATCGGGACGCGACGAGCCGCTCCGAAGAGTAGATCGGCGCGTCACGTCTCCGTCTGGTCAAATTCGTCCGGAGCGCCTGTTTCGGCGCAATCATTCGGGAATCGGTCAGATGTGCCAATCGGTTGTATGCGCGGTCTGGGATGAAGCGGCGAGTTGGGCGGCATGATCATCAAGGGAGTAAGCCTTGATGTAATCGATCTTCATCTCGGAGCCGTTCGGCAGGCCGTCCGTGGGGGTGCCGGCGACGCCGCCGACAGCAAGGTCGACGAGCATGTACATCGGCCCGTGCATATCGGCTGGCGTATCGGCATGGGCGACGGCAACATCGTCGAAATACCAGACGATCTGATCCTTGTCCCAGAGCACGCCGTAATTATGGAAGCCGTCCGTGCTTGGCACCTCCACCGGGATTGAATCCATCGTGTGTTCGCCGGTGGCGTTCGAATGAACAGTCACGTTGACGGTGTTGGGATTTTGCCCGCGCATCTCCACCACGTCGAGTTCCGGCGGCCAGGAGCCATCCTCCGGCAATAGCCAGAAAGCCGGCCATACGCCCTGGTTGTGCGGCATCTCCGCCCGCATTTCAAAATAGCCGTAGGTCTGCGAGAAGGTGGAATGGGTGGTCAGAATGCCCGACGTATAATCATGGTTCTCTACGATCGATTTCAGCGCGTCCGGCGTTTGCTTCGCCGTGATGGTCAAAACTCCGTCTGAGACCGAAAACGGATTGACCGCAGCCGTCGGAGCGTAGGATGGATTGATATACCATTGCAGCTCGTCATTGAGGCTGCTGCCCTTGTCCGGCGCCCAGGAATATTTCGCATCCCAGGTGCCCTGCGTGCCCTCATGCAGGGAGAGCGTATTAAAATCGTCCGAAAATGTCTGCGTCAGCGACGACCGGTCGAGCCCGAGCTGGAACTGGTCTTCATGCAGATCGGAGACGGTCTTGTTGGCGAAGACCAGGCTTTCGCCGTTGCCGAGATCGAGCCGGACATTGGCGCCTTCCTGGGTGGAATGGCTGAGAACCTGATCGAAGGAGGTCAGGCCATATTGGTTGAGCCTGACCTTGTCGTCATCGCTGAAATCGGTGATGAGGTCGCTGCCATTGCCCTTGGTGACGATGAAGGTATCGGCCCCGCCGCCGCCCGTCAGCACGTCGTTTCCGGCGCCGCCGTCGATGGTCTGGCTGCCGCTGCCGCCAATTATGATGTTGTCGGCATCATTGCCATAGGCATGACGGTTGTCGCCCGTGACTGTGAGATTTTCGAAGTTTTCGGGCAGGTTGTAATCCATCCAGGTGATGATGGTATCCGTGCCGGCATTGGGCGCCTCATAGGCATGATTGAGGCTGCAAGAGTGATAATAGATGTCGTCGCCGGCGCCCATCATCGTCACGTTGACGGAAGCGTCGCCCCACATGGAGTCGTTGCCATCCGTGCCGTAGAGCACGGGTCCGGAGCCGGTGGCGGAAAAGAAACCCGTCGACGTGTCGCTATAGTAAAGTGGCTGTCCAAGGGCATTCAAAACTGAATTGGGCATGGGAATCCTCTTCCTTCGTGCCGGACGACCTCCTCCACAGACCTAATATTTCTCCCCGCTCATATGGGTCACATAGCGTGCTTTGTTTTTCTGCCCACCCCTGACGGCAAGTTTTTTCGCCGCTGCGGCGCCGCAGCGATCGACTCCAGCGGCGAGCACAGATCATGGGGCGGAAACGCGGTTGTTCACCGCGTCTCCGCGTTTGAAATTTAGAGGGAGGCCTTTACCTTGGCCGCAACGTCCGGACTGACCCATGTCGTCCAGATGTCCGCGTGGTTCTTCAGGAAATAGCGCGCGGTAAATTTTTTGGTGACGACGGTATAGACTTCCGAGACGGGATAGGAATTCACCTTCGGATTGGCGCAATCGATCACCGAGGTGCAGGCGTCCCATTCGGCCTTGTCATGCGGCACGCCGAAGGAGAGGCGCACCATCGGATACTTGCCGAGGATGGCCGTCGGCGACCAGTAATAGCCGAGCCAGCCGGTCTTCTTTTCGAAGGCGTTGGCAATCGTGCCGTCAAGCGCGGCGGCAGAGCCGGTCTCGACGATCTCGAAACCCTTCTTCTCGCCATCGAGAGCCCGGAAGAGATTGCCGAGCGACGCCTGGCACTGCCAGCCGGGCGGGCAGTTGTAGATGACGCCCTTCTTCGGATCGTCCGAGGCGGGGAAGAGCTCCGGATGGGCGAGCGCCTGTTGCACGGTCTTGATATCCGGGGGGGCGTCGGCGAGGGACTTTGGAATCCACCAGCCATCCTGGCCGCCGTCGGACAGGATGCCGGCCGCGACTACGAGCTTGCCTTCGGAAACCGCCTTATCCAGCGGCGTGCGCACCGCATTGATCCAGAGTTCCGGCGCGACGTCGGGCTGGCCCTTTTCGTTCATCGAGGTGAAGGTCGGCAGCGTATCGCCTGTCACGAGTTCGACCGAGCAGCCATAGCCTTCCTGGAGGATGATCTTGTCGACATTGGCCGCGACGCCGGCCGACGCCCAGTTCATTTCGGCGATCGAGACCGAGCCGCAATCGGCATATGCGGCGCCGGCGAAGGTATAGAGTGCTGCGGCGAAGACGGCGGCAGCAATATGCTTCTTCATGTAAGACCTCCAGGTCCTGATGTTGCTGTTGTCGAAGGATGTCGAGGGCGACCCGGTCGCCTTTTCCTTCGCTCTTGCGATACCCCGAGGCGCGTGACGGCGGCGTTGGAGCAACCGCGCTCAATTGGAAGCGGTCGGGACGCAATTGGATTACTGCCACAGCGCCCGCATGGCCATGTGTTAGCGAGATGAAGTTTCGGGTTTTCCCACAGGAAATGACCGAAGACGACGGGTTTCAAGCTGACGTTGCACCGGGTAGGGACGCCGGCAGGTGCTGCTGTGTCGCCGTCAAATCGAAGTGCCGTCAGCATCTGCGACTCGAATTGATCCATCGCTATGGCGGCGGCATCAAAGCTCTTGCCGTTTGCAGGCCTCAATGGCGATGCGCTCACGCGCACAGTCGTTTCTGCTTCTCGCAGCTATTGCCTTCGACGCGTTCGAGGATACATCGCAGTGTGTTGAAGCAATCGGGAGTTTCATATGCGGAAGATCATTCTGACCGGCATCGTGGCATTCGGATTTGCCGCGCCGGGCTATGCACAGGTATCAAACGACCAGATGGAAATGGCCTATAATTCGGCACGCAATCAGCTCGGTCTGCTGAAATACTGCCAGAATGCCGGCCATATCGATGGGGATGCCGTCGACATCCAGACGAAAATGATCGCTCTCATTCCGGCGCCTTCGGACACGGCAAAGGGCGATGAGGCGCAACAAGAGGGTGAAAAGGGCAAGATCTCCGCCATGGGCGTGAATCAGGACATTGCCGCTGTGACGAAGGCGCAGAACGTCACCGAAAAGCAGTTCTGCGAGACTGTCGCAAACGCCGTGAAACAGGCTGGCGCACAATTGCCAAAATAAGACGCAAAGCCGCGGCGGCCGACACCGGCGCAGCTCACGCGTCCCGTTGCAATGGATAGCCCGGATAGCGACATCCGGGCATCCCTGTCCTCGACAGTTATTTTGGCGCGAACGAGTCTCCGAAAACTACCACGCGCCAGCAAGCGGATTTCCGATGAGCGGTACCGTATTGGATTTGCCGTTCCGATCGCGAACGGTGATGGATGGCTGCATCATTTTGGGAGATTTGCGGAACCAGTTTGCGGCAACGGTCGCGAGGTCTCCGATCATTGTATGCTTGCGCCAATCCGCAAAACGCCGACTCATCGCTTCCGGCTCGGAACGATAGAAGAAATCTCCGGATTGGCGGAGATCGTTGATGGATTGCGCCATTGACGACAGGGGCCGCTGAAACATCTTCGAGTGAGCTATCAGGCCCGGTGCTGTCTCCGTAAACGCCGGGGCCATGAAGTCGATCGCCCATCCCTCTGCTTCGACCCAGCAATGGAAGTTTTCACCCGCTCCGGAGACGTAGCCGTCGTCGCGCCGGTCGGCGAAAAGTATGAGTTTTCCTTCAAGATTGTAAGCGGCGAGACCGCCCTGCGGCTTTGCCTTGACCTTGAAGTGATGCTCGAGAATGAAGGCGCCGAACGTGCTGAAATACATGGAAGCCGTGGCGGGATCAGCGTTTTCGTTGATCAGCAGGCTATTGATGACCCGATAAATCCGATGATAGTCGCTTTGCTTGATCAGCATGACCCTTGACCCTGAAATCCATTTTGCCTGCGCCTCCTCGTATTGGAGGGCGGCTGCGATGTAAACGGCGCCTTTGGTTGTTTAGCCGGAGAACGGCTTCTTGCTGATGCGCGCTCTCCAGCCGTCCGCATGGCGGATCTATTGCCGTCTCGCCTGTGCTTTTCAAGGCGTCGAACTGTCCGCCTCTCGTTCCAATTCAGGCGTGGCCTTCGCTCTCAGAGCCTCGTCTGTAAAACGTCGCCAGAAGGATCAGCAGCAGAAGTGTGAGAATAGCTGCCACGATTGCCGGCAGAATGTAAGGCTGCAACAGGGCGAGAAGCGGCGCGGGACCGCCCGTCCGGGCAATCGTCACGTCTTGCTGTGTCACGCGTGCATTCGGATTGCCGTAGCTGGTGAGGACATAATTGGCGATGTCCGCGATCTGCCTGTCCGTGAGAGGCGTGACATAGGATTGCGCCCCGAAGCCGGGCATCAGCACGCTTTGGCCATTTGCATCGCGCTCGACACCGTAGAGGATTGCCGCCACCAAATTGGCCGGGTTGGACGCGCCGGTCGCGGTGTTGTGTATCAGGGAAGGGTAGGCCTGGTTGTCGCTGCCGCCGCCATCCGGCTGGTGGCAGCTTGCGCAATAACCGCTGTAGAGCTCGGCGCCGCTGCGCAAACTATCCGCCTCGGTCGGCACATAGCTGCCGCGAATGACGGCCTCGTCAGACTTCGGTGCCCCGAAACCCTGCGCCGGCGTCGTGTCGGCGGTGTTGCGCACAGGCGGTACACTCTTGAGATAGACGGCCAGAGCCTTCAAGTCGCTGTCGGGCAGATATTGCAGGCTATTCTGGACGGCCTCGGCCATCCCGCCGGCTGCCTGTGCCTTGCCCGCGACATGGCCGGTATGAAAGTAGGCGACGAGCTCTTCCGTGCTCCAGCCGCCAATGCCGCTCACCGGATCGGAGGTGATGTTGGGCGCGTACCAAGCTCCGACAGAGCCGCCCGTCAGATAGGCGGATGCGCTCTGGCCCATGAGAATCCCGCGTGGCGTGTGGCAGGAGCCGCAGTGGCCAAGCGCATCCGCGAGATAGGCGCCGCGATTGAGCTCGGCGCTGCGGCTGGCATCGGGCGTGAATGGCTTGCCGCCCGCATAGAGAAGGTTCCATCCCGCCATGGCGATGCGCATGTTGAAGGGGAAGGGCAGTGCTGTCCGTTCCTTCGGGGTATCGTCAACTGGGGCAACGCCATGCATGAAATAGGCGTAGAGCGCACGAACGTCCTCTTCGGTCATCTTGCGATAGCTCGGATACGGCATCGCCGGGTAGAGGTGTGAGCCGTCCCGCTTTACGCCGTCATAGAGTACGGCCCGGAACTCATCGAGCGTGTAGTTTCCGATGCCGGTTTTCTTGTCGGGCGTGATGTTGCTCGCATAGATCGCGCCCAGCGGCGAATTGATCGCAAGGCCGCCTGCGAAGGGCTTGCCGCCGGGAGCCGTGTGGCAGGCCCTGCAGTCGGCGGCGATGGCGACCTGCTCGCCCGCGCCCTTCGGAGGTTCGTAACTTGCCGGAAGATTCGCGAGCGGCGCGGTGCGTTGCATCGGAATGAATATGAGACCGAGCAGGACGACAATGCCGATGACGACCAGTGTGCCGATGATGCGAAGAAGCGTCTTCATGTCATGCTCCTCAGCTCACATCAGCGGACGGGGATTCTTCAGGTAATCTTCCCGGATGGCGCGGGCAGACCAATAGGCCAGCGCGCCGACAGTGCCGGTCGGATTGTACTGAAGGTTTTGCGGGAAGGCGCTGGCGCCCATCACGAACACGTTGTGGACGTCCCAGGTCTGGAGATAGCGGTTGACCGCGCTCCTGGTGGGATCGACCCCCATGATCGCGCCACCGACGGTGTGCGTGGTCTGATAGGGACGCACGTCGTAGTGAGCGCCATCTCCCTTGTATCCGGACGCCCAATTCGTCGGGTTCATCGATTTTGCAATCGGTTCGATCTTGGAGCGCATGAACTGGGTCATGCGGATGTCGTTGGGCTTCCAGTCGAAGGTCAGGCGCAGCATGGGCTGGCCGTATTTGCCGCGATAGGTCGGGTCGAGATCGAGATAGCAATCCCGATAGGACATGTTCGAGCCGTGCGAGCTGATGCTCATGGAATGGCCGTACCACTCCTTGATTCCCTTTTTCCAGCCGGCGCCCCAGGCCGGCGTGCCCGGCGGCAGCGCCATCGAGCGGATCGGCTGGCCGTTGAACTGGCCGCTGGAAATATAGCTGCCGCCGATGAAGCCTTTTTTCCCGAAGTCGACTTGATTGACCGAGAAGTCATCGATCACAGTCGCGCTCGAGCCCGCGCCCACGAACGGATTGAAATTCACGTCCTTGAAGAACAGGCTCGTGCCACCCGTCATCTGATAGGCGTAGTTTTTGCCGACCACGCCCTCGCCGGTGTCCGGCGCGTAAGGCTTTCCGATGCCGGACAGCAGCATCAGATGCACGTTGTGGAATTGATAGGCCGCGAGGACCACGAGGTCCGCGGGCTGAAAGACTTCCTCGCCTTTCGCGTCGATGTAGGTCACGCCGGTCGCGGTCTTCCTGTCCTGCGACAGCTCCACGCGTATCACCTCGGAGCGCGTGCGGTAGCTGAAGTTCGGCTTGCGCTTCAGCGCGCCGAGGACGCAGGTCTGCGGCGAGGACTTCGAATAATTGATGCAGCCGAAGCGTTCGCAGAAGCCGCAGAAATTGCATGGCCCGAGCTGCATGCCGTATTCGTTGGTGTAGGCGTCGGACAGGTTCGCCGACGGCAGCGGGAAAGGATGGTAGCCCATCGCCTTGGCTGCATCGCCGAACATCTTGCCGTTTAGAAGCGTCGGCAGCGGCGGCAGCGGATAGCCGCGCTTGCGCGGTCCCTCGAACGGATTGCCTCCGGCGTGCGTCTGACCGCCGAGATTGCCGGCCTGTCCCGAAATCCCGCAGAGATACTCAAAACGGTCGTAGTGAGGCTCAAGCTCGTCGTAAGTGACGCCCCAGTCCTCGATCGTCATGCCTTCCGGGATAACGTTCGCACCGAATTTTTCCGTGACGTAGGATTTCAGCCGCAGTTCTTCCGGCAGCGCCCGCCAGGTGTGGCCATTCCAGTGAACGCCGGCACCGCCGACGCCGTTCCCGGGCAGGAAACTGCCGAGCGAACGGTAGGGCAGCGCTGTGTCCTGCGCGGAATGGCGGATGGTCAGAGTCGAGTCCGCCGGGCGTTGCATCAGGCCGAGGCGCACGCCGTATTTCAACTCGTCGATCATCTTGGGATAGGCGAAGTCCGGTACAGTGTCGCGATCCTCGCCGCGTTCCAGCGCCAGCACCTGCAAGCCGGCATTGGCAAGCTCCATGCCGAGAATCGCGCCAGTCCAGCCAAGACCGACAATGACGGCGTCTGTCTTTTTTTCCTGCCGCGCCATGGTCAGCCCCTGTCGCCCGAAACGGAAACAGGGCCGAGCGGATAGGCATCCCCCTTGTCATTTGCCCACTCGCGATATGCACCGCGCGCACCGGGAAAGCCGATGTACTTCCACGCGGCCATCCTGTAGTTGCCGCCATACATCGGGTCCGCGAAGTAGCCTTCCTTGGTGTTCTGCAGAAGCAGGACGAAGAAGTCGCGCAATTCCGGCTTGAGCGGAATTTTCTTGGCCTGCAGTTCCTTGAGCACTTCGTCCTGAACGGTCGGCTCAAGCTCTGCGAAGGCTTTGTCCTTTTCCTTTTTGCACCACGCATCGATGGCTGCGATGCTCTCGCGATAAATTTGTGCGGGGGGCAACGGGGATTGATAACCAAGCAGCGGATCGGCGGACGGATTGTGCGGCCCGGTCATGTACCAGTCCGACGCCTTGCCGAAATCTCCCGCCATCTCCCTGTCGATGAAGACGGGGACCTGCGCTTCCGTCGCGCCGGGGCCGTCGCCCTCGGAAGGGATCAATCGAGCGCAGGCCGTGCGAATAAAGGCCCACTCCGCTGTGTTGAAATAGGCCGGCTTGTAACCGTCCAGCAAGGCTTGAGGTGTCTGCGCTTCCGTCGGACCCAGCGTGGAGAGCAGCGCTCCGCCGCCAAGCGCGGCCTGCAGCACGAAACGGCGATCCGGAAGAGCCGCCGGGGGAACCAGCTCTCTCCATGTTGTGGGAGGTCGGTCACCCATGCTGCACGCTCCTCATCATGATGAATGGTCGGAAGCCGATACATTCACCGAGAATTGCAATCTAGAATCAATCTAAATCACGATCGACGCTGAGCTGCAATTTGAAAAGTGAGCGCTCTGAAGTCGAACGATCATGTTTATGTGACTGAACTCGCTTTTGCGGCCGTGCTCGCCTCGCCGACGCAGCAATCGGTTCGCATGCGCGTCATCGCGCTGGACACGAGACGATTGCTTTCCGGATGGCATGTTGCGCTGCCACTACCGCAAGGCCATTCGCACAAATAGTGCGTGCGAAACCGGTGTGGCGCGATACATTGTCTGTACTGTTGATCCGCCCGCGAAGGTTTTTTCCCGAATGCGAAATTTCATCACGCCGTCCCGCTCCATCGCAGTGGGGGAGCGCGGCATGGCTGCAACGTCCCATCCGCAGGCGACGCTGGCGGCGCTTGAAATCCTCAAAGCGGGCGGCAACGCGATGGACGCGGCGATTGCGGCGGTTGCCCTGCAGGGCGTGGTCGAGCCGCAGATGACCGGCGTCGGAGGCGATTGCTTCGTGATCTATTCGCCGAAGGCTGGCACGCCCGTGGCGCTCAACGGGTCCGGCCGTACACCGGCGAAGACAGATATCGCCGCGACGATGGCGAAGGGCGCAAAAGACCTGACGCCGACGTCGATCGAAGGCATCACTATTCCCGGCGCGATCGATGCGTGGTGCCGGCTCGCCGCTGCGCATGGCAGCAAATCGCTGGAGGAAATTTTTCAGCCGGCGATCAATGCGGCTGAAAATGGTTTCCGCATCACGCCGCGTGTCGCTGCCGACTGGACCCGCAATCGCGCGCGGCTGGAGAGCAATCCTGCTACTGCCGAACAATATCTGCCCGGTGGCGTTGCACCGCAGGTCGGGGATAAGCGCAGCCAGCCTGCGCTCGGCAGAACCTTGCGGCGGATTGCGCGCGAAGGCCGCGCCGCGTTCTATGAGGGTGAGGTGGCTGAAGAGCTGGTGAGTGTGCTCCGGGGGCTTGGCGGTGTGCACGCGCTGGAGGATTTCGCTGCGAATGCGCCGGAAGACGTGACGCCGATCTCCACCACCTATGGTGGGCATGACGTTCTGGAATGTCCGCCGAACGGGCAGGGCCTCGCGGCGCTGATGATCCTGCGCACACTCGCGGGCTATGACATCAAGGCGCTGTCGGAAGCCGATCGTGTGCATCTGCTGGCGGAAGCCACCAAGGCGGCCTATCGCGCGCGCGATGCTTTCTTCTGCGATCCGGTTCACGGCAAGGTCGATGCCTCGCATTTCCTGTCGGAGAACTATATCGGCGCGATCCGCAGCAAGATCGATATGGCTCGTGCGACCGCGAGCGTCGATTGGGACGATATCGAGCACAAGGACACGGTCTATGTCACCGTGGTCGATCGCGAACTCAACGCGGTGTCCTTCATCAATTCGCTGTTTCAGCCGTTCGGAAGCGGGGTCTACGCGCCGAAGTCGGGCGTTCTGCTGCACAATCGCGGCTGGGGTTTCCGGCTCAAGCCCGGCCACCCGAATGCGCTCGCGCCGGGCAAGCGGCCGATGCACACCATCATTCCGGGCATGGTCATGAAGGATGGCCGCTGTGTCATGCCGTTCGGCGTCATGGGCGGACATTATCAGGCGACCGGTCACGCCAACTTCCTGTCCAATGTCTTCGATCTCGGCATGGACATTCAGGCTGCATCCGAGGCGCCGCGATCCTTCGCGTTCGATGGCGTGCTTTCGCTGGAGCCGACGCTTGGAAGCGGCATCGGCGCCGAGCTTGCCGCCCGGGGTCATGATGTGAAGTGGGCGGATGCTGCGATCGGCGGCTGCCAGGCGATCTGGATCGATCACGCGCAGGGCGTTCTTTTCGGCGCTTCGGATCACCGCAAGGACGGCGCGGCGCTGGGCCTCTAGCGCCCGCACGTCTGAAGATTTGCCGGATGGTCACCTTTGCAGCGTCCGGTGCGCTGAAAATGAAAAACGTTAGGAGCTGTTTCACCAATTTGGATTAGCCGTGAAGCCCGGCGCTGTGCGCCTGCGATTGATACGGTTCAAGCTCCAGAAAGGTGCGGGATGCTCGGAAATTTGCGGATTTCATCCAAGCTGCTGATGATGGTGGCATTGGCGGCACTGGGTGTCATCGCCGTCGCGGGCGTCGGCCTCTCGGTTCTCAAGGACAATCTTCTGGAAGATCGCAAGGCGAAGCTGCAGGACATCGTTCTGCTGGCGCGTCAGACGATCGCCAACGACTTTGAAAGCGCCCGGAAGGCCGGGCTGTCGGAAGACGAGGCGCGCGAGCGCGCCAAGCCGCTGCTTCGGTCGCTTCGTTTTGGCAAGGAAGACTATTTTCTGGCTTTCGACTCAAAGGGCGTGGTCACCGTCCACCCCAATCCAAAGGTCGAAGGCAAGGACCTGACCAACACGCCTGATTCGGATGGCGTGTACTACACGCGTCAGTTGGTCGAGCTTGGCAAGAGCGGCGGCGGATTTGTCGCGTACCGTTTTCCGCGCCCAGGCGCCAGCGAGCCGGTGCCGAAGATTTCCTATTCGACGGACTTCAAGCCGTACGGTTGGGTGATCGCCAGCGGCGTTTATATCGACGACGTCTCTGCGATCTTCTGGCAGCAGGTCTGGCGTATCGGCGCACTGGTTGCCGTTGCCTTGATGCTGGTGGTCGGCATGTCGTTCCTGCTCGGCCGCAGCATCGTCAAGCCGATCCTCGGCATGACCAGTGCGATGCGCGGCATTTCGGAAGGCGATCTGTCGATTGAAGTGCCGGCGCGTGACCGCCGCGACGAAGTCGGCGGCATGGCTCAATCGGTGCAGGTGTTCAAGGAGAACATGGTCGAGGCCGCGCGGCTGCGTCAGGAGCAGGACGCGCTGAAGGGCCAGTCCGAAACCGAGAAGAAGAAGCTCCTGAGCAAGATGGCGGACGATTTCGAAGCCGGTGTTCGCCAGTCGCTCGACATGCTCACCGGCGCGGCGGCGGAAATGCGCGCAACGTCGCAGAGCATGTCCGCAACGGCCGAGGAAACCAATCATCAGGCCACGACGGTAGCGGCGGTGGCCGAACAGGCCTCCGCCAACGTGCAGACCGTTGCGGCTGCCACCGAGCAACTGTCGTCGTCGGTGTCCGAGATCGGCCGTCAGGTTGCGGAATCGACCAAGATCGCGGGACAGGCCGTGGAGCAGGCGAACCGCACCAACGTCACGGTGCAGGGTCTGTCGGATGCCGCGCAGAAGATCGGCGATGTTGTGAAGCTGATCAGCGACATCGCCAGCCAGACCAACCTGCTGGCGCTGAATGCGACCATCGAAGCGGCCCGCGCCGGTGAGGCCGGCCGGGGATTTGCCGTGGTCGCCAGCGAGGTGAAATCGCTCGCCAGCCAGACGGCCAAGGCTACCGAGGATATTTCGGCGCAGGTCGTGGCGATGCAGGATGCCACCGCGGAAGCGGTTCAGGCCATCGGCGGCATTGGCGGCACCATCGGCTCGATCAATGAGATCGCCACGGTGATCGCGTCTGCGGTCGAGGAGCAGGGCTCGGCGACACGCGAAATCGCCCGCAACGTCCAGGAAGCGGCGCAGGGTACCGGCGAAGTGTCGAGCAACATCGTCGGCGTCAGCACGGCGGCGGGCGAAACCGGTACGGCTGCCGGGCAGGTGCTGTCTTCGGCGGAAGAACTCAGCATGCAGGCTGCGACGCTTCGCACCGATGTCGACCGCTTCCTAGCAAATATTCGCGCGGCATAACGCGGCCCGCACTGCCGGAGCGGGCTTCAGCCCGCTCCGATCGCCGTTCCGGCAAGTGGCCGGACGTGCTATCCATTCTCCCCATAAAAATAAAACTTAGGGGAGAAACATGAATCGACGCGAGCTTTTGAAAGCGGCTGCGGTGCTGCCATTGTCGCAGGCTGCATGGACGACCTTGCCCGGCAGCGCCCACGCGCAGGCAGCCTGGCCGGCGCGCAACATCAGCATGATCGTTCCGTTTCCCGCCGGTGGACAGGCCGATCTTGCGGCGCGTCCGGTGGCGCTGGCGCTCGAACGGATTCTAGGAAAGCCGGTGATCGTGGACAACCGCGCCGGTGGTGGTGGCGGTTCGGTCGGCAATGCGGCGGCGGCGCGCGCCGAGCCCGACGGCTATACGCTGCTCATGACATTGTCGTCGCTGGCAGTGCTGCCCGAAGCCGACCGGCTGTTCGATCGTCCCGTCTCGTATGAGATGTCGCAGTTCGCGCCGGTGGCGCGCGTGCTGGCCGATCCGACCATGTTCACGGTGCCTGCGTCCGCGCCGTGGAAGACGATCAAGGATTTTGTCGAGGATGCGAAGGCGCGGCCGGGCCAAATTCCTTATGGCTCATCGGGGCCCTACGGCACGTTGCACATCGCGATGGAAATGTTCGCAGCCAGCGCGGGAATCAAGCTGCTGCATGTGCCGTTTCGCGGCGCGGGTCCGGCGCTCACCGGATTGCTGAATGGAACGGTGCAGGCGATTGCGACGGCGCCGGGCACGGTGCGGGCGCAGGTCGCCGACGGCAAGATGCGCGTGCTGGCGGGCTGGGGCGCGGAACGCGTGCCGAGTTTCCCGGATGCGCCGACATTCCGGGAGCTTGGCTACAAGGATGTCGAGTTCTACATCTGGGCCGGACTGTTCGCACAGGCCGCATTGCCCGCGCCGATCATGTCGAAGCTTCGCACGGCGATGGGCGAGGCGGTGCGCGCGCCGGAAGTCATCAGGACGTTCGAGGCCGCGGGAAGCCCGGTGGCTTACATGGACGCCCCGGAATTTGCGAAGTTTGTCGATGCCGACAGCAAGCGGCTGATCGCGGCGGTAAAGAAAATCGGCAAGGTGGAGTGAATGACTCTCAACGCCTCATGGTGAGGGTCGCGCTCTCTTCGCGCGCGTCTCGAACCATGAGGATGCCTTGTCTCTCATCCTTCGGGACGCGGGCGAAAGCCCGCTCCTCAGGATGAGGCCGATGCCATCTCGCTCACATCCACCCACTCTGCGCGGGTGAGTGCGGCCATGCGGTCCGGCGAGAGACGCACCGCGCTGTTGATCGAGCCTGCGGCGGGGACGACTTCGTCGAAAGCTTTCAGCGAAATGTCGCAATAGACCGGCAACGGAGTCTTCAGGCCGAACGGGCAGATGCCGCCGACCGGATGGCCGGTGACCTCCAGCGCTTCCTCGGCGGTGAGCATGCGCGGCTTGCCGCCGAAGGCGGCGCGCGCTTTCTTGTTGTCGAGCCGCGCCGTGCCGCAGGTCACCACCAGAAGAACACGCTCGCCGACGCGCAGCGACAATGTCTTGGCGATTTCCGCCGGCGTGACGCCGAACGCTTCGGCGGCGAGGGCGACGGTGGCGGAACTCTTGTCAGACTCGATCACGGAAATGTCGGGCGCATTTTCTGCGAAAAACGCGCGAACCGATTCGATGCTCATGCTTTGTCCTGTCTGGAAACGAAATGCGACGGAGGACGTATCATGGCGAAAGCCGCGCGCAAATCGTCCGCACGACGGACGCGCAAGACATCGGCACACAAGACGTCAGGGCGCAAAACCCCATCGGCACGGAAGACGGCGGCAAAACGTCTAGCTAAAAAATGGTCGGGCCGCGTCACCGCCACCAGTGGTGCGCTGGATCTGAAGCAGGATGTGTTCAAGCAGAACAGTCCGGTCGCGATCGCCAAATCATTGAAGCGCTCGGCCGAGCAAAGCCATCGCCGCAAGAGCGATCCGTACCGCTCCGCCATGTCGATGCTGACGTTCTACATCAATCGCGCGGGCCGGAATCTGCCGGCCGCGCGCAAGCGCAAGCTGGAAGCGGCGAAGGACGAGTTGCGCAAGGTGTTCGGCAAGACAGGCTGACCGCGCTTACATGCTCGTGGTGACCTGGGTGCGGATATCCTGCGCGGTGCGTTGCAGCGCGACCAGAAATCTTTTCTTCGCATCGGCCTCGTCCACGGTACCTGAAACGGTATTGATGCTGATGGCGGCGACCGCATTGCCGGCCTGATCGCGCACCGGCACGGCGATGCCGCAGATCGCGGGATCGAGTTCGCCGTCGATCCAGGCATAGCCCTGCGCTTCGACCTTCGCGAGTTCTTCGGCGAGTTTCTTCGCGCTGGTGACCGTGCGCGGCGTGATCGCCTTGTAGTCGATGGCGGCAAGCACCTCTTCGCGTCTGTCCGGCGGCAAGGCGGCGAGCAGCACGCGTCCGAGCGAGATGATATGGGCGGGCAGGCGGCTGCCGATGCCGAGATTGGCGGAGAGAATGCGGCGGGCGGGCAGGCGCGACGCATAGACGATCTCGGTTTCGTCCAGCACGGCGAGCGCGCAGGACTCGCCGATTTCGTTGCGCAGATCCTCAAGCGCGCGTTGCGCGTAGCCCCAGTAAGGCAGCGCGTTGTGATAGGACAGGCCGAGGCCGAGCGCGCGCGGACGCAGGCTGAAATAGCGGCCGTCGGCTTCGCAATATTTCAGCGACACCAGCGTCGCCAGCATGCGCCGCGCCGTTGCGCGCGTCAGTCCTGCCGCGACCGCAGTCTCCGACAATGTGTGCCGTCCCGGCGGTCGGCCCAGTGCCTCCACCACGGAAAACCCGCGTGCGATTGCGCGCACAAATCCGTCGCTGTCCTTGGCCATTCCAAAAAATCCTCATCAAGCGCTTGTCAGACCGGGTAAGCCGGACCATAGTGTTCGTAAGGCGATTATAATGTTCGCCTGATGAACAATATCTGAGGGAATGCGATGGCGCAAGCTCAAGCCGCTTTTGAAACCGACTTTTGGAAGGATGCGAACCTGCGGAAGGTCTGGGACGAGATCGTTCCGGGTGAACCGCGCAAGACCATCCCCTATGTGCTGACGAAGGAAGCGATCCAGCTCTATTGCCGCTCCGTCGGTGAAACCAATCCGCTCTATTTCGATGAAGCCTATGCGAAGACCACCCGCCACGGCGGTCTGATCGCGCCGCCGTCGATCCACATCCTGCTGATGTTCTCCTGCACGCCCGCGGACGACTGGATGCGTTCGCCCGGCACCGTGAACGCCGGTCAGTCCTGGAGCTACAACAAGCCCGCGCGTCCCGGCGATACGATCACGCTGCAGGCCCGCGCGCTCGACAAGTTCATCAAGCGCGAGCGGCTGTTCGTGGTTCACGACAACGTCTTCTTCAATCAGCATGGTGACGTGATCTGCTCGGGTCGCGGCCAGACCATCCGGCCGATGTAACGCAGGGCGAAGGAATTCAGACATGACCACGGCATTTGAAAATCTTTCGGTCGGCGACAGCATCACGGGGCCGACCTTCGCGGTCTCGCGCGAATCCATCCGCCTGTTCTGCGATGGCTCGCTCGATTACAATCCGCTGCATCTCGACGACAACTACATGAAGGGCAATTTCGGCAAGACCAATTTCGGCGGCATCATCATGCACGGCATGAACAACTTCGGGCTGATCACCCGAATGCTGACGGATTGGGCCGATCCCGCCGGCGCGATTCATCGCCGCCTCGAAACGCGCTGGCTGAAGCCGGTGAAGCCGGGCGATACGATCCAGCCGGAAGGCATCATCAAGGCCAAGCAGGTCACGCAGAAGTCGCGTTGGGTGCTGATCGACGTGCTGGTGAAAAACCAGAACGGCGAGAAGGTCGCGACCGGCGAGGCGATGGTGGAATTCCCCGTCGCGAATGCCGCAGCGGCTTGAGCGAGGCCGGCGCGCGATGTCGGTTACGATCGTAGGCGCAGGTGTTGGCGGGCTGACGGCGGCGTTGAGTCTTCACGCCGCCGGGCAGAGCGATGTTCGCGTGCTGGAAGCAGCACGCGAATTGCGCGACGTGGGCGTCGGCATCAACCTGCCGCCGCATGCCGTTCGTGAACTGACCGAACTCGGCCTCGGCGATGCGCTCGACAAATTCGGCGTGCCGACCAAGGAATTGGCTTACTACGATCCGGCCGGAAAGCTGATCTGGGCCGAGCCGCGCGGGCTGGAAGCCGGTTACAAGTGGCCGCAATATTCGATTCATCGCGGTACGCTGCAGCGGCTTCTGGCCGATGTTGTGCGCCAGCGCCTCGGAGAGAATGCGATTCATGTCGGTCAGCGCGTCACCGGCGTGACGCAAGACCAGGGCGGTGCGATGTCCATTGCGGCCATCGATCTTGCGACGGAGCAGCCGGCGTCATTCACTGCCGATGTCGTGATCGCAGCCGACGGCATCCGCTCGCCGGTGCGTAACGGTTTCTATGGCGCGCCGATCCCGCTCGCATCCAATGGCTGGGTGATGTATCGCGGCGTCACAAAATCGGGGCCATTTCTCAGCGGCCGCTCGATGGTCATCATCGGCGACGAGACCCAGCGCATCGTGGTCTATCCGATCGCGGAAGGCCTGCTCAACTGGCTGCTGGTCCGCCCGAAAGACCCGGCCGCGGGGCAAAGCGAACTCGGCAACTGGAATGCATCCATTCCGACCGACGTCACCGCCGCCTTCGTGAAGGACTATCGCTTCGACTGGCTGGATGTTCACCAACTGGTGGCGTCCGCGTCGGAAGCTTACGAATATCCGATGGCGGACATCGATCCGTTGCCGCGCTGGGTGTTCGGCCGCTGCGCGCTGCTCGGCGATGCCGCGCATGCCATGTATCCGTTCGGCTCCAACGGCGCGTCGCAGGCGATCCTCGATGCGCGCGTGCTGGCCTATGAACTGGCCAATGCGGCCAGTATCGATAGCGGGTTGCAGGCTTACGAAGAACATCGCCGTCCCGCTGTCAGTGAAGTCCAACTCGCGAACCGCCGGCAGGCCGGTGATGTCATGGCCCGCGTCAGCGCACTGGCCCGCAGCGGCGCGCATGGCGATGCGGCAACTGAACTGCAGGATGTCGAGCGCCGCTACAAGCAACTTGCGGGCTTCGACGTCGATGCTTTGAATAATCGGAAATCCTGGAGCATCTCCAGAGCTTCTTAACATATCGGCTGATCAACTCCGGACGCCATAACAACAAGCACAAGTCCGGTGCAAACCTGAAGGGAGACGAACATGAACTGGATGAAAGCCACGCTGCGCTGCGCAGCACTTGCTGTCGCGTTGACGGGAGCCATCGCGCCGCTCGCGAAGGCGCAGGACACCTATCCGTCGCGGCCGATCAAGCTGCTGGTCGGCTTTGCCGCGGGCGGTGCAACCGACACTACATTCCGCAAGCTCGGCGAACTTGCCTCCAAGCAACTCGGCCAACCCATCGTGGTCGAGAACAGGCCCGGTGCAGGCGCGACGCTGGCGCCGTCCACCATGGCAAAGACTGAGGCGCCGGATGGTTACACCATCTCCGCCGCGACGGCGGGCCTGCTGCGCTATCCGTATATGCAGAAGGTGGACTGGGACCCGATCAAGGATTTCACCTGGATCGCGGGTCTTGGCGGCTACACCTTCGTGCTTGCGGTCAATTCCGACTCGCCGCTCAAGACCACCGCGGATTTCGTGGACTACGCCAAGAAGAATCCGGATGGTCTGACCGTCGCAACTGCTGGCGCGGGCACCACCATGCATCTGTTGGCCGAGGCGCTCGCCGGCATGGCTGGCGTGTCGATCACCCATGTCGGCTATAAGGGCAGCAGCGAAGCCGTCACCGCGGTGCTTGGCGGTCACACCATGGCGACAGTGGACGCTATCGGTACGATTCTGCCTTATGTGCAATCCGGCAAGATGCGCGTGCTGTTGTCGTTCGATCCGCAGCCGGTGGCATCGCTGCCCGGCGTGCCGACGGCGAAGAGCCTCGGCTACGATCTGGTCTATCCTGCGCCATACGGGCTCGTCGGCCCCAAGGGAATGCCGCCCGCTGTCGTTGACAGGCTCTATCAGGCATTCAAAGCTGCGGCCGACAGTGACGAATACAAGAAGCTTCTGGGGACCCTCGGGCAAACGGAGTGGCAGAAGCCGCCCGGTGAATATGCCAAGTGGGCGGCGGAATTCTATCTGTCGGAACGGTCGCTGGTCGAGCGTGCCAAGCTGCTGCGGCAACCCTGAAATCCGTTAGCGAGTTTTTCCACATCAATCGAGGTCAGGTTGAAATGATGAAATCAATCCTTGCTGCGGTCTGCTCCGTCGTCCTGCTGGTCGCGATGCCCGGTGGCGCGCAGGCCAACGAGTTTCCGAATGGCGTGAAAATCGTCGTGCCGTTCCCGGCGGGTGGCACGACGGACATTCTCGCGCGCTTTGTGTCGCAGTATCTCGGCGACAAGCTCGGCACCAATGTCATTGTCGAGAACCGCCCCGGCGCGTCGGGCACCATCGGCTCCGAAATGGTCGCCAAGTCTCCGAACGATGGCAGCGTTTTGCTGCTGACTGCGACACATCACGTCATCAATCCGAGCCTGTACCGCAAGCTGCCTTACGACACGCAGAAAGACTTTTCGCCGATCGCGGTGGTGGCGAGCGCGCCGAATGCGCTCGTGGTCACCAAGGATTTTCCGGCGAAGACGGTCGCGGACCTGATCGCCATGGCGAAGAAAGAGCCGGGCAAGCTGTCGTTCGGCTCGTCCGGCATTGGCGGTGCCAATCATCTCTCCGGCGAACTGTTCAAGCAGATGGCGGGCATCGACATCGTGCACATTCCCTACAAGGGCGCAGCGCCCGCGATGAACGATCTGATCGGCGGGCATATTCCGATCATGTTCGATACGTTGCCGACGGTTCTTCCGGCCGCGACCGCAGGCAACATCCGCGTGCTGGCCGTTACCAGCAAGCAGCGCGCGGCGTCGCTGCCGAATGTGCCGACGCTTGACGAAGCCGGCGTGAAGGGCTTCGAGGCCACGGCGTGGTTCGGCCTCTATATGCCCGCGGCCAATAACAATGCGGCCTATACCAAGCTCGTGGCGACGATGAAGGAAATTCTGTCCGCACCCGCGACGCGCGAAAAGTTCGCAACGCAGGGCGTCGATCCCGGCAAGCTCACCGGCGCGGAGTTCACGACATTCGTCAATGCGGAGATTGCGAAATGGGCGAACGTGGTGAAGACCGCGAACGTGCCGCAGGAATAAGCTTTACGCTCAGGGACGCCGGCGCGGCTTAGTGCGTCGGCGTTCCGTTCGGGCCGTGCGTGGTGATGATGCCGGCCTTGGCCATCACATGCGGGCTTGGGCCCACGACGTCGGTCGCAAGCCCCAGCTTTTCGAACAAACGGATCATCAGCCAGGTGGTATCGAATTCCCACCATCGGTGGCCATGTTTGGCCGAGCGCGGATCGGCGTGGTGGTTGTTGTGCCAGCCTTCGCCGTGCGCCAGCAGGCCGATGAAGACGTTGTTCCGACTGTCCTCGTCGGTCTGATAATTCCGATAGCCCCACAGGTGGGTGACGGAATTCACCGCCCAGGTCTGGTGCCAGACGAACACCGTGCGCACGAACACGCCCCAGATCAGGATGCTGGTGCCGAACTGCACCGCCTGCATCGTCGTGCCGCCCATGGCGAGTTCGGCGAGAAAGCCGGCCGCGAAGAAGACGATCCATTGCAGGGCGATGATCTTGAGCTGCAGCCAGTTGCGCTCCAGCGCGACATAAAACGGGTCGCGCAAAATGTCCTTGGCGTAGCGGTCGTAAATGCCGAGCCGGTTCAGTTCGGGATTTTTCACCACCAGCCAGCCGATATGGCCCCAGATGAAATTCACTAGCGGGCTGTGCGGGTCGGGCTGCTCGTCCGCATGCTGGTGATGCCGGCGGTGCACGGCGACCCAGCGCGCCGGCGTATCCTCCACACAGCAAATGGCGATGACCACAAGCACATGCTCGAACCATTTCGGGCAGCGGAAGCCGCGATGGGTCAGCAGGCGATGGTAGCCGATATTGATGCCGAGCAGGCCCGACAGCCGGGCCACGATGACGGCGACAATCACTCCGGTCCAGCTAAAGGTCCAGGGAATGAACGCCAGCAGCGCCACCAGATGGTAGAAAAGAATCGGCCCCGCCGAAGTCCATTCGATCCGGTTCAGGCTGACCCCGGCGGGCAGGGGCAGGTGGCCGGGCACAGCGCTGCTGCCGGTGCTTGCAGGGCTGCGGTGGGTTGCCTTGGCGGCTGGACGGTCTGTGGTGGTTTCGGCGGTCAACGGTGCAAATCTGTCCTTTGAGGGGCCCCACGCCGTGCTAGCGCATGCAGTCGACAAATATACGAACTGCATGGGGAATGCGCCTGAATATTGATGGCAGAGGGATTTTCGGGCAGAGAAGCCGGAAATAGACCGCCAATTCGGGTATTTTAACCCGCCGACAGGTTCCCGACGGGCTGTCGCCGGATTGACATTTAGCCCCCCGATGGCATAGAAACCGCCTGTCTCGCGCGGGCCTGGCTCCGCGGGATTTGCCCATTCACCAATGATTCCAGTACGGCCCTGCAACGCGGCCTTCCAGAGAGCATTGTCCCATGAAGGTCCGTAATTCACTGAAGTCCCTGCGCGGCCGTCACCGCAACAACCGTCTGGTCCGCCGCAAGGGCCGGGTTTACGTCATCAACAAGGTGCAGCGCCGGTTCAAGGCTCGCCAGGGCTAATCGGCCCGGCTGGTTCGATCGCTGCCTGAAGGATGCGTTCGGTTGCCTCGGTAGCCGGTCCCGCAAACTCCTCAATTCACGCTTGTTTGACGCTGCATGCGCTTTGCATGCGGCGCTTTGCGCGTTTAGACTTTCGCCATGGCGATGCGATCGGCAACTGCGGCGAACCGAACCCGGCTTGTTTTCAGGCTTGGCATTTGCGCGCTCGCGATGATGGCCGCCGCGCCCGCCCTTGCCCAGTCGCCGCAGCTCACGCCGCCCGGCACCCAGAAGAAATTGCCTCAGGCCCCGGCAAAGCTGCCGCGGGTGCCCGGCGACAATGGCAAGACGCTCGACTTTTTGTTCGGCGCATTGAAGGTTGCGCCGGATCAGGAAAGCGCGAAGGCGGTCGAAGCCCGGATCTGGGCGCTGTGGACCGCAACGCCGAGTGACACCGCTGCGCTGCTGATGTCGCGAGCCAAGACCGCGATGGACAGCAAGGACACCGAGGTGGCGCTGAAGCTGCTCGATGCCGTGATCAAGCTTCGTCCGGATTATGTCGAGGCCTGGAACCGCCGCGCGACGCTTTATTACCTGCAGAACGATTACGATCGCTCGATGGAAGATATCCGTCAGGTGCTGATCCGCGAGCCGCGTCACTTCGGCGCGCTGGCCGGACTCGGCATGATCCTGCAGGAAACCGGCGACGACAGGCACGCGCTCGATGCGTTTCGCAAGGCGCTCGCCGTCAACCCGTATCTCGAGCGCGTCCCCGAACTCGTGAAGTCCTTGACCGAAAAGGTCGAAGGCCGCGACATCTGATCGCTTGATTTGAACGACACCCCTCGATTGAGGGGACGATTTCCCCTCAGGCGAGGGATGGAAGGCGGGTCCGGATCGTCGCAAATCTGCAAGCGATTTAGGTGGTCATGCGTTTGAGACGTGTTGATTTTTCAGACAAGTGATTGTTAGGTCCGCGCCTTCCGCGGCCACGCCGTATTTCAGAAATTTTTATCAGGAGATTCTTATGAAGGCTTCATCCTTGAGCTTTTTCGCCGCCGTGATTGCAGTGCTGGTCGGCATGTCATGGGGGATTGTCATGGCGATTTCACAGGATCACTCGGCCATGCCCGCGCACGCGCATCTCAATCTGCTGGGCTGGGTATCGCTGTTCCTGTTCGGCATTTTTTATCGCCTGCACCCGGCGCTTGATGTGACGCGGACTGCGCTGATGCAGGTGTGCGTCTGGGCCATCGGCACCGTTTCGCTCACCGTCGGCGTCGCCATGCTTCATGCCGGCAACAAGGGCGGCGAACCGTTCGCCGGAATCGGATCGTTCGTTCTATTGGCCGACATGCTGCTGTTCGGCTGGCTTGTGGTCCGTTACGAACTGCGTGGTGGCCTGCGCGGTGTTGCAATCATGACGCCTGCAGAATAGGTGCGTCACTATTGCTGACCTTGATGACGTCGCGCTGCTCCGTGGAGCGCGACATAGCAGCGCATCGCGTGGAAGAATTTTTCTTTTTCATTCACGTTCCGCTGAGCATCATACTGCTGCCATCCACAAATGATGGAGTGCCGGTGTTGCACGCGTCCTCTCTTGCTCCAGCGTAAAGAAGGTCGGCCAATGACAACCACCAGCCACGATAATGTTTTTGAAAAACACGGATCGCCGTTTCCGGATATGGCACGGGCCAGCGAACTGAACGGAACCATGTTCGGTGAAGCCGCGAAGTTCAACGCGCATGTCAGCACCACTCTGCAGAATCTCGGCAAGGAATGGTCTGACTTCGTCGGCACACGGCTGCGCGAAGATGTTCAACTGATCCGCACGCTTCACGACTGCCACTCGCTGCAGGATCTGCAGCAGGCCTATGCCCAGTTTTGGCAGACGGCCTTCACGCACTATGGCGACGAAGCGCAGAAAATGTTGCGGATCACACAAGGCGCCATGGACGAAGCCCGCGAGGCGGCCAAGGACATGCGCGAGATGATGACTTCCACCGACAGGGCGGCGTAAGCCGGTGCTGAATCGGCGCGGGCCGGTTTCTCAACCGGCCCGCGTAAAAAGTCAGTAGGTCGCCGTCAGGTAATCGACGATCTTGCTGGCGTCCGCATCGTCGATCGGCGCGCCGTAGACCTTGATCATCTTCGTCACTTCCGCCTGCCAGAAGTCCTTCTTGAACTTCGGGCCGTGCGGTTGGGTCTGGATGTAGTCGGCGGAATGACAGGCGGTGCAGTTGTTGACCGCGACGTCCTGATTGGGGCCGGGCTTGAGGGCTGCGACCTCCGGCGGAAGCTCGTACTTCACCGGCTTGGCATAGGCGACGCTTGCGGCGGCAACCACGAGGCCTGCGGCTGCGATCTTTATCAATCGATTCATGATCGCTCTCCTCACGCTGCCGTCACGCGGACGGTTTCGACGACATTGCGCAGATAGCCTGCCGGATTCCACAACGGCTTCAGCGGCTGGGTTTCGCCACCATTGCTGGTCGCGCGCACCTTGATGTCGTGCTGGCCTGCCGCAAGCTTCATTGGCAAGTGCCATTCCCGGAACGAGTATTTGCCGAGGTCTTTGCCGAGCTTGGCCGGGGTCCAGGTCTTGCCGTCATCGATGGAAACGGCGACCTCCTTGATGCCCTTGCCGCCGTCGAAGGCGATGCCCTTGAGGTTCGTTTTTCCGGCCTTCACCTTCTGGCCGCTGGTCAGGTTGGTGACGAAGGATCGCACCGTGAAGCGGTTGATCGGAACGGTCGCCTTTGGCGCCGTGCCGGGCTCGACGCAATTGCAGTCGTTGTCCGGAATCCGATAAGCGGTCTTCATCCAGAAATTGTCGTACACGGTGTCGATGACGTTGATCTCGTTCAGGTGCTTGACCCAGTACGTGCCGTAATAACCCGGCACGATGAGGCGCAGCGGGAAGCCGTTGAGAACCGGCAGAAAGTCGCCGTTCATTCCGTAAGCGAGCATCACGTCGCCGTCGCGGGCATGATCGATGTCCAGCGCCTTGGCGAAATCAGGCGTCTTGTCGCTGACGGGGCCGTCGAGACCGCTGAAGACGACCTGCTTCGCGCCGCTCTGCACGCCAGCCTTATCGAGCACGGCCTTGAGCGGCACGCCCTTCCAGCGCGCGTTGCCCATCGCGCCGTTGCCGAGCTGGCCGCCGGCCACGCGCGGCTCGAAGAAGCCACGGCTGTTGCCCGAACACTGATTGACGGCCACGATTTCCTTGGACGGCATCTTGCGGATCTCTGCCAGCGACAGTTTCAGCGGCTTGTCGACCTTGCCCTTGATCTCGAGCGTGAACGTGTCGGGATCGATGTTCAGCGGCACGTCGGCGAGATGATAGCGCACGAAGAACGCGTCGTTTGGCGTGATGACACTTTCGTTGAAGACAGCGAAAGGCGTTTCAAGTTGCGGCGGCCGCTCGGTCAGGCCGATCATCGGCCGCTTCTGCGGATATTTCACCAGCGGCCGCTCGCCGTTCTCGAACGGCAGGGTGACGGTGGCGGCAAGAGCTTTCAGGGGATCGAGTGCCGTTGCGGCGATCAGGGATCCAATAGTTGCTGCGGACCCCTTTAACAGACTGCGTCTGTCAATCATGGCGTTTCTCCTCGTTTGGACGGACAGTCCATTGCGGCGAACTACGTCGCCTTCAAACCTCGCTGCCGAACATCCGGGCAGGATGTCAGCGAACGAGGCCGCTTAGAGGCGTTCTACACTGATTGGGGAATATGTTTTCTGCAAGAGGCGACGGCGCAGAATATTTTTTTGATAAACCGGAATATGCAGATTTATTTACTCAGTCGATCGGAACGCGCGAAATCATCGCGCGTTCCGGCGCAATGAACGTGCAGCCGCGCTGCAGCGCAGAAATGTTGCGGAGATCAGATATCGGCTTCGCGATCCGGGCCTACATAGGCGACGCGCACCATGTTTGTCGTGCCGGGCGTTCCGAGCGGAACGCCTGCGACGATGATCACGCGCTGCCCCGACCGTGCGAAGCCGTCACGGAAGGCGATGCGTCCCGCGCGCTCGATCATGTCGTCCTGATCGTGCGCATCTTCCGCGATGACGCAGTGCACCCCCCAGACCAGCGCCAGCTTGCGCCCGGTATTGACGCTCGGCGTGATGGCAACCACGGGCGGCTTCGGCCGCTCGCGTGCGACGCGCAACGCGGTCGAGCCTGAACTGGTCCAGCAGATGATGGCGGACAGATCGAGCGTTTCTGCGATCTGACGCGCTGCGTCGGCGATGGCGTCGCCGACGGTGGGCTCGGGGTCGGGCCGCTGCGATGCGATGACGCCGCGATAGGTCGGATCGCGTTCGCACTCCTCGCCGATGCGGTTCATGGTCATCACCGCTTCGACCGGGAATTTGCCGGCGGCGGATTCCGCCGACAGCATGATGGCGTCCGCGCCTTCGAACACGGCGGTGGCGACGTCGGAGACCTCCGCGCGGGTCGGCACTGGCGAGTTGATCATCGATTCCAGCATTTGAGTCGCGATCACGACGGGCTTACCAGCCTTGCGGGCCATGCGCGTCATCTGCTTCTGAAGGCCCGGCACGCGTTCCGCCGGCAGTTCGACGCCGAGGTCGCCGCGCGCCACCATCAGCGCGTCGGAAACTTCCATGATGTCGGCGAGGCGCTCGATCGCCTGCGGCTTCTCGATCTTCGACATGATCGAGGCGCGCCCGCGCACCAACTTCTTGGCTTCGGTGACGTCCTCGGCCCGCTGCACGAAAGACAGCGCCACCCAGTCGATTCCGGTTTCCAGCGCGGCTTCGAGGTCGGCGCGGTCCTTCGGTGTCATCGCGGAGACCGGCAGGTCGGTATCCGGCAGGCTGACGCCCTTGCGGTCGGACATCTTTCCGCCGGTCACCACGCGCACCAGCGCATGCTCCGGCGAGGTTTCCTCGGCGATCAGGCGCAGCTTTCCGTCGTCGATCAGCAGCGCATGGCCGGGGCGCAGCGCTTTCAGAATTTCCGGATGGGGCAGGTGAACGCGTGTCTTGTCGCCGGGGGTCGGATCGCTGTCCAGCGTGAACATCGTGCCGTTGCTGAGTTCGACAGAGCCGTTCTCGAAATTGCCGAGGCGCAGCTTCGGCCCCTGAAGATCGACCAGAATGCCGATCGGGCGTCCGTAGCTGCTTTCCACATTGCGGATGGTGGCGACGAGTTCGCGCATCCGCTCATGCGGCGTGTGGCTCATGTTGATGCGGAACACGTCCGCGCCCGCCTCGAACAGCTTGCGAATGGTCGCGCTATCGGACGAAGCCGGTCCAAGCGTGGCGAGAATTTTGATGCGGCGCAGACGTCTCATTTCGGATTTCCAGGTAGAGCACCGGGGAGTGCGCCTGGTTGCGGGGCGCCCGGCGCATTCGGCATGCCGGGCAGCCCGGGCGTGCGTGGATTCTGTTCGTTGGATTCGGTGAGCTGGACGGTCCAGGCCCGCTGTTCGCCGGTGTCGACTTCAAAGTAGCCGGTGCGGTCGAAGCCACGCGCGAGGCAGTCCTCGGTGCCCTTGATGGTGAATTCCTTGTCGCGCGAACACATGAAGGCCTGTCCCGACCATTCACCGCCGCGGTCATAGTCGATGGCGTAGATATAGTAATATCGTGCGACAAGCGTGCCACGCAGCAGCGTCTCGCAGGCGCGTGACGAGATATTCCACCAGCCTTCAGTGACCCAGCCTTCGTTGTCCTTGTAGCCGAGGGCGATGCCCACGCGGCTCGACGTGTTGTTGCACAGGCGGAAGTCCGCAGCGGCGGGCTCGCTCCATGCGCACAGCGCAATCAGCATCACGAACGCTGACAGGGCAGCGGCAAAGGTGCGGCGGAATGTTGCGTGGCGATGGCTGCGGATTGTCATTTGATCGGACGCATCAATCGGGTGGGGCTGGCGTAACACATTGAATATGATCGGCAAAAGTGAAAACCTTGTGTCGAGCCGACCAGCTTCGCGACCACTATAGAGGTGCCCGGCGGTTTCGCCAAACCAGGCTCTTGTAACGTAGTTAGGGAATTGGAGCGCGCGCCGCTCCGGAATTTTCCGCGATATGGAAAGCCACGCGATGCGGCCCCATGTTAAGTGTCAAAGCCGACGTATTTGCGGGACAACAGCCATGACCATCGACGACAAGACCCGGACCGAACTGGAAGCAGCGGTGTTTCGCCGCCTCGTGTCACATCTGCAGGGGCGGACCGATGTGCAGAATATCGACCTGATGAACCTCGCAGGCTTCTGTCGCAACTGCCTGTCGAACTGGTTGAAGGATGCCGCCGACGAGAAAGGCGTGGCGCTCAGCAAGGATGAGAGCCGCGAGGCCGTCTACGGCATGCCGTATGAGAACTGGAAGGCGAAGTATCAGAGCGACGCGACGCCGGATCAGCAGGCTGTGTTCAAGAAGAGCCAGACCGGGCACTGACCGGAGTTCCGGCACTCGCCACGATTTATGCACGGCGAAGGCAAGGGAAATCGGTGCACTGAACCGTGACCTCTTTTCTTCTGTGGGTCGCTGTGGATGACCATCCGCGCTGCCTTGACGCGGCAGGCCGCACTCTTGAGTGTGCCTCGCCAACGACGTGCCGCGCACGCTTCCTTCAAGCCCCATATAGAGTTCAGGAGTATCTCCGATGGCTATGCCTGCCGAGAAAGACAACGACGATACCGCGCACAGCTTCGCGAAGGGGCAGCTCAAGGCGATCATCGAGCGCATCGAGAAGCTTGAGGAAGAGAAGAAGGCGATTAGCGACGACATCAAGGACGTCTACGGCGAAGCCAAGGGCAACGGGTTCGACGTCAAGGCGCTGCGCACTATCATTCGTATGCGCAAGCAGGACGTCGACGAGCGCCAGGAGCAGGAAACCATCCTGGAAACCTACATGCAGGCGCTGGGGATGCTCTGAAAGTTCAGGTCGTCCCCGCGAAAGCGGGGACCCATACTCTCTAAGTTCTTGTTTGGCGAAGATGCCCGGAGCAGTCTTCTCGCAATAACCACGGTGTTCGGTGGCTATAGATCCGCGCTTTCGCAGAGGCGACGCCAGTTCTACTCTTTAAATGAAAGCGAGAGCGATCACCGCAGCGAGGCGGTGCGCATCGCGAATGGCGTCGTCGTCAGCGTCGCGATTGCCGGACCGGTGAACCGCTCGCAGACGATACCCATCTGCGGATCGTTGGAGAACGTCATCGCCACCGCCGTCGTCGGCTTGGCGAAATGAACGCGCATCACCCGCATATCCTGATCGCCGAGGATGGCAGCCGACAGCGACATGCTGGCGCTCGGCGCGACGATCATAGCGCGCAGCCAGACGTTGTTGGTCTGATCCGTCGCCTTGGTGCGGACCATGGTTGCGGTCTTGCCCTTGACGGGCGATGCGCCGATCTCGGCGCCGCGTGGGACCGGCGCGGTGGCGGCGACCACTGGTGCGCGGTCGAGCGGCGTGGCCGCAGGCGCATAGGCTAAAGCCTGCGAGACGTTCTGCGGCAGGCTTGCGGTCGCCTGCGGATCGGCGGCGACGACCGCGCCGCGTGCCTTGAGCGCAGCGATCTGCGCGCGCGTTGATGGCTTCGCGGGCTCACTGTCCCAGAAGCCGCGGGCATTGATGATGTCCATCGGCGACTGTGGGGCGTATTCGTCGACCGGCATCGGCTTCAGGTCAGGCTGCTGCCGATTGGCTGGAGCTGCGACTTTCATTTCGGCCGAGGCGACCTGATAGGTTGCGCCTGCCGGCTTGGCGCGCGGCAGCGGCACGCGCTCGAGAACCTTTTCGGCGGCTGCGACGGTGGCTTCGGCGGCATCCTTTGCAGCATCCTTGGCCTTGCTTGCCGCCGCCATCGCCACCTGCGTGACCTTGCCACGCGGGGCATCGTCATTGCCGACTTCTTCTTCGTCATCCGCCGACTTGCGGCCGAACAGCGAAGCGAGGAAGCTCTTCGACTTCGACGGCGCGGCGACGTCTTCGCCATTGCCGCGGCGCTGGATGTCGGCCAGCGCAAGCTCATAGCCCTTCAGCGGCTTGCCGTCAGACGGCACATGCACGGTGCGGCCGTCGGGAAATACCCGCGCAAGCTGGTCATGAGTCATGCGCGGCCAGTGGCGGATACTGCCGACATCGAGATGCACGAAGGGCGAGCCGGAGGTGGGGTAGAAGCCGACACCGCCGCGCTGCAAGCGAAGTCCGGCAAAACGGATCTGTTCGAGCGGCACGTTGGGAATGAAGAAGTCCATCGCATGGCCCAGCATGTGCTGGCTGTGACGCGCCACGCCCGAGGAGCGGCGGCGAAGCATGGCGTTGGTGGCAGGGGAGCGATAGGCGGAGATGATCTGGATCGGCTGCTTGCCGTCGACGTCGCGATAGACTTCCCAGACGATGTCGAACAGCCGCCGGTCCATCGTGGTCTGGTCTTGGCTGCGCCAGTCGCGGAGGAAGTAGTTGAGCTTCTTCAGCGCGGCTTCGTCATAGCGGCCGTTGCGCTTGAAGGTGACCGTGAGGTCTTCGCCGGAATGGGTGTGATGGAAGGAGAGGGTGCGGGTGTCGCCGTCGGCGGTGGCGTTATGGACGGAACGCGCGTTGGTGGCGACAAGCAGCAACGAGGCGAGGCCAACGCGCACGCTGGTGCGCGAAAGCCAATCAAGCCGATAGCTGCGTAGAGAACCGCCCGCCACTCAGAATCCCGTCAGACGTCTGTTTGCCGTGATGATCTCCCGCTACCCCACGCAGCGGAAGAGGATGAACGTAGTCTTAAAGCCCGAGTCTTAATCGATATTTACCCACCCGGACGCCGTAAACGCTCTTTCGGTTATCGTGTCGAAAGTCTCTGTCTTTGCCCAAGTCTGTCGTTGTTCAAGTCTGCAGGGTCTGGACTTTACGCACAACAGGTCACGGACCCGTGACCCGAACTATACCGCCCGGACTATGGCAAAAAAGGGCCGGTAAGCCGATCCGTCGCGGTGTGGATTGGGGACGATGGTTAATGGAAAAGGCCCCGCCGGAGACGGGACCTTTCTGTCGGTGAGAATGTCCAGGAAAACGAGGCTTTACAGCACCTTCCCCTTGGATCAGCGGGCCACCCGGCGCTGTCCCCGGACCGGAGCAGGCGGCGGGGTCGGCGCGCCGAACAGCCGCTCGAAGAAGCCCGGACCGTTGTTGTTGGCGAAGCTGTCGCCCGGAACCCGGACGTTGGTCGGGCGGACGTAGCTCGGCTGCGCGTGGGAGACGGCGGTCTCCATGTCCTTGCCTGTGGCCCCTTTCAGCATCGGGATCATCTTGGCGTCGCGACCGTAAATGTCCTTGCGGAATTCCAGCTTGCCGGCGTCGTCAACGAACGCGGTCTGGTAGGTGATGTTGACCGGAATCGGCGTCGGGAAGTTGATGTTCAACTCGCTGCGGCCGTACATGCCCTTGATCTTCTCCGGCGTATAGCCGTCCTTCGGCAGCGCTATACTCAGCAGTTGCGACGCATACTGATCCGGATTCTGCACGCGCATGCAGCCGTGGCTGAAGGCGCGCTCTTCCTTGGCGAACAGGTACTTGTCCGGCGTGTCGTGCTGATAGACCAGGAACTTGTTCGGGAAGTTGAAGCGGATGCGGCCGAGTGCGTTGGCTTCTCCCGGCGGCTGCGAGATACGGACGCTGCCGTCGGCGGCGCGCGACAGCTTCAGGCCCATGCGGTCCAGCACGGTGGGATCCTGCTCGAGCGCGGGAAGATACTCGTTGTAGATGATCGACGGCGGCACGTTCCACGTCGGGTTGACGGTGATGAACTTCATCGTCTCCGTCAGCATTGGCGTTGCATGCTTGCCCGGCTTGCCGACCACGACGCGCGTGGTCCAGGCCTGCTTGCCGTTGTGCATCAGCTTGAGCGTGTAGTCGGGAACGTTGAGGATGACGTAGGCATTGCCCAGCGCCTTCGCACCGAGTTCGCGCGGCAGCCAGCGCCAGCGTTCCATGTTGACGCGCACGATGTCGATCTGACGATCGCTCTTGGGGCCGTTGAGCGCGTGCACCGTGGCGTTATCGAGAATGCCGGTCGCCTTCAGGCCATTATGGGCCTGGAACTTGCGCACGGCATTGGCGACCTTTGCGTCGTAGTGCGTGTCGTCGGCGTTCTCGGTGATGTCGAGCTTGGCGCGCAGCGCCGGCACGCGCGAATCCTCCGCGACCGCCGGGTTCGGGTTCTTCTTGGTCGGCTTGACGAACTTCAGCGTATCGCCTTCGGCGATCTGCTTGGACGTGTCTTCGGTCACGCCGCGCAGCGCCGCCAGCTTGGCCTTGAGCGCCAGATAGCCCTTGTGGGTTGGGTTGTAACTGTCGAGCGCGGCGGCGGCATCGCGCGCCGTCGAAACGTTGATCAGCACTTCCACCGGATCGATGGGATGCTCGGGATAGGAAATGTCGCCGCTGACGCGCGACCAGTGCATGCGGCCGCTCTGCGCGTGACGCGCGTAATCGAGCATGCTTTCGGTCAGCTTCAGTTCGCTGTCGGCGAGCGCATCGGGGCCTGCCGATGCCGAGAAGTCCGGCGTCGGATAATCGGCGGCGCTGAGGCCGTCGCTGTCGGCATTCTTCAGGCGCGCAATCACGCTCTTGGCGCGTGCGGTGGCGTTGCCGCCCTCGCTCCAGAGCGGAGCGTAGTTGCGGTCCTTGTAGAAATTCTCCACAGCGGCGCGCTCGGCCTTGCGGTCGAAATAACGTGCGCCCTTGGTGGCGATCAGGTCGCGCAGCTTGTCGGCGACAGGCTGATCGGCTGCGGCAACGGCAGGTGCGGTGGAGGCCGGCGCAGCGGCGGTTTCCGGAGCGGGGGCAGATGCCGGCGCGGGAGCCTGGGCCGGCGGTGTCACCGTCGCAGTGGTGGCGGGAGCCGCATCCGGCGCCTTCGCAACGCTGTCAGTGGCAGGGGCAGCCGGTTCCGGCAGTTTGAAATCCGCTGCGGTCGGCGGCGGAACATTGGCCGGTTCGGGAAGCGGGACGGCGGCGTCGATAGCGAGATCGGCCGGGCTCTTGGCTGGAGCATTCTGGGCAATCGCCGACGTCGCGGCGAGGGACAGGAAAGTGGCCGTCACAGCCATCAGAACCCGATCGAAGCCTGCTGGGCTCTTGCGGTGGCCGGTCGAAAAATCTCGCATTCTCGCACCCCAGTTCAAACTGTCCCGGCATGGAACAGTCGTGATGTGTTTATCCGTCAGCACTGAAACGCCGGCTTGATCGGAACCTGTCACGCAACCCTGCGCAATCTGCAGGACGGTACACGCGCCAGCTTGAGGCGGCCATATGCCGCCGATCAACTCAAAGTCATCTCACAGGAAATGACTCCAATTCTGCATGTCTTGCAACGGATTGCGCGCATTGCCGCGCGCTTTTCCTTGGTCTGTCACCACTGCGCAACGGTTCAATGAACGCGGCAAAATCTGTAGCGTTGAGTCCTGATCGGACAATGCGATTCGCGGTTCAGGAATTTCCGTCGTTGGATGGCGCGGCGGCTGCGTCATCCAGCTTGCGATAAAGTGTTGAGCGGCCAATCTTCAACCGGCGTGCAACTTCGGACATCTGGCCCCTGTAGTGAGAGATGGCGAAGCGGATCGTTTCCGCCTCGATCTCCTCGAGCGGCCTCATCTCTCCACCATCGTTGAGCAGGGAGAGGCTTCCGTAGGTTGGCATGAACCGGACCGGGGCCGGGGTCGGCGCGATAGGTATTTCAGTACCTGAAATGATTTCGGCTGCGAACGAGGGCTCGCTGTCCTGCGGAGCGGTGCCGGTTTCGAGACCGGACACCGGCAACGTTCCGCCGGTCTGCGGAAAGTCCTGCACGCCGAGTTGTCCCCCGTCGCTCATCACCACGGCGCGATACACCGCATTCTCGAGCTGGCGGACATTGCCCGGCCAGTTGAGCTGGCTGAGCATCGCCAAGGCGTCATTGCTGACGGTGGCGGCGGGCCGGTTTTCCTCGGCGGCGATGCGCGCGGCGAAATGCCTGACCAGATGCGGAACGTCCTCACGGCGCGCGCGCAGCGGCGGCACGGTCAGGGGCAGCACATGCAGGCGATAGAACAGATCCTCGCGGAACGCTCCTGCCTTCACCTGATTGAGGAGGTTGCGGTTGGTCGCGGACACAATCCGCACGTCGACCTTCACGGGCTTTCGGCCGCCGACGGCTTCAACTTCGCCCTGTTGCAGGGCGCGGAGCAGCTTCACCTGCGCGGAGAGGGGCAGTTCGCTGATCTCGTCGAGGAACAGCGTGCCGCCATTGGCTTCGACGAACTTGCCCGCATGCTTTTCGGTGGCACCGGTGAACGCTCCCTTCTCGTGGCCGAACAGGATCGACTCGACGAGATTGTCCGGAATGGCGCCACAATTCACGGTGACGAAAGGCTTTGCCGCGCGCTCGCTGCAGCCATGGATGGCGCGGGCGATCAACTCTTTGCCGACGCCGGATTCGCCTTCGATGAGCACGGGAATCGCGGAGGCAGCGGCCTTTTTGCCCATGGCGATGACATGGTTCATCGCCTCGGAACGGGTGACGATGTCGGCGAAAGTCAGCTTACCTTCGCGGCGATGGCGGATGCGCTGCAACTCGCCCTTCAGCGCGCTGGCGTTGAGCGCGTTACGCAGCGACACTTGCAATCGCTCGATGCCGACCGGCTTCACGACGAAGTCATGCGCGCCTGCGCGCATCGCCGACACCACATTGTCGATGCCGCCATGGGCGGTCTGCACGATCACCGGAAGGTCGAAGCCGAGATCGCGGATTTTTTCCAGTACGCCCATGCCGTCGAGGCCGGGCATGACGAGATCGAGCACCATGGCGTCGATCGCCTTGGTCTCCGGATCGATCAGATGGGCGAGGGCGGCGTCGCCGCTGTCCACTGTCACGGCGTCGTAACCGCAGCGTTGCACCATGTTCTCGACCAGACGGCGCTGCACGGCATCGTCGTCTGCAATCAGAATGGTCGCAACCATGGCATTCCCCGCAACTCTGGACTATCTCAACAACATGTCTCGAATCGGGGCACTCTGGCGGAAGCGGATTAACGACCTCTTAAGAGTTGGCTTTATCCACAACTGCTGCAATCGTTACGTGTCTTGTCCGATCTTGAACCTCACGGATATGAAATATGGCCCCGCGTTCCTCGGCTCTGCGCAAATCTCCGGCGAAATCCAAATCCGCGGCCAAGCCCGCTTCCAAAGCCAAGCCCGCTTCCAAAACAAAGACCTCCGCCAAAACGGCTGCACCGAAGATCGGCAAGCTGCCGGAATGGAATCTCGCCGATCTTTACCCGGCGATCGATGCGCCGGAGGTGGCCCGCGATCTCGACCGACTCGATGCGGACTGCGCGTCGTTCGAGGCGGCCTACAAGGGCAAGATTGCCGAGGAGGTCGCTAGGCCGAATGGCGGCGCGTGGCTGGCCGAGGCAGTGAAGAGCTATGAGGCGATCGATGATCTGGCGGGGCGGCTGGCGTCGTTCGCGGGCCTTGCCCATGCCGGCAACACGGTCGATCCGGCGATCTCGAAATTCTATGGCGACGTGTCGGAGCGGATCACGGCGGCCTCGACACATCTTCTGTTCTTCGCGCTTGAACTCAATCGCGTCGATGATGCGGTGATCGAAACTGCGATGGAGATTCCGGCGCTGGGCCATTACCGGCCGTGGATCGAGGATCTGCGCAAGGACAAGCCGTATCAGCTCGAGGATCGCATCGAGCAATTGTTTCATGAAAAATCGCAGACCACCTACGGCGCGTGGAACAGGCAGTTCGACCAGACGATTTCCGCGCTCCGCTTCAAGGTCGGCGGAAAGGAACTGGCGATCGAGCCAACGCTGACGCTGCTGCAGGACCGCGCGCCGGAAAAGCGCAAGGCCGCGGCGCAGGCGCTGGCAAAGACCTTCAAAGCCAACGAGCGCACCTTCGCGCTGATCACCAACACCCTCGCCAAGGACAAGGAAATCTCCGATCGCTGGCGCGGCTTCCAGGACATCGCCGACTCGCGGCATCTCAACAATCGCGTCGAGCGCGAAGTCGTGGATGCGCTGGTGGCGTCGGTGCGCGCTGCTTATCCGCGGCTGTCGCATCGCTATTACAAGATGAAGGCACGCTGGTTCAAAAAGAAGTCGCTGCCGTTCTGGGACCGCAATGCGCCGTTGCCGTTCGCGGCGAAGAGCCAGATCGGCTGGGGCGATGCGAAAACCACGATTCTGAAAGCATATGGCGACTTCTCGCCGCAGATGGCGAGCATCGCGGAGCAGTTTTTCACCGACCGCTGGATCGACGCGCCTGTGCGTCCGGGTAAGGCGCCGGGCGCATTCTCGCATCCGACCACGCCGTCCGCGCATCCCTATGTGCTGATGAACTATCAGGGCAAGCCGCGCGACGTGATGACGCTCGCCCACGAACTCGGCCATGGCGTGCATCAGGTGCTCGCCGCCCGACAGGGCGCGCTGATGGCGCCGACCCCGCTGACGCTGGCCGAGACCGCCAGTGTGTTCGGCGAGATGCTGACCTTCAAGCGCCTACTGGCCCAGACCAGAAACGCCAAGGAGCGTCAGGCGCTGCTCGCGGGCAAGGTCGAGGACATGATCAACACGGTGGTGCGCCAGATCGCGTTCTACTCATTCGAACGCGCGGTCCATACCGAGCGCCGCAACGGCGAACTGACCGCGCAGCGCATCGGCGAAATCTGGCTGAGTGTTCAGAGCGAAAGCCTCGGCCCGGCCATCGAGATCAAGCCGGGTTACGAGACCTACTGGATGTACATCCCGCACTTCATCCATTCGCCGTTCTACGTTTACGCCTATGCATTCGGCGATTGCCTCGTGAACTCGCTCTACGCGGTCTACGAGAATGCTTCGGAAGGATTCGCGGACCGTTATCTCGCCATGCTATCTGCAGGCGGCACCAAGCACTATTCCGAACTGCTGCAGCCGTTCGGCCTCGACGCCAAGGACCCGAAGTTCTGGGACGGCGGGCTGTCGGTGATCGAGAACCTGATCGCCGAACTGGAGGCGATGGGGTAGGCCACCGGCCTATCCCGGGCCCATCCGGCGTAAAACATCCGTTGAACGGAGTGGCCAAAGCTGTTATACATATTGTATAACGGAGTTTGAGCCATGAACGAGCAATCGAAAATTGCGCCCGATTCGCGTGGCCAGGTCATCGCAACCGTGGAAATCAAAAAGATCGGCAATTCGTCCGGAGTGATCCTGTCGAAGGAGATAATGGCCCGCCTCAATCTCAATGTTGGCGATGAGCTTTCGGTGAGCCTGACTCCTGAAGGGGGAATTCGCTTCACGCCAAGCGATCCGCATTTTGATAAGGCGATGGAAGTCGCCCGGCGTGGGATGAAGCGCTACAGGAACGCTTTGGCTGAACTTGCCAAATGAGCGAGCCTCTTTGGCTGACTCGCCAGATCATTGAAGCTATTCACGATGAACAACTCGCCATTCATGGCGGGGCAGGCGGCTTGCGCGACGAAGGCATGCTGGAATCCGCGCTCGATCGTCCACGCAACAAATGGTCATACGAGCGGGCCGAACTCGATGAACTGGCCGCCGCCTACGCTTACGGCATCGCCCGCAATCATCCGTTCATCGATGGCAACAAACGCACATCGCTGCTGGCGCTCTATACATTTCTCGGCGTGAACGACATTGATTTTGACGTTCCTGAAGCCGAAGCGGCAACCATGATCCTCTCGCTCGCCGCCGGTGAAGTCGGCGAGGAAGGCCTGACCCGCTGGATTAGGGACAACTGGCCGAAGTCCTGAGCGCGGCAGGACGGCATTGCCGCACTGCATTCCGCATCGTGGAAATGCTGCGGGCAAAGCGTTGCATGACGTGCCCGGGAGCGGTTTAATCTCGTGTCAGAAAAGTGGCGGACATTGCCCTTGCATCGCAATTGGGCTAATTCGCGTGATGACGTGACTTGAGCCGATTTTTGGAGGGGACGATGGCTAACCACAGCGAAGTTGCTTACACCACCGCGGATGGCAACGATTACGCCGCCCATGAAGCGACCTATGAGGGCTTCCTGGCGCTGACGAAGTACGGCACGATTGCCGTTATCGCCATCCTTGCGCTCATGGCGATTTTTCTCCTCTGATTGTATCCGGTTGGACCGGCTGCCCGGCCGGTGATTAAGTCATGCGTGGCCGGATGGCTGCGGGAGGCGTCATGAAAATTGCGGTAGCGAAAGAAATCGATGCAGCCGAGCCGCGCGTCGCGGCGACGCCTGACACGGTGAAAAAATTCAAGGCGCTCGGAATCGATGTGGCCATCGAGCCCGGCGCCGGTCTCAAGTCGGGTCTGCTCGATGCGGACTACGAAGCTGTTGGCGCCAGCGTCAGCGCCGATGCGGTGAAGGATGCGGACCTTGTTATCAAGGTGAAGCGTCCCGAAGCGTCGGAACTTGCCAGATACAGGAAGGGCGCGCTGGTCATCGCGATCATGGACCCTTACGGCAATGACGCCGCGCTGAAGGCGATGGCCGATGCGGGGGTTTCCGCCTTCGCGATGGAATTGATGCCGCGCATCACCCGCGCGCAGGTGATGGACGTTCTGTCGTCGCAGGCGAACCTCGCGGGCTATCGTGCGGTGATCGAATCCGCCGAGGCCTTCGGCCGCGCCTTCCCGATGATGATGACGGCGGCCGGCACGGTGCCCGCCGCCAAGGTCTTCGTGATGGGTGTCGGCGTCGCCGGTCTGCAGGCGATCGCGACCGCACGCCGTCTCGGCGCCGTGGTGACCGCGACCGACGTGCGTCCGGCGACGAAAGAACAGGTCGAGTCGCTCGGCGCAAAATTCCTCGCCGTCGAGGACGAGGAATTCAAGAACGCGCAGACCGCCGGCGGCTACGCCAAGGAGATGTCGAAAGAGTATCAGGCCAAGCAGGCCGCGCTCACGGCGGAGCACATCAAGAAGCAGGACATCGTCATCACCACGGCGCTGATCCCGGGCCGTCCGGCTCCGAAGCTGGTCTCTGCCGAGATGGTGAAATCGATGAAGCCCGGCTCGGTGCTGGTCGATCTTGCGGTCGAACGCGGCGGTAATGTCGAGGGCGCCAAGGCGAACGAGATCGCGGACGTCGATGGCGTGAAGATCGTCGGCTACACCAATCTCGCCGGCAAGGTCGCGGCATCGGCATCGAGTCTGTATGCCCGCAACCTCTTGTCGTTCATCGAAACGCTGTACGACAAGGCCGCCAAGTCGCTCGCGGTGAAGTGGGACGACGAACTGGTGAAGGCTACCGCGCTGACCAAGGATGGCGCTGTGATCCATCCGAATTTCCAGCCGAAAGCATAAGGGGGATTAGCCATGCATGGGATTGAGGCTGTCGATCCGTTCGTCTTTCGGTTGTCGATTTTCGTTCTCGCGGTGTTCGTGGGCTATTTCGTGGTGTGGTCGGTGACGCCCGCGCTGCATACGCCGCTGATGTCGGTCACCAACGCGATTTCGTCGGTGATCGTGGTCGGCGCGCTGCTGGCCACCGGCGTTGCGATGGCCGGCAACGAGGATGGTCCGCTCTGGGCCCGCGCCTTCGGCTTTGTCGCGCTGATCTTCGCGTGCATCAACATCTTTGGCGGTTTCCTTGTCACCCAGCGCATGCTGGCGATGTACAAGAAGAAGCAGAAGTGACGGGGCAGGGCACATGAACGCGAACCTTTCGGCGCTGCTCTATCTGGTTGCAGGCGTCCTTTTCATTCTCTCGCTGCGCGGCCTGTCGAGCCCGGCATCTTCCCGTCAGGGCAATTTCTTCGGCATGGTCGGTATGGCCATCGCCATCGCCACCACGCTGGCGGCGCATCCGCCGTCCGGCACCACCGGCTGGATTCTGGTGATCCTCGGCATTGCGATCGGCGGCGGCATCGGTGCGGTCATCGCGCGCAAGGGGCCGATGACCTCGATGCCGGAACTGGTCGCAGCCTTCCACTCGCTGGTCGGTATGGCGGCGGTGCTTGTCGCGGCCGGTGCGTTCTATGCGCCCGCGGCCTTCGACATCGGCACCCGCGGCAACATCCATGGCTCGAGCCTGATCGAAATGTCGCTCGGCGTCGCCATCGGCGCGCTGACCTTTACCGGCTCGGTGATCGCATTTCTGAAGCTGTCGGGCCGCATGAGCGGCGCGCCGATCATTCTTCCGGCGCGTCACATCATCAACATCGTGCTGGCGCTGGCGCTGGTCTTCTTCATCTACGGTCTGGTGCATTCGCAGAGCCAGCTCGACTTCTGGCTCATCACCATCATCGCGCTGGTGCTCGGCGCGTTGCTGATCATTCCGATCGGCGGAGCGGACATGCCGGTCGTGATCTCGATGCTGAACTCGTATTCGGGCTGGGCGGCGGCGGGCATCGGCTTCACGCTGGGCAACTCGGCGCTGATCATCACGGGTGCGCTGGTCGGCTCATCCGGCGCGATCTTGTCCTACATCATGTGCCACGCGATGAACCGGTCCTTCATCTCGGTCATCCTTGGCGGCTTCGGCGGCGACAGCGGCGGCCCTGCGGCAGCCGGAGGCGGCGAAGTGAAGCCGGTCAAGCTCGGTTCGGCGGACGACGCGGCCTTCATCATGAAGAACGCACAGAAGGTCATCATCGTGCCGGGCTACGGCATGGCGGTGGCGCAGGCGCAGCACGCGCTTCGCGAAATGGCCGATACGCTGAAGAAGGAAGGCGTCGAGGTGAAATACGCCATTCACCCTGTCGCGGGCCGTATGCCCGGCCACATGAACGTGCTGCTGGCGGAAGCCAACGTGCCTTACGACGAGGTGTTCGAGCTTGAGGACATCAACTCGGAATTCGCGCAGGCCGACGTCGCCTTCGTGATCGGCGCCAACGACGTGACCAATCCTGCGGCGGAAGAAGATCCGAAGTCGCCGATCTATGGCATGCCGGTGCTGCAGGTCTGGAAGGCCGGTACCGTGATGTTCATCAAGCGCTCGCTCGCTTCGGGTTATGCCGGTGTCGACAATCCGCTGTTCTATCGCGACAACACGATGATGCTGCTGGGCGACGCCAAGAAGATGACCGAAAACATCGTCAAGGCGATGTAATAAGATTGCACACCAAACTGCGAACGCCGGGGTTCCGACTTTCGAGAACCCCGGGGGCGGAAGTCTTTCCGCTCCACATCCCCGGACACAATCGCATCTGCAATCCCTCGATCGCCGCAAGCGATCAGGGGTTTTTCTGTGTGGTGCGCGAAGTCAATTACGATCTCGATTCGAACGGCCGGGTCGCTGTCATGCCGGAGGGCGGTTTCCGGTCGTCGAACTGGATCGTCGAACTGGACGAGAATTTCTGCGTCACTCGTATCGACAGGATCGACGACAAGAGGACGGACGCCGATTGTCATTCCGTCGACCGGCTGGAGGATTGCCGCGTTTTCAGATGGCGGGATGCATGGTGGTTCAGCGCGAGCTTGGTGCTCGGAGACGATCCCCTTGTCTGTCAGATCGCTCTCTGCCGGCTTGAGGGAAGCAGCATTGCCGAGCGGCATTTGCTGCCGTCGCCGCGGAATGCGCGCCGTGAAAAGAACTGGATGCCGCGCGTGGATGGCGACCGCCTCCAATGAGTTTATTGGATCGATCCGCTGGAGGTGGTGTCCTATAGCGACGGCAATTTTTCCCATGAACGCCTCGGCCGGTTTGGATGCCTTGAAAATTGGGCGGGATCATCGCCCCTGGTGCGCTATCGCGGCAATTGGCTCTGTGTCGTGCATTTGCGCAAGGACTGGGATCACGTCAGTTCTTTCGAACATCGTCTGGTCGAGTTGCGTGACAATTTTACGCTTCGACGGATGTCGCGTGCTTTCACCTTCGAAGGTGACGATATCGAGTTTTGCGCGGGGCTTTCCGTGACACAGACTCATGCGATCCTGAGCTATGGCGTGCAGGACCGAGAGGCTCGTTTGATGCGGCTGGAGCTTTCGGCGATAGAGGCGATGCTGCGGCCGCTTTACATTCCCCCGTCATTGTCGGTCTTCTTCCTGAATGCACGGCGCATTGCGAGGCCATGGATTCGCCAGCCACGCCAGAAACTGATGGCGCTGGTCCGGCGGGTGGCGGCAAAATGAATCTGGGTACTTCGTCAGGGCAATAGCGCGCGTTCGCTCGTGAAAGCAAAGAGGCCGTGCGGTGCACGGCCTCTTTTTCATTCTGTCTTGCCCGTTATGCCTCTTTCGGCACCCGGTAGAGGGCGCAGAGCTTGTTACCGTCATGATCGCGCAGATAGGCGAGATACATCTTCATGCCGTTCATTTCACGCATGCCCGGCGGGTCCTCGCAGGTCGTGGCGCCGTTCGCGAGTCCGGTCGCATGCCAGGCATCGGCTTGCTCGGGTGATGCAGCCGTAAAGCCGATGGTGCCGCCGTTTGCATGCGTCGCGGGCTTGCCGTCGATCGGCTTTGACACGGAAAACGTCCCGGTCTTGGTGCGGTAAAAGATGCGATGGCGGTCGACCACGGCCGGGGGCACGCCCAGCGTCCCCAGCAGCTTGTCATAAAACGACTTGGCCCTGTCGAGATCATTGGTCCCGATCATGATGTGAGAGAACATTTTTTCGTTTCCTTCCAAAAAACAGCCCCTTTTGGTTAAGGCATCTCGCTCTCGCCTGCAAATTCTCTTCGCATCGGCCCGTGCCCTGAAAATCGGCGACGGAGGCGAAGAAAAGTTTTCGCGCGCGACCCGCGGCACTAGCCTTCAGCGGCGGCGCCGTTAGTATCCGCGGCATGAGCGCACAAACACATGTTCCACGGTCGGCATGGATTTTCCCCATGCTGGCCGTTCTGCTTTTCGCCGCGACGTCACTGCCCGGTATCGGGTTCAGCCATTCGGCGGGCGGCTATGCCTTTGCCGCCGTGCTTCTTGTCATCTTGTTCGGGACGGTCTTTGCGGCCGTCCATCATGCCGAGGTGATCGCCCACAGGGTCGGCGAACCCTATGGCACGCTGGTGCTGACGCTGTCGGTGACGATCATCGAGGTCGCGATGATCGCGAGCATCATGTTCGGCGAGAAGACCGTCCCGACTCTGGCTCGCGATACGGTCTTCGCCGTTGTGATGATCGTCTGCAATGGCCTGATCGGCTGGGCCATTCTGGCCGGCGGCGTGCGGTTCCGGGAGCAGGAGTTTCAGGTGACCGGCGTCAAGGTCTATCTTTGCGTTCTGATCGTGATTTCGACCATCACGCTGGTTCTGCCGAATTACACGTCCACGATGCCGGGGCCGGTCTTCGCCTCAAGCCAGCTCGTGTTCATCGGCATCGCCACGTTGCTCTTATACTGCGTGTTCGTCTATACGCAGACCGTTCTGCACCGCGACTATTTCATTGTCGACAATGATGACGATGGCGACAATCACGTTGCTGCATCCGGCAGGATGCTGCTTGTCAGCATCGTTCTGCTTCTGGTTTCGCTGGTGGCCGTCGTGCTTCTGGCCAAGAAATTCTCGCTTGTCATCGATGCCGGTGCGGCCGCGATCGGCGCCCCTCCGGCCTTCGCGGGCGTTGTGGTCGCGCTTCTGATCCTGATGCCGGAAAGTGTCGCGGCGCTGTCGGCGGCGCGCAAGAACGATCTGCAGAAGAGCATCAATCTCGCGCTGGGATCTTCGCTTGCCACCATCGGCCTGACCGTTCCCGTGGTTGCGGTCACCGTTTATATCCTGAAGGAAACTCTCGTCCTCGGACTTGACCCGCGCGACATGGTGCTGCTCGCGATGACGCTTCTGGTCAGCATGATGACATTCGGAACCGGGAGGACGAACGTCCTGTTCGGCTTCGTGCATCTCCTGATCTTCGCGGTCTATCTGTTCTTCGTGCTCGTGCCGTAGGGCATGATCCCGAAAAGTGGGAACCGGTTTTCGGACAAGATCATGCCCAGGCAGAAATCACGGCGTCACTGATACGCCGCGACGATGTCGGTGATGGCGCGCTCCAGTTGCTTTGCGGTCGAGCACTGGCGCACGACGCCACAATAAGTCGCGTAGCGCGGCATTTCGGAATCGCCCCAGCCCCAGGCCATGCGGCCTTCCGGATTGAGCCACACCAGCCGTTTGCAGCGCTCCGAGACGCGGCGCAGGATGTCGGCGCGCGGATCGAGATTGTTGGTCCGTGCATCGCCAAGCACGATCACCGTGGTCTGCGGCGTTACCGCGTTCATCGCGAGTTTCTCGAAATCGGCGAACGAGCGCCCATAGTCCGATGAGCCGAAGCCGACCTTGGCCATGATGTCCTTCATGGCCTCGTCAGCGTCCTTCTCGTCAAGAATGTCGCTGACCTCGATCAAATGACCGGAGAAGGCGAAGGAGCGTACATCGGACACGACTTCATGCAGGCTGCAGATCAGCAGCAGGAAGAAATCCGAAACCCGGGCCACCGATCCGCTGACATCGCAGATGGCGACGATCTTCGGCTTGTCGCGATGGCGGCGCTTCCATGTGGTGAGGAACGGCACACCGCCCCACGCCGCGTTCCTGCGCAGCGTGCGCCGCACGTCGAGATGGCCGCGGCGCTGGCGCTTGCGCGGCTTGCTGTAGCGTTCGCGCAGGCGTCGCGCGATCTGGCGGATCAGCACGCGCATCTGTTCGATCTGCCGCCGGTCGAGCTGCGACATCGGCGCGTTGCGCAGGATTTCGTTGCGCAGGTTCTCGCTTTCCTCGCGGCCATAGAGCGCAAGCGCCTGCGAAACCGTGTCGCGCACGGTGTCACGCAGCGCTTCGGTGGCGGCGGCGAGCCGTTCGGCCTGCGCTGGATTGGACGCGGTCAGGGCATCGAGATCGTCGCGCAATTGCGCGATGCCGAGTTCTTCGAGCAGGCGGCTGGAATAGATGCCGCGCTGGGTGAAGACACGGATTTCGGACAGCCCGGCAGCGCTGGCGGCGTTCGCGATGGCCGCGGCGATGGCATTGCGGTCCTGCGACAGCAGCATTTGCGCGAGAGGCCCGAGACCGGCGGTCGATGGCGCAGCGGCGTCGCCGGACGGCGACTGCGCGCGGCTTTCGTCGTTCGAGTTACTGTTTTGCGGTTGGTTGTCCTGCGCACCCGGCTGGTCGATCTCCGGCTGCTGGAAGAACAGGTCGAAACATTCGGCCAACGCGCGCTTGTCGTCATCGGATTTTGCAAGTGTCAGCAAAAACGTGTCGCGCAATACGCTGCGGTCGGCGAAGCCGACTTCGGCGACGGCGCGCATGGCATCGATGCTTTCGGCGGGCGAGAGTCTCACCCCGGCCCCGCGGGCCGCCCGAAAGAATCGGTGCAGGTTCTCGCGCATCGGATTATCCGAGAATGGTTTCGCGCCGCGCCTTGCCCAGAATGGTCGTGACCTGCGGCATCGCGGTTTCGATGTCGGCCTCGTACTTGAGCAGGACGTTGAGCGTGTCCTTGACGGTCTGCTGATCGAGTTCGCTCGCTTCAAGCAGAACCAGCACCCGCGCCCAGTCGATGGCTTCGGACACCGACGGAAGTTTCTTCAGGTCGAGCGTGCGGATTTCATTGATGAAGCCGACGATCTGCCGCCGCAGGGTCTGAGAAATGCCGGGCACACGACTTTCCACGATGCGTTCCTCCAGCCTCTGCTCGGGGAATCCGATGTGCAGATGCAGGCAGCGGCGCTTGAGCGCATCGCCGAGATCGCGTTCGCTGTTGGAGGTCAGGATCACCGTCGGCGGTGCGACGGCAGACACCGTGCCGAGTTCGGGGATCGTCACCTGAAAGTCGGACAGGATTTCCAGCAGCAGGGATTCGAACTCCGCGTCCGATTTGTCGATCTCGTCGATCAGCAGCACGCAGCCTTTCGGCTGTTCCAGTGCCTGCAGCAGAGGACGCGGTTCGACGAATTCCTTGGAGAAGAACACGTCGCCGAAATCGTGCAGCTTGTTGAGCGCGGCGGGCAGGGTCTCCGCATCGCCCAGCACTTCGCCGAGCTTGTCCTTCAGGATCTGGGTGTAGAGAAGCTGCTTGGCGTATTTCCACTCGTAGAGCGCCTTGGCTTCGTCGAGGCCTTCGTAGCATTGCAGGCGGATCAGCTTGAGGCCGCGCCAAGTCGCGATGGCTTTGGCCAGTTCGGTCTTGCCGACGCCGGCGGGCCCTTCCACCAGAATGGGCTTCGCGATCCGGTCCGCCAGAAATACGGCCGTCGCGATCTGACGGTTGGCGATGTAGCCGGCCGATGCGAGGCCCTGTTCGACGGCGTCGATCGAGGCGGTCGGCTGATGGTCGGTCAAGTTTATCACTCCAGATCGGTGAGATCGGCTGCGGAAGGTTCGTCTCTTGCTACGATGCCATGAGGCGTTCGTCCATATCGGCCCGGCCATGCATCGACGCAGGCGGAACCGCTGTGCGAAATCGGCAGCCGCGGTTTGACCGGACCGCCGGGCCTTTTGTATGGTCGGCAGATGCATAAGCTCGCCCGGCATATTCTGGCTGCCTGTTTGACGATCGCCCTGATTGTCGGCGGCGTGCCGTTCGCGCATGCTATGCCGGCGTCATCTCCGGCCGTCGCAGCCGTTCAGGAAGCCGGCACGCATCGGCTCGACGCTGGACATGCGATGCATCATCAGATGCAGCATGAGGCATCCGCCGACAACGAAGGCGGCGTCATGCCAGCTGCGCCGGGCAACAGCGGCGATCTCTGCAAGGGTCTGAAATGTTGCAGCATGTGCGCGACCGCCTATGTTGCACCTGTGCTGCGAGGTCTGAATGTAGAGCGGCTGTCCTTCGCGGTTCGCTATGAGACGCTGACGGCCATTCACCGCGAAGCCGTGACCTTCATCGATCCCGGAATTCCCATCGCGTGACGTGAACCGGTGGCCTTCAGCCGCCGAACACAGCGCCCGTCCAGGACGGGCAGATATCACCGTCATGATTTCGAGGATCACATGCGTGCATCACTGCACCGGCGCGGCCGAGGCTGCGCAATTCTTCTTGTCCTTTTTCTCTACACCACGTCCGCTGTCGCCCAGCAGGCGGACCATTCCGCCATGAATCATTCAGAGATGGATCATTCGGGAATGGATCACGCCACGATGGATCATTCTGGAATGGCGATGCCACCTATGGCGAAACCTGCGCCGGCAAAGACGCGCAACCGCACCAGAGGCGCACATCGCATGCGCGGACATGACATGCATTCGGGTGCGGAGGCGGCGCAGGCCGCGCCCGGTGCGGCGCATAGCGGCCACGCCATGACGGACATGGCGCATGGCGCGATGACCGGATTCCTCGGGCCCTATCCGATGACGCGCGAAGGATCGGGCACGAGCTGGGTGCCCGACGCCACGCCGCATGAGGGGCTGCATCAGCAACTTGCCGAATGGAGCGTGATGACTCACGGCAACATCAATCTTATCTACGACAATCAGGGCGGCCCACGCGGCGGCAACAAGACTTTCGTCAGCGGCATGCTGATGACCATGGCGCAGCGGCCGCTTGGTGAAGGCACGCTCGGCCTGCGTGCGATGCTGTCGCCCGAGCCGCTGATGGGCGCGAGCGGCTATCCGCTGCTGCTGGCCACCGGCGAGACGGCGGACGGCAAGCAGCATCTGGTCGATCGCCAGCATCCGCACGACCTGTTCATGGAGTTGGCGGCGACCTACAGCCAGAGCATCACGAAGAATACGAGCGTGTTCATCTATGGCGGCCTGCCGGGCGAGCCTGCGCTCGGCCCGCCCGCGTTCATGCATCGCACCAGCGGCGCGGACAATCCCGAAGCACCGATCAGTCATCACTGGCTGGACTCGACGCACATCACCTTCGGCGTCCTGACCGCGGGCCTTGTCGTGAACGACTGGAAGTTCGAGGCCTCGACCTTTCGCGGACGCGAGCCGGACCAGTATCGCTACGACATCGAGCGGCCCACTCTCGACAGTTTCTCGGGCCGGGTGAGCTGGAATCCGACGCGCGAACTGTCGCTGCAGGTCTCTTACGGGCGGATCAATTCGCCGGAACAGCTTGCGCCGTCGATCAACGAAAACCGCCTCACGGCTTCGGCGATCTACACCACGGCTTTCGGCGACGGGCATCTGTGGAGCACGACGGCAGCGTGGGGCCGCAAGATGCTGCGGCCGGGCGAGACGCTGGACGCCTGGCTGCTGGAGAGTTCCCTCATTTTCAAAAACAACGTGACGCTGTTCATGCGCGCGGAGCGGGTAGACGAGAATGAGCTGACCCACGACATCCCCGGGCTGGATGGCCGGACCTTTGCGGTTAACAAGGTCAGTGTGGGTGGAATCTACGATTTCATTCGCACCGAGCGGGTCAAGTTCGGCCTCGGCGGGCTGGTCAGCCGCTACGGGCTGCCGTCCGATCTCGTGACCGAATACGACCGCGATCCGACCAGCTACATGGTGTTCGGACGGCTCAAGATGCTGTGAGCGAAAAACTGCGACGGACGGGCTGTTGCCACCGATCCGTCGCAGTTGATCCCTCAATCGGCCCAAAAGTTCCCCCATGCAACGACGTGCGGGGAATTCAGATGATCAAGAAGCTGTTCAGCAAGTACTTTCTGGAAGTCATTCCATCGATCGTGGCGACGGTGGTCGGCGCCTATATCGTGACCCACTACATCAACGCCAGGTCGGACGCCGACAAGCCGAAGGCGGCCGTTTCGGCGCCTGCGGACACCTCGAAGGACGCTCCCCAGACCCTGAAGGCCGACGAGGCCGGGGATAGGCCCGCGGCCGCTGTGAAAGCCGAGGCCGCGCGGCTCAAGGCCGAGAAGCTGGCTGCCGAGAAGGCCGCGGCCGAACGCGCCGCGGCTGATCGTGCGGAGAACGCAAGGAAAGCCGCTGAAAAGCTCGCCAGTGAGAAGGCTGAAAAGGCTGCTGCGGCCGAAAAGGTTGCCGCGGAAAAGGCTGCCGCCGAGAAGCGTGAGCGCGAGCGGGCGACTGCGAAAGCCGCGCCCGTTGCGCCGCAGCCTGCCGCCGAGGCCAATGCTACGCCGGAGCGGGATGCCAACGATCTGGCGCGCGCCGCGATCGAACGGCTGCGCAAATCCAGCCCGCAGCCTGTCGAACAGTCCCGCACGCAGGAAGCGGCTCGCACCGAAGAGGCGAGGCCGCAGCCGGAGCGTGCCAAGGTCAACAGCGTTGTCTATGCGCCTGCCGCGCCGCAGCCGCCGATTCAGCCGCTTCCGCCGGCCGTCAATGTCGCTCCGGCGCCGCCCGAGCCTGCGGTGGCCACCCCGCCTGCGCCGTTTCCCCGGCCGGTCGATTCATCCGGCGCCGACGATGATGCTTCGCGCCTGACCCCGCCGGCCGACATTCCGGCGCGGCAATCGGAGCGGTCCCATGATCGCAACCGTTCCGTCGCCGAAGGCGTGGTCTCGGCGGCGAGGTCGGTGTTTCATGCGGTCATTCCGGAACGCAGCAACTAACCGGGCTTCGGCCGTTTCCGCTTTCCGGCCGGGGCAGCCGTGTCCGTGACGGCGCCCGTATCCACGATGTCCAGAAATTCCTTCACCGTGCTGACGGTCCCGGGGCTCTGCGCCACGTAGCCCGGAAGCTGCATGACCGCGTTGTGGAAGGCCCGGCCTTTCATGATGTCCAGGATGCGCTGCATCGGTTCGGTGTCGAGGAAGGCGCGGCGGCAGACGAAGAAGTAATCCTCCGTCAGCAGGCGCACGAAATCGAGCCCGAACTGCTTTGCCGCGGCTTCCACGCCGAAGGCCGCATCCGCCATGCCGCTGGCGACATAGGCGGCGACGGCGGCGTGGGTGAATTCGATCTGTTGCGCGCCGTTGATGGTCGCGGCATCGATTCCATCCAGTCCGAGCAATTGATCGAACAGCAGCCGCGTTCCGGAATCATGGTCGCGATTGACGAAACGGGCCTTGGTAGCAACCAGCTCCCTGAGCGATCCGATCCCGAGCGGATTGCCCTTCTTCACCATCAGGCCCATTTCGCGCGTGACGAAACTGATGACGCGGTCCTCACGCGGATCGAGCCATTCGCGGCAGGCCTTGATGCTTTGCGCGCGCAACTCGCCGCGCGGCACGTGCACGCCGGAGAGGTCGCACGCGCCCTGCGCCAGCGACAGCAGCGAGTTCTGGTTGCTGACGTAGCGCAGATCGACGCCGATCCCGGGTTCCTTGTCGAGCAGCTCACGCAACCTTGAGACGGCAAAGCCGTGGCTGGCGTGAACGCGGATTACCGATGGGCGTTGATGCAGGAACGGCTTGATCTCGGTGGCGAGTTCCTGCGCGAGATTTTCGAGTTGCGGACCGAGGCGGGCCTGCATGCGCTGCCCCGCCCAGACAAGTTTCTCGCCGAAGGGCGTCAGCGTGGTGCCCTTGCCGCGATGAGTTTCGACCAGCGGCACGCCGAAAAATTCGGACCACTGTTCGACGAGATTCCAGACATGCCGGTAGGAGAGGTGAGCGTGCTCCGCGGCGCTCGTGAGCTTTCCGGTTTCGCGGATCTGGTTGAGCACGCCGAGCATAACCACGGCGGTCTGCGGACTGCTTTCCTTGCGAAACCGCCAGACGGGTTCGATCTCGATCTGCATCATGGTGACGCCCTTATGAAATTGATTTCATATCATTGTGAGCCATAGGCACGTCGTCTCATATTTACTCTGGTATATTTAATACGGAAGCTGATGGAAAGAACAGGAGGAATATGATGTCAATTGCATATGATAACACCCTCGAAGCGCCTCATGGCGCGGTCGTTCTTCGCAAGCAGCTCTTGATCGACGGCCAGCACGTCGAGTCCGTTTCGGGCAAGACCTTCAACACGCTTAATCCCGCCACCGGCGACGTCATCGCGACCGTTGCCGAAGGTAACGAAGCCGATGTCGATCGCGCGGTCGCTGCCGCGCGGCGCGCTTTTGAAGGGGTATGGGGCAGCATGCGCCCTTCCGAGCGCGGCCACATCCTGTTTCGCTTCGCCGAGCTTTTGAAAAAGCACGGCGCTGAGATCGCCGAACTGGAAAGCCGCGATGCCGGCAAGCCGATCGCCGCCGTGCTGCGGCAGGATCTTCCCGCCGCCATCGACACGCTGATTTACTATGCCGGGTGGGCCGACAAGATTCACGGCGACACCGTGCCGACGCGCAGCGATGCGTTGACCTACACCGTGCGTGAGCCGGTCGGCGTGGTCGCAGTGATCGTGCCGTGGAATTTCCCGCTGATGATCGGCATGTGGAAGCTTGCGCCGGCACTGGCCTGCGGTTGCACCATCGTGATGAAGCCTGCCGAATTGACGTCCCTGTCGGCGTTGCGCCTCGGCGAACTCGCGCTGGAAGCCGGATTGCCGCCGGGCGTGCTCAACATCGTGCCCGGTCCCGGCCGTGTGGTGGGAGATGCGCTGGTCAATCATCCCGGCGTGGACAAGGTGACCTTCACCGGCTCGCCCGGCGTCGGCCGCGGCATCCTTCGCGGCGCGGCAGGCAACTTCAAGCGCGTGTCGCTCGAACTCGGCGGCAAGTCGGCCAACGTGATCTTTGACGACGCCGATCTCGATGCGGCCACCAAGGCCGCCGCCGCGGGCATCTTCTTCAATGCCGGGCAGGTGTGCTCGGCCGGCTCTCGCGTGCTGGCGCACGAGAAGGTCTACGACGAAGTCGTTGCGCGTCTGACGGCGCGGGCCGAAGCGCTGCGCATGGGCGACACTGCCGACAAGACCACGGCGCTCGGCCCCGTGATCTCCGAAAAGCAGATGAAGACGATTCTCGATTATGTCGACATCGGCCAGAAGGAAGGCGCGACACTGGTCACCGGCGGTCAGCATGTCGGTGACCGCGGCTACTACATCAGCCCTGCGGTGTTCGCGAACGTGAAGCACGAGATGCGGATTTCGCAGGAAGAAATCTTCGGTCCCGTGGTCTCTGTCATCAAGTTCAAGGACGAGGCCGACGCCATCCGCATCGCCAACGGCACCGCCTTCAGCCTGGCGGCAGGTGTGTGGAGCCGCGACATCGGCCGCACGCAGCGTTTCGCGAAGAAGGCGAAGGCGGGCACGGTCTGGGTCAACACCTATGGCTATACCGACGTGCGGTTGCCGTGGGGCGGCGCGGGCGACTCGGGTTTTGGCCGCGAGCACGGTACCGAGGCGCTGGCGAACTTCACCGAGCCGAAGGCAGTGTGGGTGAATTTGAACGTGTGAGCCAAGTTCGTTTGAGCAACGCCTCCTCCGAGCACAGCCCAAACAAAAACGCGGGCCGCAAGGCCCGCGTTTTCATATTCAAGATCGGAAAAGAGCTTAGCGCGGAGTGCGCGGAGCGCCTGCACCGGGGCCACGGCCGCCGGCTGCACCACGGTCGCCGCCAGCGCCAGCGCCGAACACCGGCTTCGGCTTCATCGGCAGCAGGCCTTCGCGCTGCAGCTTCTTGCGCGCCAGCTTGCGGGCGCGACGAACGGCTTCCGCCTTCTCGCGGGCCTTCTTCTCGGAGGGCTTTTCGTAATGACCGCGGAGCTTCATCTCGCGGAAAATGCCCTCGCGCTGCATCTTCTTCTTCAGCGCCTTGAGAGCCTGGTCGACATTGTTATCGCGGACGAGAACCTGCACGCGGCATCCTCTTTGGTTTCAGTCATGAAATTCTGGAGACGACGAAGGGCCGACAAAGGCCACGCCCTTCCCATCGAAGGCGCGGATGTACCAGATCAAACCGGGAATGTCCACCGGCGCGCCGGGGTTTTTCAGAGGCCGGAAAGCCTGATTTCGGACAAACTTGGCCGGCCGGGCCGCGATTCGGAGGTTCATCGAGGCTTCAGACTCCGATTTCTACGGTTCCCGGGTTGGGCTGTCCAACGCTACGTTCAGGGGAGAACACGAGATGAACGCGAAGAAGTACGCCGCCGAGGTGATCGGCACATTCTGGCTCACATTCGCAGGCTGCGGCAGCGCGGTTCTGGCTGCGGCGTTCCCGCAGGTCGGCATCGGCCTGCTCGGCGTGTCCTTTGCGTTCGGCCTCAGCGTGGTCACCATGGCCTTCGCCATCGGCCATGTGTCCGGCTGTCACCTCAATCCCGCCGTCACGGTGGGTCTCGCCGCCGGTGGCCGGTTCCCGGCCGGGCAGATCATTCCTTACATCATCGCCCAGGTGGTCGGGGCCGTTCTGGCGGCCGGGCTGTTGTATGTGATCGCCAGCGGCAAGGCGGGTTTCGATCTCGCGGGCGGCTTCGCCTCCAACGGCTACGGCGACCACTCGCCGGGCAAGTACAGCCTGATGTCCGGCTTTGTCATGGAAGTCACCATGACGGCGATCTTCCTGTTCGTGATCATGGGCGCGACCCACGGCAAGGCGCCCGCGGGCTTTGCGCCGCTCGCCATCGGCCTCGCACTGGTGCTGATTCACCTCGTCAGCATTCCGGTCACTAACACTTCGGTGAACCCGGCCCGCAGCACCGGTCCCGCGCTGTTCGTCGGCGGCTGGGCGATTCAGCAGTTGTGGCTGTTCTGGGTCGCGCCGCTGATCGGCGGCGTCATTGGCGGCGTGGTCTATCGCTGGCTGAGCGACGAGCCGGAAGGCATCGTCGAGGGACGCAAGTAAGTCCCAGCCTTCATCGATTGAGAAAGGCCGCCGCGGCGGCCTTTCTTATTTGGATGGTGCTTTGACTTCGGTCACATGGCCCATCTTGCGGCCGGGGCGCGGCGCGCCTTTGCCATAGAGATGCACGGTGGCGCCGGGCTTGGTCAGCCACTGGCCGTAGTCCAGAACATCGTCGCCGATCAGATTGGTCATGGTGACGTCGCCATGCCGCACCGGATGGGCGAGAGGCCAGCCCGCGATGGCGCGGACATGCTGTTCGAACTGCGAGACCGATGCGCCGTCCAGCGTCCAGTGTCCGGAATTGTGCACGCGCGGCGCGATCTCGTTCACCAGCAGGGCCGGGCCGTCCTTGCCGGGCACCACGAACATCTCCACGGCCAGCACGCCGACATAATCCAGCGCATTAGCGATCTTTTCGGCGATGGCGCGGGCCTGCGCCGCAAGCGCATCCGGAATGCGTGCAGGCGCATACGAGAATTTCAGGATGTGGTCGCGGTGTTCGTTCTCGGTGACGTCGTAACAGACCACTTCGCCATCGGCGCTGCGCGCCGCGACGACGGAAATCTCGCGCTCGAACGGCACGAAGGCTTCGAGAATGGCGGAGCGGGTTTCGAGGTCGGCCCACACCTGGTCCGGGTCCGCGCCTTCACGCACCACGATCTGGCCCTTGCCGTCGTAGCCGAAACGGCGGGTCTTGAGCACGGCGGGCAGGCCGATGGCCGCGATCGCGGCTTTCAGATCCTGCGCGGACGACACATCGGCGTAACGCGCGGTTCCGATGCCGAGTTTGGTGACGAAGTCTTTTTCGGCGAGCCGGTCCTGCGTGGTTTCCAGCACCTTGGGATCGGGCAGCACGGTTCTGCGCGCGGCAAGAATCATCGCGGTCGAGGACGGGATGTTCTCGAACTCATAGGTGATGACGCCGACATCTGAGGCGAACAGTTCCAGTGCCTCGACATCGGCATATTCCGCACAGGTCGCGTTCTGCACCACGTCGAAGGCCGGAGAATCCGGATCGGGCGAAAACACCTGGGCCTTGAGGCCGAGACGAGCCGCCGCCAGCGCAATCATGCGGCCCAACTGGCCGCCGCCGAGAATTCCGATGGTGTCGCCTGGTTTCAGCGTCACCCGATTTGAAGATGTCACTTAATTTCGTCCTTTGGGCGCTCGGCCACCGCCTCGGTCTGTTGCTTGCGCCATGCCGCGAGCCGGGTTGCAAGACCGGCGTCGTTGAGCGCCAGTACGCTTGCTGCGAGCAGCGCTGCATTGATAGCGCCGGCTTTTCCGATCGCCAAGGTGCCGACCGGGATGCCGGCAGGCATCTGCACAATGGAATACAGCGAATCCACACCGGACAGCGCCTTGGACTCCACAGGGACGCCGAAGACCGGAAGTTCCGTCAGGGACGCGGCCATGCCGGGCAGGTGCGCTGCGCCGCCCGCGCCTGCGATCACCACCTTAAAACCCGCGGCCTTGGCTCCCTTCGCGAAGGCATAGAGCCGTTCGGGCGTGCGGTGGGCTGACACGATCCGCGCTTCATGCTGGACGTTCAGCGCGGTCAGTGTTTCTGCGGCATGGCGCATGGTGGCCCAGTCGGACTGGCTTCCCATGATGATGGCGACGGGGGCTGTCATTCAGAATCTTCAAAAAGGCCGGAAAAAGAGGGCGGATTATAGGGTTACGCCCCGGCGTGGCAAGCGGGTGGGGTGTGTTTGTGTGCTTTCCGATCCGAAGTTCGCGCCGGGGCCGGCGTCGAACGAGACAATGTTCGGATTTAGGACACCGGCGCGAATCCGTTATGCTTTCATGGTCAACGGTCTGGGCGAAAACGTGAAGAAACCGGGCAGAAAAACCACATCCCGGCGGGCGGCCAAGCCGCGGGCGCGTGTTCCTGCCCGTGGCGGGACATCCTCGAAGGCGAAAGCGGCACCCAAGCGCCTCCCTGTAAAGGTCGTGGCGAAAGCCCCGGACCAGCTTCGGAAAGCACGGCGGCAGGTCGCTGCTCTCAAAACGGAGCTTGCTGCCGCCCAAGCCCGGATCGACGAATTGCAGGCCTGGGCCGATACCGACTTTCTGCTGAACATTTACAACCGGCGCGGTTTCGAGCGCGAACTGGATCGCGCCGTCGCCTATATGCGGCGCTACAAGGCGACCGGCGCGTTGATCGTGCTCGACGTCGATCGGCTCAAGCCGATCAACGATACGTTCGGTCATGCGGCGGGCGACATCGTGCTCAAGGGCGTGGTCGCGGTGCTGATGCGCCATGTCCGTTCCTCCGACGTGGTGGGACGGCTCGGCGGCGACGAATTCGGGCTGCTGCTCTGGAATCTGTCGGAGCCCGATGCGCTGGCCAAGGCTGCGGCGCTGGAAGACGCGATCGACCGGCTCACCTTCGTCTTCAAGGGACGTTCCGTGGTTGCGGGTGCGTCGGCCGGTGTCGCGCTGGTGGATGCAGCGCAAGAGGCGGCCGCCATCATGGAAGCTGCGGACCGCGCGATGTATGTGCGCAAGGCCGCGCGCAAGGGCCGCATCTTGGCGGCGCTTTGAAGCTGCGGCGTCATGCCGCAAGGCTGTGCGCGTCTGCAGATACGCCGAGCCTCAGGCGATGATGTCGGGCGTGATCTGATCTTCGATGAAGGAGATGCGGTCGCGCAATTGCAGCTTGCGCTTCTTCATGCGCTGGAGCCGGAGCAAATCCGGCGCGGGCGACTCGTGTAGCGCCTCAATGGCTGCGTCCAGGTCGCGATGCTCCTGTTGCAGCTGCGCCAGTTCGAGCGCGAATTCGTTGTTGTCCTGATCTACCATGACCATCGTTGACTATATCGCCCGGACTTTCAGCGAAGCGCCTTGCAAAGCACCGGCGTGATCGTCATTGCAGAAAATTGTTACCACTTCAGCAACGGTATCGCGGGACGGGTTCCCTCCCAATTCGTTTCCGACGATCAAGAAAAATTCGGCGCGCTTTTTTCATTCCGTTGTCGACAGACGTAACCGCTGATGTACACTTCTTTGTCCAGATCCGATCTGAGGTCCACTTGTAAAGGAGACTTCTA
>Ga0066256_1000795_pt1 | contig 58746 bp, 47 predicted proteins | sample ThiBio_1000_biof_FD_87107 | JGI IMG/M metagenome (GOLD analysis project Ga0066256, IMG submission 87107) | Wastewater bioreactor microbial communities from Cape Town, South Africa - Thiocy_expt_1000_biof (version 2) | ecosystem: Engineered > Bioreactor > Thiocyanate-remediating >... | reverse complement strand
GCGCGCCGCAGGCGCGGGCCCCCTCTCTTCGCTCCCACCTCCCCCCCCCCCGGCACCCTCCCCCCCACGCCCCCCGTGGAGAAGAAGCGCGGGGCCGCCCACCCCCCCGCCGCCGCCCCCCGCCCCAGGGCGGGGGCCCCCCACTCCCCCCCGACCCGCCCGCGCCCCCGGGGGGCGGCTCGCCGCGCCGCGTCCCGCGCACCCTCACCGGGGTGCGCGGGGCGTGGCGCGCGCTGCGGTGGTGGGTCAGAGGCGTGCTCGGGGCCTCGGCCTACGACACCTACGTCGCGCGGCACCGGATCGACCACCCCGACCACGCGCCGCTGTCCGAGCGGGAGTTCTGGCGTCGGCGGCAGGACGAGGCGACCCCGAAGGGGTGCTGCTGACGGACGGTGGCCGGACGCCTGCGGCGTGCCGATCGGTGCGGGTCGACGCGGTCGACGGCACGGACGGCACGTGCACGGGCGGGTGGCACGCGTGAGCGGTACGCGGGGCACGGCCCGGGTCAGAGCGTGCCGAGGATCTCCTCGGCGCGCGCGTCCTGGCCCGTCGCCCGCAGGAGCGCGACCAGCTCGTTGGCCGCCTCACCCCGGTTCGTGCGGTCCTTGACGAGCCCGAAGCCCTCGACCGCCGACTCCAGGCAGAACACCGCGCGCTCGAGCTCCTCGTCGCCGGTCGCGTCGCGCAGCATCCGGCCCGCGGCCCAGAACGCGTGGGCGGCGCTGGGGACGTCGCCGCACTCGGCGAACAGCTCGGCGGCCCGGACAGCGAGGTCGACGGCGTCCTTCGTCCCCCACACGCCGATCTGACCGACCGAGGCGATGACCCGCGCGAGCGCGTCGTCCAGCTCGGCGCGGCGCAGGCTCAGCTCCCTCGTCCGCCGCTCGCGCAGCCGCTCGTCCGGGATCTCGCCGAGATCGACGCCGGCGAGCCGCTCCAGCAGCGCGTTCGCCGCATCGAGGTAGACCTCGGCGCGGTCCGGGCGGGCGGCCGCCGGCGCCCACGCCACGATCACCTGCACCATGAGCTCCGGGTCGGCACCGGCCGCCCGCAGTCGCACCATCGCGGCCTCGTACGCCTGGTGCGCGCCGTCCTCGTCGCCGAGCTCCTGGGCGCACCGCGCCGCCTCGGCGTAGGCGAAGCCCGAGTCGAGCAGCTCCCCCGCCTCCTGCGCGCCGCGCGCCCCGGCCAGGTAGGCCGCCGCGGCCGCCGCGAGGTCGCCCTCGCCGCTGGCCGCCTCGGCCCGGGCGAGCCGGTCGACGTAGCCGGCGGGCTCGGTCGCACCGTCCGGGTCCGCGGCGCCCGCACCGGAGGCGTCGACGGCGCCGGCCGCACCACCGCTCACCTCGCCGGTCGCGCCGCCGTCCGTTCCGTCGACGACGCCGACCGCTCCGAGCGGACCGGCCAGCCCGTCGGCGTCATCCGACCCGGCGGCGACGCCCCCGAGCAGGACCGCGTCGTCGTCTGCGTCGAGCCGGATGACGGCGAGGTCGAGGGGTTCGGCGAACCGCCGCCGCCCGAGCGCGCGCTCCAGCTCGCCGGCCCAGCGGTCCGTGCCGTTGCGCGCGTCGAACCGGGCCGCGAGGTCGCGCGCCCGCGGCTCGAGCCACGCCCGCAGCTCCCCGAGCGTCCGGGCCGGCACGTCCGGCAGGGACACGGTGCGCTGGAGGTCCGGCTCCGGAAGATCGGCGAGCCCCGCGAGGACGGCGAGCTGGTAGTGGAGCCGGGACAGCGGGGTCTCCGCGCCGACGAGCAGGTGACCGTCCCGCGCCAGCCACTCCAGCGCGCGCTCGACCTGACCGCCGCGGGCCAGGAGCTGGAAGCCCCGGCCGCGCGCCTCCGCCATGTCGGACTCACTGGTCTGCAGCGCGGCGGCCGCGCGGCGGTGCGCGGTTGCCGCCTCGCGAAGCCGGCCCAGCTCGGCCTGGGCGAGCGCGAGCACGGCCAGCATGTCGCCGGGCTCGGTGGCGCACCAGCGCGTCGTCGGCGGGACGTCGAGGATGTGCCGGACGGCCTGCTCGGCGCGTCCGGTGCTCCACAGGTACTCCGCCTCGTCGCCGAGCGAGCACGCCTCGCACTGGGAGAAGTCGTCCCGGGGCGTCGCGACCCAGGCGTCGAACGCGAGCTCGACGTCGGGATCGCGCCGGTGGTTCGCCCAGGCGAACGTGCAGTAGGCGACGGCGTCCATGCCGTTCCCGGCGAGGGCGTAGCGCCGCTCCATGTCGGCCAGCGTCGCCTCGATCTGGCTGGCGGGGATCTCCGGGTAGCTCTTGAGGCCGCCGACCATCCACTTGAACGCCCAGAAGAAGTTCTGCCGGTCCGTCTCGTCGAACACCTCGGGTGAGGAGTCCCACAGCCGCAGCAGTCGCTGGAACGGGACGTGCGCCTTGTCGGGCTCCTCGCTCCAGACGTAGGACTCGACCTGCGCGAACAGCGCGTAGGCGAGCACCTCGATCGGGCCCTCGGCGTCGATCCGGCGCGCCAGCGTCTCGGCAAGCTGGGTGCGCGCGAGCCCGTAGGGCATCTGTCGGATCTCGCCGACGGCCGCCACGGCCTCCCCGGTGCTCAGGCTCATGCCACGTCCTCTCCACGCGGACCGCTCTGGGCGGTCAGTCCGGCCGACAGCAGGACGCCGAGCGCCCCGTTCAGATGGCTCACCTCGCGCCCGCGCAGGCCGTCGCCCGCGAGCATGAGTGCCGTGAGGTAGAGCGCGCGGACCCCGGCGGCGAAGACCTCCCCGCGCGGGGCGGCGAGCAGGCGCCGGACGAGCTGCGAGGTGTCGTTGAGCACGAGCCGCCGGCTGCGCGCCGGGCGCTCGAACGCCGCGAGCACGCCACCCCAGACGGTGTCCGCCTCCGCCTTCTCCCGCGCGAGCGCGCGCTGGTGCTCGCCCTCGCGGTCCCGCAGCAGCATCGCCGGCACGTCGTCCGGGGCGAACTCGCGGACCAGGACGTCGCAGTCCTCTTGCGCCAGGAGCTCCCGCGCGGCCTCGATCGCGTCGATCACCTCGAGCTCGCGCTGCGGCACGAGGGGGCGCAGCACCTGGACCAGGTCGTCGGTCGCGAGCTCGCGCACGCTCCAGCCGGGCCGGCGGGCCAGCCGGGCGAGGAGGTCGGCGTCGTAGACGTAGCCGGCGTTGGCGACGACGAGGCCCTGCGCCCGCGCGACCGCCGCGACCCGCTGGTAGGCCTCCCGCGTCGAGGTGTAGACGACGTCCCCGTGCTCGGCGAGATCGGCCAGCGTCGTCGGACCGTCCGTCGTCTCGAACGGCAGGACGCGGGCCGCCAGGTCGAGCATGTCGTCGTCGGACAGCGCGAGCGAGCGCAGCGCGAGGTGGTGGGTCTCGATGAAGCGACGCGCGAGGTTGCTGCCGCTCGCGAGCGTCTCGGTCGCCCAGGTCTTGAGCTGGGCCGCCAGCGCCTCCTGCGTCGCCAGCAGCACCTCGTCGGTGTGCAGGTCCTCGCGCGAGGCGGTCGGGCTGAGGCCGTCGGCGTCCACGACGGCGCGGACGAAGAACGCCCAGTCCGGCAGCAGGGAGTCGACGCGGGTGCCGAGCAGCATCCGCTTGACGTAGACCCGGTGCCGGCCGCTGCCGGGAGCGACGGCCGAGGGAAGGATGAAGGCGACGCCCGTGACGCCGGCGAGCGGCACCGCGAGGTCGATGTGGCCGATCGGCGTGAAGCCGAAGGTCTCCTCGCAGTAGCGCACGAGCGCCTGCGTCCGGGCCGACTGCGTCTCGTGGGTCGCGCGCCACGGCGCCTCGTGCGTGATCCGGCGGGTGAGGAACTCCCCGCCCGCGGGCTGGAGGACCGCGACGTCGATCGGGAGCAGCTCGCCGAACTCGGTCGCGAGCGCCGTGACCGTCTCCACCGACAGCCAGTGCTCGGCGTCCCGCCGGGCCCGCAGCCGGACCCGGCTGCCGACGGGGACGTCGGCCGGGTCGAGGTCGTCGACCGGGTCGGTGACCTCCTCGATCTCGAACGTCCCGTCGTCGTGGCCGGTCCACCGCACGACGCTCGCGCCGGGCCGCGCCGAGCGCGAGACCACCTCGATCGTGTCCGCGACCATGAAGGCCGCGAGCATGCCGATGCCGAACTGCCCGATGTACTCCGCCCGGCCGAGGCCCAGGTCGGCGTCCCGCTTGGACGAGCGGCCGATCGTCGCGAGCAGCTCGGTGGCCTCGGCAAAGGTGAGGCCGACGCCCGTGTCCGTGACCTCGAGCATCGGCCCGCCGGAGCCGGGTGCGCCGACGAGGCCGGGTCCGCCCGCGCCGCCCAGCGCGACAGGACTCCCGGGCACCTGCGGGCCGCCCGGCAGGGCCGTGATCCGGACGCGCGCGGGCGCGTCCGGATCGAGCTCCCGCCGCGCGGTCACCGCGTCGACGGCGTTCTGCAGCAGCTCGCGCACGTAGACGCGAGGCCCCGAGTAGAGGTGACGAGCGAGGAGGTCGACCATGCCGCGCAGGTCGACCTGGAAGGTCTGGGTCATGCGGTGTCGCTCAGGCTCCGCTCTCGCGCTCGCGCTCCTGCTTGGCCTTCGCGGCGGCCGCGGCCTCCGGGTAGTGCTCGTCGAGGTGGTCGAAGAACTGCCCGATCGTCCCGAGCGCGCACGACAGGTGCTCGTCGAGCTGGGAGTCCGTGAGCCCGTGCGGGTAGTTGACCGCGAACTCGGCGAAGACGCTGCAGTTGTCCGGGTCGCCCGCCTGGTTGTCCGTCCGGTCGAGCACGAGGTAGACCTTGGGCCAGATCTTGTCCCGCGACCAGGCGTTGAGGATCTCCAGCAGCCGGCCGTACTGGTCGATCGGGAGGTCCCGGTTCCACCGCGCGCGGACCTGGAGGGCCTTGAGCCCGTCCGAGAGCACGTAGAAGAAGTACAGGTGACCGTCCCAGAAGCCGCCGATCTGTCCGTTGTCGTTGCGGCCGTAGTGCTCGCCCCGACGGTCGAACTGGGCGGCGATCCGGTCCTCGGTCAGCGGGAGCAGTCCGTCGCCGCCGGTCGTCTCGTTCTTGGTGAAGAAACCCATCGTCACTCCTTCTCGTACTCTGCCTTGGCCCGGGCGGCCTCCTCCGGGTAGTGCTCGTCGAGGAAGTCGAAGAACGAGCCGGAGGTCGCGATCGCGCAGGCGAGGTGCTGGTCGAGCTGCTCGTCGGTGAGGCCGTGCTCGTAGTCGACGTTGTGCTCGGTGTAGACGCCGATGACGGTCGGCTCGGGGTCCTCCGGGTTGTTCTTCTCCTGGCGCGCGTAGCACTTGGGCCAGAACTTCTCGGTGTTCCACTGGTTGATGAGGTCGAGCATCTTCCACCACTCGGACATGGGGATGACGCGGTTCCACCGGGCGCGCACCTGGAAGTACTCGCCGTCCCGGCCGGTGACGAAGAAGTAGAACAGGTGGCCGTCCCAGTAGCCGCCGATGTCCCCGTCGTTGTCCTCGCCGTAGTTGGCCTCCCGGGCGTCGAGAGTCGCCTTGATGCGCTCCTTGCTCAGGGGCGCGAGGCCCCCGCCCGTTGCCGACTTGGTGAAGAAGCCCATCGCTGCCTCCATGTCTCGGACGGTGCACGACGTCGTCGTGGACCGGACGCCGTCGCGGCGTCTCCAGCGAGGCTAGCAGCGCTCACCGACATCAATGCGGTCGCCGCGGCGTCCGAACGCCCGACCGGACCGGTCAGCGGCCGGAGCCGCGCAGCGTTCCGGTGACGGGCCCCGCCATGTCGTAGACGGCACAGGAGACGAGCCGGTCGCCGAGCTCCTCCCAGCCCGACTGCAGCGGGGTGATCGGGTAGTAGTCGAGCGCCGAGGTCTCGTAGGGCGCCCCGACGAAGGTCTCGAACTGGTCGTAGCAGTACTGGTCGGCCTGCTGCGCCACCGCGTCGTCGCCGGGGTAGGCGTCCCCGGTCAGCTCCGTCTCGGCGTAGATCTCGTTGTCGTGCGGGCCGCTGCACGGCACGACGGGGACGCTCGAGATCTCGCTGCTGTCGGTCGACTGGTCGTTGAAGCAGTCGCCGACGACGATGGAGAAGACGTCGACGTCCCCGCCGACCGGTTCGTCCGTCGCTCCCGTGCCGTCGGTCGGCTGGTCGGTCGCGGGATCGGTCGGCTCGTCGGTCGTCGGGTCGTCCTGCGTCGTCGCCGTGTCGGTCGAGGACGGGCCGGGGTCGGCGATCGGGGCGTCACCCCGACCCATGAGGTTGATGGCGAGGAAGACACCGCCGACGACGAGGACGACCGCGAGGAGACCGAGGCCGACGAACAGCGGCGCGCGGTTCGGGCGCCGCTGCCCGGCCTGGTCGCCGTACCCGGTCGCGGGCAGGAAGCCGGCCGGCGTGGTCGAGCCGGGGGCGTACCCGCCGGGCTGGTACGCCCCGGGCTGGTAGCCCGGCTGCGTCGTGCCCGGCTGGTACCCGCCGGGCTGGTAACCCGTCGGCTGGGCCGCGCCCGCGTCGTACCCGCCGGGCTGCTGGTAGGCGCCGGGCTGCTGGTACCCACCCGGCTGGTAGCCGAGGGGCTGCGTCGTCCCGGGCTGGTAGTCGCCCTGCGTGGGTTGAGCCGGCGTCGACGGGGCGGCCGGCTGCGCGCCGTGCGTGTGCTCCGTCCAGGCGGCACCGTCCCAGTACCTGCTCTGGCTCGGGTCGTTCGGGTCCGGGTACCACCCCGCGGGACTGGACACGGCTAGCTCCTTGCACTCGGCGCTCGGTGGCGCGAGCCTACCGCCGTCGCGGGCCCGACGTCCCACGCGCCACCGACCGTGGCAGGGAGCGCGACGGCCCCGCGAGCGACGACCGCCCCGGGACGACGAACGGCCCCGCCCATCGGGGCGGGGCCGTTCACCCGGGAACCGTCGCGGGGGCGACGGACCGGGGCGGGCTAGTGGTGGCGCGAGGTCACCGGGCGGCGCCGGCGAGGCTGCCCGTCGTCGACTCCGCGGGGTCGTAGACGACGCAGGACACGAGCCGGTCACCGAGCTGCTCCCAACCGCCCTGGAGCGGCGTGATCGGGTAGTACTCCAGCGTGGAGCTCTCGTAGTCGACACCGACGAACGCCGAGAACTGCTCGTAGCAGTACTGGTCGGCCTGCTGCGCGACGACGTCGTCACCGGGGTACTCGTCGCCCGTCAGCGACGTCTCGGCGTAGACCTCGTTGTCGTGCGCCTCGGCGCACGGAACGGTCGGCAGGCTCGAGATCTCCTCGCTGTCGGAGTCGACGTCGTTGAAGCAGTCGCCGATCTTGATCGTGAAGACGTCGGTGTCGCCGCCGCTGACGATCTCGCCGGCCTCGTCGCGGGTCTCCCCGCCGGAGCTGCAGGCGGCGAGACCGAGGGCGAGCGCTGCGGCCCCGGCGACGGCCAGGGTGCGACGAAGGGGTGACATGGTGGACATGGGGCCTCCAGGGCAGTGGAGCGATGCGGTCAGGTGGGCTGGACGGGTGCGACGACAGTCGGCTACCGGTGGTACCTGGCACCCCCGAGCCCGTTCCGCCGCGTTCCGCGAGCCTCCCCGAGTCCCCCCGAAACGATCACGCGTGCGTCAGCCCACCCCGAACCCTACCGCCCAGGTGGCACGATGGGATCGTCGGCCGGCCTGTGCCATCGGCCACACGCCGGGGCGACGTCCCGGTCGACCGGAAGGAGATCGTGCGGTGACCGACCTGCTGGAGGAGGCGCGACGCCTCGTCGTCGTCGGCGACGAGCTCGTCGCCGGGTTCGGCGACCCCCGCGCGCTCGGCTGGGTCGGCCGCGTCGCCGCCCGGTCGCAGGGCGACGGCGAGGGGCTGCTCACGCTCTCCCTGGCGGTGCCCGGCGAGACGACGACGGCGCTGGCCGCCCGATGGGAGCGCGAGCTCTCCTCGCGGCGCGGCGAGCGCACGTGGCTCGTGGTCGCTCCCGGGGCGGGGGACCTCGTGGCCGGGACGTCGATGGCGCGCAGCCGGCTCAACCTCGCGAACGTCCTCGACGCGGCCGCCTCGGCGCAGCTCCCCGTCCTCGTCGTCGGCGCTCCGCCGCGCTCCGACCTGCCGCGAGCGGCCCAGCGCGAGCTGTCCGAGGCGTTCGCCGACGTGTGCGGCCGGCGCCGCGTGCCTTACGTCGAGACGTTCGCGCCGCTCGTCGACCACGAGCAGTGGGCCGCGGACCTCGCCGCCGGCGACGGGGTGCACCCGGGGCAGGCCGGCTACGGGCTGCTCGCGTGGCTCGTGCTGCACCACGGCTGGTACTCCTGGCTCGGGGTGCCGGCGCCCGCCTGAGCGCCCCGCGCCCCTCACCGGCATCGACACCCGCACCGGGCGACGTCAGGCGACGTCGACGACGACCTTCCCGATCACCTCGCCGGCCGCGAGCGCCGCGAGCGCCCCGTCCGAGCCCGGCACGCCGTCGAGCGGCACGACGCGGTCGACGAGCGGGCGAACACCCGTCGCGACGAGGAGGGACACGAGCCGCTCGAGCTCGACGCGGGTGCCCATGGTCGAGCCGACGACGCGCAGGCCCTTGAAGAAGACGCGGTTGAGGTCGGCGTCGGCGTCCGGTCCCGTCGTCGCGCCGGCCACGGCCACGACGCCACCCGGGACCAGGGATCGCAGGGAGTGCGACCAGGTCGCCTTGCCGACCGTCTCGATCACGGCGTCGACGAGGTGCGGCAGGCGCGCCCCGGACTCCACGGCGACGTGCGCGCCGAGCTCGCGCGCCCGCTCCGCCCGGCTCTCCGACCGGCTCGTGACGAGGACCCGCAGGCCGGCCGCCCGGGCGAGCAGGATGCAGGCCGTCGCGACGCCGCCGCCCGCACCCTGGACGAGGACGCTCTGACCGGGCCGCAGACCGGCGGCGGTGAACAGCAGCCGGTACGCCGTGAGGTAGGCGGTCGGCAGGCACGCCGCCTCGTGCGCCGACAGGCCGGCGGGTCGCGCGACGACGTTGCCCTCCGGCACCCACACGCGCTCCGCGAGCGTGCCCGGGTAGCGCTCGCTCAGCAGCGAGCGGGTGGGGTCGAGCGTCTCGTCCCCGCGCCAGGTCGGCGAGGTGACGACGCCGTGGACGATGACGGGCGTGCCGTCCTCGAGCGTCCCCGTCGCGTCGGTTCCCAGCACCATCGGGAGCTGCGACTCACGCAGCCCGACCCCGCGACAGGACCACACGTCGTGGTGGTTGAGCGACGCGGCCTCGACCGTGACGGGGATCCAGCCCGGCTCGGGCCGGTGCAGCTCGACGCTCGCGAGCCGAGCTCCCGCCCCCGGGTCGTCCGGCCGGAAGGATTCGACGACGACGGCGCTCGACCTCGAGGACTCACTCATGCAGCCACGCTAGCCCCGTCCCGGCGGGGCGGGGTGGGGCCGAGGGCCCAGCGTCGTTGACGATCGAACGAGTCGAGGCACCCGGCGGCGCGGGGAGGCCGGAACGACGAGAGACGGCCGCCCCCGGATCGGGGACGGCCGTCTCGTCACGTCGACTCGGTGCCGCGAGGCACCGGTTCAGGCGTTGGGACGCTTGCCGTGGTTGGCGGCGTTGCCCTTGCGGGACTTGCGCTTGCGACCGCGCTTGCTCATGGGCGTACTCCTCATGATCGATGGGAACGCCCTATCGTCCCACATCGCGGCCAGCGGGCAGACGAGCCGCCGGTCCGGCGCCGCGAGGTCAGAGCCGACGGACGATGAGCTGGGAGAGGATCCGCACCCGCAGGGTCTCCGGCGCGCTCTCCAGGCAGGCACGCCGGATGAGGGCGCGCACCGCCTCCTCGGCGTCGGCCGCCTCGGTGCACGGGTCGCACCCCTCGATGTGGGCGCGCAGGGCGTCGGCGTCGGGCTCGGCCATCGCGTGGTCGAGCAGGGCAGCGAGCCGGGCGAGCGTCTCGGCGCACGTCCCGCCCTCCGCGGAGAGGCCGGCGCCGGGGAGGGGCAGGCCGTCCTCGGCCGGGACGCCGGTCATGACTCCACCTGCATGCCGAGCCCGCGCGCGTGATCGGCGAGGAGGGCGCGGAGCTGCCCGCGGCCCCGGTGCAGCCGCGACATCACGGTGCCGATCGGCGTCCCCATGATCTCGGCGATCTCCTTGTACGCGAACCCCTCGACGTCGGCCAGGTACACCACGAGCCGGAAGTCGTCGGAGAGCTGGGCGAGGGCGTCGCGCACGACGGAGTCGCCGAGCCGGTCGAGCGCCTCGACCTCGGCCGAGCGCAGCCCGGCGGACGTGTGGGACGCGGCGCGCGCGATCTCCCAGTCCTCGACGTCCCCCGCGTCCGACTGCAGCGGCTCGCGCTGCTTCTTGCGGTAGGAGTTGATGTAGGTGTTCGTGAGGATCCGGTAGAGCCACGCCTTGAGGTTCGTGCCCGGGCGGTACTGGTGGAACGAGCCGTACGCCTTCGCGAAGGTCTCCTGCACGAGGTCCTCGGCGTCGGAGGGGTTGCGCGTCATCCGCAGGCCCGCGCTGTAGAGCTGGTCCAGCAGCGGCAGCGCCTCGGACTCGAACCGCAGGAGCCGCTCGGCCTCGGTCTCGGTCTCCCGCACGTCGACGGCACCGGCGGCCCCCGGGTCGAGGGCGGCGTCGGTCACGGCGCCGTTGTGCACGGCAAGTCCGTCGGTGTTGTCGGCACCGTCCGCGGGAGCACTCATCACACCCCACCCTACGGGTGCGTCGGTCAGAAGGAGCGTGCTCACGACCGGTTCAACACCTCCCCCGCCACGACCATTCCCGCATCCTCCACGTCCGTTCGTCGCCATCCGGGAGCTGGCACTCGCCAGGAGGCCGTTCGTGCGGTAGGCATGGAGGATGCTGCGCCGCATCGCCCGTCCCCTGCTCGCCTCGGTCTTCGTCGTCGACGGTCTGCGGGCCGCCCTGCGCCCCCGGGAGGAGATCGAGAACCTCCCGCGCGCCGAGGAGGCGCTCGGCCGCGTCGCCGAGCAGATCCCCGTGCCCGTCTCACCGGACCTGCTCGTCCGCGCGCTCGGCGTCGCGAAGGCCGGCGCCGGCGTCGCGCTCGGGCTCGGCGTCGCGCCACGCGCCGCCGCCAGCCTCCTCGCCGTGCTCCACACGCCGACGATGCTGGCGCGCAACCCGTTCTGGACCGAGACCGGTGCCGCGCGCCGCGAGGCGATCGGTGGCCTCGTCCGCGACGCCGCCATCCTCGGCGGGCTCCTGCTCGCCTCCGGCGACACGGCCGGGAAGCCGTCGTTGGCCTGGCGGGCGGAGGCCGCACGGCATGACACGGCCAAAGCGGCGAAGCACGCCACGCGGGAGGCCCGCGACCGGACCAAGCGAGCGACGAAGGCCGTCATCACGAGCGCGGAGCGGGACGTCGCGAAGCTCGAGGCGACGATCGAGCGCACGGCCCGACGCAAGACGCGGGACGCGCGGAAGGCGGCGAAGCGGATCGAGCGCGACCTGCGCGCGGCCGTGAAGGACGTCGAGCACACCGTCGGCGGGGTCGTCGGGGACGTGGTCGACGGCGCCAGGGAGAAGATCGCCGCTCGATAGGCTGGCGGGGTGACTGACCCCAGATCCGGCGTGTGGCCGGCTCCCCGCGCCCACCGCCAGCTCGACGCCGTCGTCGCGGTCCCCGGATCGAAGTCGCTCACCAACCGCTACCTCGTCCTCGCGGCGCTCGCGGACTCCCCCACGACGCTGCGCTCGCCGCTGCACTCGCGGGACAGCTTCCTCATGATCGAGGCGCTGCGCGCGCTCGGCGTCACCATCGTCGAGCTGCCCGGCGGCGACCTCGAGATCACGCCGCCGGCCCGGCCCGGCGGCGCCTCGGTGCTCGAGGGCGAGACGAAGGTCGACTGCGGGCTCGCCGGCACCGTCATGCGCTTCGTCCCGCCGCTGGCCGCGCTCGCCGACGGCCCCGTGACGTTCGACGGCGACCCGCGGGCGCGCGAGCGCCCGATGGGCGGCATCATCGATGCGCTGCGCCGGCTCGGCCTGGCGGTCGACGACGACGGACGCGGCACCCTGCCGTTCACCGTGCGCGGAGCGGCGGACGGCGCCGGCGGGGTGACCGGGACCGACGGCGCGGGGGGCGGGCCGGCGATCCGCGGCGGCTCGGTCGAGGTCGACGCCTCGGCCTCCAGCCAGTTCGTCTCCGCCCTCCTGCTCGTCGCGCCGCGCCTGCCCGACGGGCTCGAGGTCCGGCACGTCGGCGACCGGCTGCCCAGCCAGCCGCACATCGACATGACGATCGCCGTGCTGCGCGAGCGCGGCGTCGACGCACGCGAGCTGGCGCCGGGGCACTGGCGCGTCGCCCCCGGCCCGATCGCCGGCGGCGAGGTGCGGGTGGAGCCGGACCTGTCCAACGCCGGGCCGTTCCTGGCGGCGGCGCTCGTCGCGGGGGGCACCGTGCGCGTCCCGCACTGGCCGGCGACCACGACGCAGCCCGGCGACGACCTGCGCGAGATCCTCGGGCTCATGGGCGGCGAGGTCGACCACGAGGCGGACGGGACGCTGCGCGTCACGGGCACCGGCGTCGTCACCGGCGTCGATCTCGACCTCACCCGCGCCGGCGAGCTGGCGCCGACGGTCGCGGCCCTCGCGACGGTGGCCGACGGCCCGTCGCGGCTCACCGGGATCGCGCACCTGCGCGGGCACGAGACCGACCGGCTGGCGGCGCTCGTCACCGAGATCACCCGCCTGGGCGGGGTCGCGGCCGAGCTGCCCGACGGGGTCGCGATCGCCCCCGGCGCCCTGCACGGCGCCGACGTCGAGAGCTACCACGACCACCGGATGGCCACCTTCGGCGCCATCGTCGGCCTGGCCGTCGACGGGGTGGGCGTCGTCGACGTCGCGACGACCGCGAAGACGATGCCGGACTTCCCCGCGATGTGGACGGCCATGGTGGCGAGCGGCGCGGAGGCCCCGTGACGGACCTGCCGGACCACCTCGACCTCGACGAGTCGGACGTCCGCGTCCGGCCCGGCCGACGCGGCTCGCGCCCGCGCACCAAGCAGCGACCGGCGCACAGCGACGCCGTCGACGGGTTCGTCACCGGGGTGAGCCGCGGACGCTACGACGTGCTGGTGCCGCCACCGTCGCGTCGGCGCCGGGACGTCGAGCGCGCGCTGGAGCGCGGCGAGGGCGAGACGCTCGTGGCCGTGACGGCCCGGGAGCTCGGCCGCGGTGGCGTCGTCGTCGGCGACCGGGTGCGCGTCGTCGGGGACCTGTCGGGCGGGCGGGACGCGCTGGCGCGGATCGTCGGCGTCGTCGACCGCACCAGCACGCTGCGCCGCAGCTCGGAGGACTCCCCCGGCGGCCACGAGCGCGTCCTCGTCGCGAACGCTGACCAGCTCGTCGTCGTGACGGCGCTGGCCGACCCGGCGCCGCGCCCCCGGATGGTGGACCGGTGCCTCGTCGCCGCCTACGACGCCGGGATGGACGTGCTGCTCTGCCTCACCAAGGCCGACCTCGCCTCACCGGAGGAGTTCCTCGCGCTCTACGACCCGCTGGGGGTGCCCGCCGTCGTGACGCGGCGGGAGGACGGGCACGTCGTCGGTGTCGACGAGCTGCGCGAGCGGGTGGCCGGCCGGGTCTCCGTGCTCGTCGGGCACTCCGGCGTCGGCAAGTCGACGCTCGTCAACGCGCTCGTCCCGGACGCGGCGCGCGCCGTCGGGCACGTCAACGCCGTGACGGGGCGCGGCCGGCACACGTCGACCAACGCGGTGGCGCTCGCCCTGCCGGGCGGGGGCTGGGTGATCGACACCCCGGGCGTGCGCTCGTTCGGGCTCGCGCACGTCGAGGTCGAGGACGTCATCGGCGCCTTCCCCGACCTCGCCGAGATCACCACGGCCTGCCTGCCCCTGTGCACGCACCTGCCCGCCTCCCCCGGCTGTGCGCTCGACGCCGCCCTGGCCGCGGCACCCGAGGGCGAGCGCGCGGCGCTGGGCGCCCGGGTCGACTCGCTGCGCCGCCTCCTGCTCTCCCGATCCGACGACCTCGAGGGACCCCGATGACCGACGCCGTTCTGGACGCTGACCTGCCCGCCGACCTGGCCCTGGCGCTCGAGGTGGCCGACGCGCTCGACGCGCTCACGACCGAGCGGTTCGGCGCCGTCGACCTCGTCGTGACCGCGAAGCCCGATGCCACCCCGGTCTCCGACGCCGACACCGCGGCCGAGACCCTCGCGCGCGAGATCATCGCGCGGGCGCGGCCGGGTGACGCCCTGCTCGGCGAGGAGTACGGCGGCGAGGTCGCCCGCACCGGCCGGCAGTGGGTGATCGATCCGATCGACGGGACCAAGAACTTCGTCCGCGGCGTGCCCGTCTGGGCGAGCCTCGTCGCGCTGGTCGAGGACGGCGAGCCCGTCGTCGGCGTCGCGTCGGCCCCGGCCCTCGGGCGACGCTGGTACGCGGCGACCGGCCACGGAGCCTGGGCGCGCGTCGGGGACGGGGCGCCGCGCCGGCTCGCGGTGTCCGGCGTCGGCGCGCTCACGGACGCGTCCGTGTCCTACGCAAGCCTCGAGGGCTGGCGCGAGATCGGGCGGTACGAGGCGTTCCTCGCGCTGCTGTCGTCCGCCTGGCGCACGCGCGGGTACGGCGACTTCTGGTCGTACGTGCTGCTGGCCGAGGGGGCGGTGGACGTGGCGGCCGAGCCCGAGCTCGCGCTGCACGACATGGCCGCGCTCGTCCCGATCGTCCGGGAGGCCGGGGGCCGGTTCACGTCGGTCGACGGCGTCGAGGGCCCGTGGGGCGGCAACGCGCTCGCCACGAACGGCCTGCTCCACGACGCGGCGCTGGCCGCGCTCGGCTGACCCACGGCACCGAGACCTCACCCGCCGAGCTCGACCCTCCGGTCAGGAGTCGCTCAGCAGCACCCGCAGGTCGCCGAGCTCGCTCGGGTCGAACCACTGGAGATCGACCTCCCCGAGCTCCTCGAGAGCCGCCTCCTCGTCGACGGCCCGGCGCACGAGGGCGGCGGTCGCGGGCGCGTCGTCGTCCAGGTGGATCGCGACGACGTCGCGCCACGCGAGGTCGACGACACCGACGATGCTCGGCAGGTCCGCCAGCCCCGCGGGGACCTCGCCGTCGCGCACGGTGCCGGCGTCGGCCTCGACGGCGAGGACCACCCGGCGGGGCGGAGCGCCCGTCGCGGCGATCTCGAGGACCGACAGGTCGGCCGCGGTCAGGAAGGCCGAGAGCTCGAGGCCCTCGTCGTCCTCGTCCGGCAGGGCGGCCCGCAGCCCGGGCGTCACGGCGGACGCGAGGCGGCGCAGCGACGGCGTGGCTCCGGCCGCGGCGTCGATCGGGGCATCGGCGGGCAGGAGGTCAGCGGTGGTCGCTGGCACGTAGAGGCGCACGGACCCAGTCTGTCAGCCGGCGCGACGCGTCGCGCGGACGGACGCGCACCCGTCGGTCCGGCAGTGCGCCCAGCAGCTCCTCGGCGAGCGTCCGGACCGCCTGCCGGGCGGCCGAGCGGGGCGCGTGGACGGGCAGCGCCCGACCGGCCAGGAGAGCGCCCGGGACGGCGTCGTCGTACGGGATCTCGACGAGCACCTCGACGCCGGCGAACCGGCGGATCGCCTCGCGCGCGTCCGCCGCCGCTCGGGCGCCGACCGGGCGCGTGTGGACGAGGACGACGCGGCCCCGCGCACCCACGGCCGGCTCGTCCGCCAGCAGCGCCGCGGCCCGGCGGACGCCGACCGGGTCGGGCGGGACGAGGACGAGCACCTCGTCCGCCTCGGCGAGCACGGTGCGCGCCGCGCCGGAGCGGTCGGCGCCGCGGGACGGCGGCGGCTCCAGCCCGCCCGCCACGTCGGCCACGACGAGCCGGGCGCGCGCCCGCAGCGACTCGAGCACGACGCGCAGGGACTCCGGCTCGATCTCGCGCCAGCGGTCCGAGCGGGTGAGCCCGCTGACCAGCTCGAGGCCCGGGTCGACGCGAACCAGCCGCCGCACCAGGCCGTCGGCGTCCAGCGTGCCGCCTGCGGCGGCACGACACAGCGCCGGGAGGGCCGCGCCCTCCGCCAGGACGCCGAGGAGCTGGACGACGCCCGGCGCGACGGTGTCGGCGTCGACCAGGACCGAGGCGATCCCGGCGCCTGCGGCCTCCGCCGCGAGCGCCGCCGCGACGGTGCTCCGTCCGGTGCTGCCGACCGCGCTCCACACCGCGACGAGGCGGCCGGGGCCTGCGGCCGTCGCGGCGCCGGGGTCGACGAGGCCACGCGGCCCCGGCGGTGCCGACATCGCGCGATCGCCGACCGGCCCCGCGGTGCGGTGACGGTCGGATCCGGCGCGGGCCGTCCCCTCGGAGCCGGGCGCGCCGGGGGCGCCGGGGGCGATGTCTGCGATCAGCGCGAGCACGGCAGCCTCGACGCCCTCGGCGACCTCGCGGCCGTCCGGGACGACCCGCCCCGCCCCGAGCGCGCCCGCCCGGTGCAGGTCCTCCGGCCCGGCGAGGACGACGCTGCCGACACCGAGCCGGCTCAGCTCCGCCAGCAGGGGCCGGTCGACACCGCGCCCGAGCGAGAGCACCGCGACCCGGCCGATCCCCGCCCGGGCGGCCCCGAGCAGCTCGGCCAGATCGGCGCAGCGCCGTTCCACTCGCAGCCCGTCGACGGTGCCGAGTCGCGCGACGACCTGGGGCTCCGCCGGTCCCTCGACGTGGACGAGGATGCCCGCCACCTCAGCCACCGGCACGCTCCACCACGGTGAGCTCCTCCCCCGCGGCCTGGGCCTCGAGCACGCGATCCACCACGTCCTCCGGGACGAGGATCCGCGCGATCCTGCCGGAGCCGCTGCGGAAGGGGCCGGTGTCCGACTCGACCCCGAGCACGAGCACGTCGGCGGCAAGGAGCTCGGCCGTCGCCTCGTCACCGAGCGACCGGTTGCCACCCGTCACCACCCACAGGTCCACCACCTCCCCGGCCGCGGCTCGGGCGCCGACCGGCAGCGGCACCGCCATCGGCCGGCCGTCGACGTCGGCGGCGCTCCCGATCGCCGAGGCCGGCACGAGCTCCCCGGCGCCGACGGCGCTCACGACCACGGCGTCCGGGGGCAGCTCGGTGAGGTAGACGCCGGACCCGCCGTCCCAGCCCATCCGGACCGGTTCCAGGTCGCCGAGCGAGATCCGCTGACCCGGCGTAAGGTCACTACGCGCGACCAGCGTCTCGGTCCCACCCGACGCCCGATCGACGGCCCAGCCGCCGAGCACCACGGCGGACGCCACGAGGAGGACGCCGAGCAGCAGGCGTGGGCTTCGCCACAGCGGAGGTCGGGCGATCGTCGCCGCGGCGGGGGCTGCCTCCCAGGCCGAACCCTCCGAGTGTGGTGCCATGACGCTCCTTTCGAGAGTGGTGGACCAGGTTGGCCCGACCCATGTGACATCGTGCCAGGCGCACCTAGACATTTCGAGATGTCCACAAGCACCCATCTTCGCCGTGCGAACCTGGGCGAACGGTGTCACTATGGAGACATGGCCGATCGAATGCTCACCCTTGCCGACGTCGCGGAGATTCTCGACGTCACGGTTCCCACCGCACGCTCCCTCGTCCGCTCGGGCGAGATCTTCGGCTTCCAGGTCGGAGGCCGCGGCATGTGGCGCGTCGAGTCCAAGGAGCTCGACGCGTACGTCGAGCGCGAGAAGGCGGCCGCCGTCGCGCGCCGCGAGGCGCTCTCGCGCGACTGACCAGCCCCTAGATCGCGACCGACACGATCGCGTCCCACGGGACGCTCGTGACTCGCCCGCGGTCGCTCTCGACATCGACGTGGTCGGCACCGGTCCTCGTGACCGTGCCGGCCACGTCGTGGTTTCGCGTCTCGACGACCACCTCGACCTCGCGCGCCGCCAGCCCGCGTAGGACATGACCGAGGCCGAGCCGACGGGCGGTGCGCTCGCGGTCCGGGTCGGCCCGGGTCGCGCCCTCGAGCCACTCCACCCCGCGCAGCGCGACGAGGAGCTCGCGCGGTCGCGCGCGCAGGAGGAACCAGCCGACACCGACGTCGGCGACCGCACCCTCGACGATCAGCCCCGAGGCGAGCGCGACCTTGGCGACGTCGCCGCGGCCGAGCCGGTCCAGCAGGAGGAGGCGCGCGCTCTCGGCGGCGTCCACCTCCGCGACGAGGTCCTCGCGCTCGACCGCGACCTGGGCCTCGGCCTGCGCCTCGAGATCCTCGAACAGCTCGTCCCATCGCATGGCTCGACCCTGCCACACCGTCTCGGACAGCGCCTCAGCCACCGTCGAACGGGCAGTCCGTCCACAGATGCTACCCATGGATATCGGAGCGCTTGACAGCCTCAAACAATCTCCTTCACGCTGTGACGGCATCACTCGCCGTCACGTTCTAGGAGGTCGCCATGTCGAGGTCACGATGGCGGGCACGCCTGACCCTGATCCTGCTGCTCGCACTGGGGATCACCGGCGCCGCCCTGCTGCTCCTCGTCTCGGCCGAGGACGGCATCGGGCCGGACCGGCTGGTGCGGCGCGGGTTCGCCCTCCTCGGTGCGCTCGCCTGCCTGCGCTACGCCCTCGCGGCGCTCGCCGGGCTGGCGGTCGGACGCGGCGGTTCGGCCTCGCGACGGGTCTCGGCCGGTCTCCTCGCGGCAGTGGGACCGCGGTGGGTCCGCCGGCTCGCCGCGGCCTCGCTCGGCACGGCGACGCTGCTGTCGGTGGGATCGGGGGCGCTCGCCCTGCCGGGGGTCGGGTCCGGCGCGACCGAGGCCGGTTCGCCCGCGGGAGGGAGCACGGTGGTCGCGGCCGACGAGGCCGCGGAGATCGACCTCGGCGTGCGGTCGACCGCCCCGGGGATGCTGGGGCAGAAGGTGCGCCCGACCGCCCCGGGTGACGGCGGCACGGTCACCCCGGCGGCCGGAGCTGAGGCCGTCCCGGAGGCGGGTTCCGGGACGGGTCTCGACGCGGAGGCCGTCTCGTCGAGCGAGGGCGCCGGACGAGGCGACGCAACCGACGGCGCGACGAACGACGGCTCGGACCTCGGCTCGGGCGCGGTGGCATCAGGCGACGGACCCGAGGCGGACGGCGAGGGGCTCCCGGCCGATCGTGGAGGGCCGGGGGCGTTGGCCGGCGCGCCGGCGGTGACCGGCGCCAAGGTGAGGCCGAGCGAGACCCCGACGACGCAGCCCGCATCCGCCGGCGCGGATCCGAGCGACCCCGAGAGCACCGGCCACGCGACGGCCACGAGGGCACCGACGATGCCGACGCCGGCCCCGCCGTTCGACACGTCAGCCTCGGCATCGCCCACGGCCGAACCGGTGAGTGCGTCGCAGACGGTCCCCGCCCCCGCCGTCGAGGGCGCCTCGGCCGAGGGCGTTCCCGCGGCGTACACCGTGCGGTCGGGCGACAGCCTGTGGGGCATCGCGCGGGCGCACGGCGCCGAGACGGACGCCGAGATCGCCGACGCCTGGCCGCGCTGGCACGAGCTGAACCGCGACGTCATCGGCGCCGACCCCGATCTCATCCAGCCCGGCCAGGTCCTCCGGGTCCCGGCCGCCGACCTGACGGGAGCCCCGTCGTGAGCGCCGAGCCGATCACCGTCCTCCCCGCCCCGGAGCTCGGCGGAACGCCGATCACGCCGTACCGCCCCGCACCGCTCATGCGGCCTCACCCCGTGCCCGTCGAGGCGTCGCCGCGAGATCGGGAGGACACGCGACCGCGACCGCGGGCCGCCCGGCCGGTGGATCCCGACACCTGGGCGCGCGCGGTCGTGATCGCGCTCGCCGAGGTGCTCATGGGGGCGCGGCCGGCCCAGCAGCTCAACCGGTGGCTGGAACCCGACCTCTACGCGAGGGTCGCGCGGCGGGCGGGACTGGCGGTCCGGCTGGGCGGTCGACCGACGAACCCGGCCCGCGCCCACGTCATCGGGCTCCGGCTGAGCGAGCCCGTCCCGGACGAGCACGAGGTCAGCGCTGCCGTGCACGACGGCGAGCGGGTCCGCGCGGTCGCCCTGCGCATGCGCCGGGTCGGCGGCCGCTGGCACGTCGTCGACGCCGAGGTCGGCTGACCCGCCCATCCGGCCCAGGAGGGGCCGCGGCGGCGGCGCCCCGAGTGGCCGGTCCAGCGGTGGCCACGGTGTCGGCTGTGGCCACGCCAGGTCCGGGTGACACCGGCCAGCCGGTCCAGCGGTGGCCACGGCATCGGCCATGGCCACGCCCGGTCCGGGTGATGCCGACCAGCCGGTCCAGGGGGGGCCACGGCGGCATCGGCCCAAGCAGCCGGTCCAGCGGTGGCCACGGTGTCGGCTGTGGCCACGCCGGGGCCGGGTGACACCGGGCAGCCGGTCCAGCGGTGGTCACGGCGCCGGCCATGGTCACGCCCGGTCCGGGTGACACCAGCTATCCGGTCCAGCGGTGGCCACGGTGGCATCGGCCCAAGCAGCCGGTCCAGCGGTGGCCCCGGTGCCGGCCATGGCCACGCCCGGTCCGGGTGACACCGACCATCCGGTCCAGCGGGGGCCACGGCGGCATCGGCCCAAGCAGCCGGTACGGCGGCGCCCACGGCCACGCCACGGCCGCTCGGCGCGTCGACTACTTGCGCTTGCGCGCCTGCTTCTGGGCGCGGCGGCGCTCCTCGCGGTTGCCCGAGCCGGACGACGACGACGCGGCACCGGCTCCGGCGCCCGCGGCACCCGCACCACCACCGGCGCCACCCGAGCCGGCGGCCCGCGGGCCGCCCTTGCCACCCGGACGGTTCGACACCACGAAGGCCGAGCCGCTCTCGTCGGGCGCCGAGTAGCTCAGCGCGCCGGACGTCGCCGGGGCGTCGATGCCGAGGGCGCGGTCGAGCGCCGCGGCCCGGTCGCCCTGCCCGGGAGTCGCCGGGGCGGGCGGCTTGCCCGAGCCGGAGCCCTCACCCGCCCCGCCGTCGACGGCGTCCTCGACGGTCGCGACGTCACCGTCGTCCGCCGAGTCCGCCGTGGCGGCACCGTCGGCCGAGTCCGTCGCATCGCCCGCGGCCGCCTCGACGGCGACGGTGACACCCGCGCCGGTCGCCCCGGCCGCGGCCGCCGCGCGCTCGTCCGAGGAGTCGCTGGCGCTGGCCGGGACCTCGAAGTTGAACAGGTAGCCGACGACCTCCTCGCGCACCGCGTCGTTCATCGCGTTGAACATGAGGAAGCCCTCACGCTGGTACTCGACGAGCGGGTCGCGCTGGGCCATCGCGCGCAGGCCGATGCCCTCCTTGAGGTAGTCCATCTCGTAGAGGTGCTCGCGCCACTTGCGGTCCATCACGGCGAGCACCACGCGGCGCTCGAGCTGACGCATGAGGTCGGAGCCGAGCTGCTCCTCGCGGCGGCCGTAGGCGTGCTGCGCGTCGGACAGGACCTCGCTGAGCAGGCGCTCCCGCGTGAGCTGGACCCGGCCGCCGACGGCCTCGTCGACCTCCGCGACGGTGATCCCGATCGGGTAGATCGGCTTGAGGAGGTCCCACAGCTCCTCGAGGTCCCACTGCGCCGGGTCGGGCTCGGCCGTCGCGTTGGTGACGGCGGCGGTGAGGACCTCGGTGACGAACGTCTGGACCTGCTCCTGCAGGTTCTCGCCCTCGAGCACGCGGTGGCGCGTGCCGTAGACGGCCTCGCGCTGGCGGGAGAGCACGTCGTCGTACTTGAGGACGTTCTTGCGGATCTCGAAGTTGCGCCCCTCGACCTGCCCCTGCGCGGAGGCGATGCCGCGCGAGACCATCTTGGACTCGAGCGGCAGCTCCTCGGGGTAGGCCGAGGAGTTCATGAACCGCTCGGCGAGGCCGGAGCTGAACAGCCGCATGAGGTCGTCCTGCATCGACAGGTAGAACCGGGACTCGCCCGGGTCGCCCTGACGGCCGGAGCGGCCGCGGAGCTGGTTGTCGATCCGGCGCGACTCGTGGCGCTCGGTGCCGAGCACGTAGAGGCCACCGAGCTCGACCACCTCGTCGTGCTCCGCCGCGACCGACTCCTGCGCCTCCTTGAGCGCGGCCGGCCACAGGGCGTCCCACTCCTCCGGCGTCTCGGACGGGCTGTACCCCTGGTCGGTGAGCGCCGCGACCGCCAGGTGCTCGGAGTTGCCGCCGAGCATGATGTCGGTCCCGCGGCCGGCCATGTTGGTGGCGACGGTGACGGCGCCCTTGCGCCCTGCCATCGCGACGATCGAGGCCTCACGCGCGTGGTTCTTCGCGTTCAGCACCTCGTGCGGGACGCCCTGCCGCTTGAGCCGCGTCGACAGCGCCTCGGACTTCTCCACCGACGTCGTGCCGACGAGGACGGGCTGCCCCGTCGCGTGCCGTTCGACGATGTCCTCGACGATCGCGTTGAGCTTCGCGTCCTCGCTCACGTAGACGAGGTCGGGCTGGTCGATGCGCTGCATCGTGCGGTTCGTCGGGATGGGCACGACGCCCATCTCGTACGTGCTCTGGAACTCGGCGGCCTCGGTCATGGCCGTACCGGTCATGCCGGAGATCTTGTCGTAGAGACGGAAGTAGTTCTGCAGCGTGATCGTGGCGAGCGTCTGGTTCTCGGCCTTGATCGCCACGCCCTCCTTCGCCTCGATCGCCTGGTGCATGCCGTCGTTGTACCGACGCCCGGCCAGCACGCGGCCCGTGTGCTCGTCGACGATGAGGACCTCGCCCTTGAGGACGACGTAGTCCTTGTCCCGCTTGAAGAGCTCCTTCGCCTTGATGGCGTTGTTGAGGAACCCGATGAGGGAGGTGTTGAGCGACTCGTAGAGGTTCTCGATGCCGAGGTGGTCCTCGACCTTCTCGATGCCGGGCTCGAGCACGCCGACGGTGCGCTTCTTCTCGTCGACCTCGTAGTCGACGTCGCGCTCCATCCGCCGCGCGACCCGCGCGAACTCGGAGTACCACTTGTTCGCGTCGCCGCCGGCCGGCCCGGAGATGATGAGCGGCGTGCGCGCCTCGTCGATGAGGATCGAGTCGACCTCGTCGACGATGACGAAGTTGTGGCCGCGCTGCACCAGGTCGTCCGTCGTCCACGCCATGTTGTCGCGCAGGTAGTCGAAGCCCAGCTCGTTGTTCGTGCCGTAGGTGATGTCGGCGGCGTAGACGGCGCGCCGCTCGGCCGGCTTCATGCCGGAGAGGATGACCCCGGAGGACACGCCGAGGAACCGGTACACGCGCCCCATGAGCTCGCTCTGGTAGCTCGCGAGGTAGTCGTTGACGGTGACGACGTGGACGCCCTTGCCCGAGATCGCGTTGAGGTACGCGGGCAGCGTCGCGGTGATGGTCTTGCCCTCACCGGTCTTCATCTCGGCGATGTTCCCGAGGTGCAGGGCGGCCCCGCCCATGAGCTGGACGTCGAACGGGCGCTGCCCGAGCACGCGCCACGCCGCCTCGCGAACGACCGCGAACGCCTCCGGCATCATGGCGTCGAGGCTCTCGCCGTCCTTGTACCGCGCCCGGAACGTGTCCGTCTCCTCGCGCAGCTCCGCGTCCGTCAGGTCCTGGTAGGAGGACTCCAGCGCGCCGACCTGCGCGGCGATCCCCTGCAGCTTCTTCAGGACACGGCCTTCGCCCATGCGGAGGATTCGGTCGAGGATCGAGGCCACGTGCTCAGCTCCCAGGTCGTCGTCGGCTGCGCCTGCGCCCGGCTCGGACCTCTCCGACCGGGCACGCGTCACCGTCACCGCTACCGCGGTGCGCGTTCCATCGTAGGCGGTCGCCGCGCCGCACGGCGCACCGGGCGGCCAGGCCGCGGGCGGGAGGGGGCGACGGGGACCGCGCCGCTCGCCGCACCGCCCGGTCCGAGGTCAGCGCGCCCTCGGCTGGCGCGCCTCGAAGCCCCACTCGCGGTCCGTGAGCATCCGGGCCACCGCGAGGCCGATCGCGATCCCGAGCATGACGACGCACGCCTGCACGCCGTAGGCGATCGCGGAGGAGGTGGCGCCGTCCCCGAGGCCGGACATGGCGAGGTAGGTCGTGGTCCCGGGCACCATGATGACGACCGCGGGGACGGAGACGATGACCCGCGGCGAGCCGATCGCCGGCGCGACGTACGCGGCGACGACACCCACCACGAGCGCCGCCGACGCCGCCGCGACCGCCGGCGGGGTCCCCGAGTCCACCATGAGGATGCGCGCGACGTTCGGTCCGGCGCCCACCGCGGCGGCCGTCAGCGCCACCCGCCACGGCGAGTTGAACATGAGGGCGAACCCGAGCACGCCGGCGAAGCTCGCGACGAGCTGGGCGAGCCGCCCCCACAGGTCGTGGTCCGGCGTGACCGCGGGATCGGGCGCCCCGCCGAGCGTGTGCGCGATCCCCCACACGACGACGGCGGCCGCCGACACGATCATCACCGCGTAGGTGAGCCGGGCGACGCCGGCCGAGATGTCGAGCCGGGCGAGGTCGAGGGCGGCCGTGACCAGCGGGAAGCCGGGGACGAGGAAGAGGACGGCGGCGATGTAGCCGTTGCTGCCGCCCCAGGCCTCGCCCAGCGTCGCGCCGAGGACCCAGGTGAGCGCGAGGTAGCTGAGCGAGGCGACGAGGGCCGCGACCATCGTGGTCCCGATGATGTTGGCGCGGGCGTGGTGCATGAGCCGGCGGGTCATCTGCCCGAGCGCCGCGCCGACGGCCGCCGCGATGAGCTCGCCCCAGCCCTCGCCGAGCAGGAACGCGAACGCGCCGCAGGCGATCCCGGCGAAGAGGCCGGACAGGTACCAGGGGTAGAGCGGCTGGCGGGCCTCGATCGCGTCGAGCCGCCGCTCCAGCTCGGCCGGCTCGATCGACCGGCCGGCGAGCGAGCCCACGAGGTCCTGCAGCCGGACCAGCCGGTCGGCGTTGACGCCGACCTCGCGCAGCTCGGTGACCTCGGTGCGGAAGGAGTGCCCGCGGTGGGACGTCGTGGTGATCTCCGTCAGCGTGACGAGCGCGTGGTGGCGCTCGATCCCCAGCGCGGCCGCGACGTTCGCCATGTGGTTCTTGACGCGGTAGCTCCCGGTGCCAGACGCGAGGCTCATCCGCCCGACGCGCAGCACGAGGCCCGAGCGGTGCACGAGGTCGAGCTCGTCGTCGTAGCCGGCGCCCAGCTCCTCCTCGATCTCGCGCTGGATCCGGCGCTCGACCTGCCGCCGGCCTGCCGCGGCGTCGCTCCTGGGTGCCTCCACACCGGCCAGCATGGCACGGACGCCCTCCGGAGCCCTGGGCCCTCGGGCCTGCCACCACCGCGGCCAGCGGTGGGCGGTGGGGGTACCCGTGCGCCGGCCCGTCGGGTGCCGGTCAGGAGAGGTGGGGGACCAGGTCGCCGCGAGCGTCGGGATCGACGACGACGTCGGCCAGCCCCAGCCACTCGGCCATCGTCGCGAGCTCGGCGACCAGCTCGGCCGCGACGCGGACCGGCGACGGCCACGCCGCGACCTCGCGCCGGGACCGGCCCGCCGGCACGGGCTCGAGGTGGGCCTCGCGCAGGACCAGCACGCCGGCCCGACGGTCGGCCTTGAGGTCGACGCGCGCCACGAGCTCGTCCCCGAGGAGGAACGGCAGGACGTAGTAGCCGTGCGTGCGCTGCTCGGCCGGGGTGTAGATGCCGATGCGGTAGTGCATCCCGAACAGGCCGAGGAGCCGGGAGCGCTCGAACACCAGGGGGTCGAACGGCGCGAGCAGCGCGCGACCCGACGCGCGCCGCGGCTCGCGCGCCCCCGCGGCGAGATAGGCGCGGCCCCAGCCCGGGACGGTGACGGGGGCGAGCTCGCCCTCCTCGACCAGCCGTTCGACGGCCGGGAGGACCACGTCAGCGCGCAGGCGGTAGTAGTCGCGCAGGCAGCGGACCGTGGCGATCCCGTGGGCCCGGGCGGAGCGCAGGACGAGGTCGCGCTGCGCGTCCTCGGTCGACCTCGGACCGTCGGCCGGCGGGATGACCCGCTCCGGCAGGTCGTAGCGGCGCTCGAACGACGCCGTCCGCTCGAAGCAGGCGAGCTCCCCGAGGATGAACAGCGCCTCGATGAGCCGCCGCGCGTCGCTGTGGTTCCACCAGCCACCGCCGGGTCGCTCCACGCCGAGCGCATCCTCGATCTCGCGGGAGGTGCTCGGTCCGCGGTCGCGCACGACGGCCAGGATCTCCCCGGCGAGCGTCTCCCCGGCGTCGAACCGGTGCACCGCCCAGGGGCGCGTCCGCGACGCCTCCCGCCACCAGGCCAGGTCGTGGTACACCTCGGGCGGCACGAGCGAGGCCTCGTGGGCCCAGCACTCCACCAGCCGGCGCCGGCCTCGGCGCTGCGGCGAGCTCAACCGGTCGAGGTCGGCCGTGTCGTACGCCCCGAGCCGGGAATGGAGCGGCAGCCGATGCGCCCGCGCGAGGATGTTGACGCTGTCCACCTGGAGCAGTCCCAGCCTCTCGACCGTCCGGACGACGGCCGCGCGGGTCGGTGCGGGGCGCGGGCCGGCCAGTCCCTGGGCAGCCAGGGCGATGCGCCGGGCGCGGGCGAGGGAGATCGTCTCGGTCGATGCGTGAGCCACGGGGGCATCCTTGCGCGCCCCACCGACATTCTCGGCCCGACATGCGCATCGGCCGCCCGGATGGACCGGGCGGCCGATGTCGAGCCTCTCGCGCGGCGCGGGCCGCGGCGGCGGTCAGTCGCGGACGGCGGCCTCCGCGTCGAGCCGGATGACGCCGAACGTCCAGCCGCGCCGGTGGTAGACCACGGCGGGCTGCATCGTCTCGGCCTCGATGAACAGGAAGAAGGGGTGACCGGCCAGCTCCATCTCGTCGATGGCCTGCTCGACCGTCATCGGGGTGGTGCGGTGGACCTTCTGCCGCACGATGACCGGCGAGTCGCCGAGCTGGCTCTCGACGGCGACGTCGCGCTCGGTCGGAGCCTCGATGCGCGACGGGGCCGCCTCCTCGGCGACGTCCTCCGTGCCCTCGGGCAGCGTCGACGGGTCGATCGCCGCCAGCGCCCGCGCCTCGCGGCGCGCGGACTTCGCCTTGCGGCGGTCGTGCGCGCGGCGCAGTCGCTCCATCAGCTTCGTCATCGCGACGTCGAGGGCCGCGTACGGGTCGGACGCGCTGGCCTCGGCCCGCACGACCGGTCCACGGTCACGAACGGTGAGCTCTATCCTCTCGCTGGCCGCGGCCTGACGCGGGTTCGCCTCGTGGATGACCTCGACGTCCACCCGTTGCGCGTAGGGCGCGAGCTGGGTGACCTTCGAGAGCTTGTCCTCGACGTGCCTGCGGAAGCGAGTGGGGACCTCGGTGTGACGACCGACGACGACGATTTCCATCGTGACCTCCGATGTGTTCTCCGGCGCACCTGCGCCGGACGAGCTGACGGGACGACGCCCCTCTAGGGGCGCCTCGACTGCGGCCTCACCCCCTCGCCGAGCACCGGGTCCGGCCTGGTCGGCCTGCCGCGCCAGTGCGGCTGGATCACTCGGTACTCCATGCATCGACGTTAGTCGAAAGCACCGGCGGGAGACAGTTCGCCGGGTCGTGTCGAGGGTTCGTCTCACGTTGTGGTCGGCACAAGACCCGGTCAAGCGACCGTCAAGGAGCGGCGCCGCCGGCCGATCGACGGAGCGCTCGACGCGCTCGGCTACCGCGGGGACCGCCCGGGCGCCCCGGCCGGAGCTGGCCCCGCGTCCTGACGACGGCGCCCCCGGACCCGGGTGCCCGCGACGACGACGCCGCCCACCACGACCCCGCCAGCCGCCCGCACCGCCTCGGCGCAGCGCGCGAGCGTGGCACCGGTCGTGAGGACGTCGTCGACGAGGAGGACGTCGTGGTGGGCGAGGTCGAGCCGGGCCCGCACGCTCGGGCCGCCAGCGCGCCCGCCGGTGCCACCCGCCCCGTCAGCCCCGATCCGGGCGCGCTGGCCCCGGCCGCGCTGACCACGCCACGCGGCCGGACGCAGCAGCCGGCGCAGCGGCTGGCCCAGCGCGGCGACGACGAGCGCGTCCCGGCCCGCGAGCGACGCTCCCCGGGCGACCGGGGCCGCCAGCCGGGCGACGTCGGGCCGGCCGCGCAGGCGTCGGCGCGGACCCGAGGGCACCGGGACGACGAGGAGCGCGCGCCGGACGAGGCGCGCGGGCGCGCCGCACTCGCCACCGACCGCACCGCGCCCGCCGCGCTCGCTCCCGACCGCACCTCCGGCGCCGCGCTCGCCGGCCACGAGCGCGCCGACCTCCGCCAGGCGGGGTGCGAGCACCAGCTCGACGTCGCGGCGGCCACCGGTCTTCCAGCCGAGCACCAGGCGCCGCAGCCCGCCCTCGTAGTGCCCGAGGCCCCAGACCGGGAAGCTGCCGTCGAGCGCCGGGGCGTCGGCGTCGAGCCCCACCGGCCGCAGCTCGTCCCGGCACGCGGGGCACACGACGACCCGCGGCTCGCCGCACCCGGCGCACTCGAGCGGGACCACGAGGTCCGCGAGCGCCGACACGGTCTCCCGGACCTCCCGCCACGCCCGGCTCCCGACGCGCACCGCCCCGTCCCGCTCGCCGGCCGCTGGGTCAGCCGGGGAAGGATGGGTAGGCCATGTCCTCGGCCAGGGGCGACCAGCCGCGGGTCGCGGCGCGGGCGAGGAGACGCCCGTCGCCCGTCGCGACGAAGACCTGGGAGACGCCGTCGCCGGCCGCGACCCACACGGGCTGCGCCGTCGCCGACAGCGACGAGGTCGGACCGCTCACCGTCGTCGTGCGCGCGAGGAGCGGTCCGTCGCCGGCCGAGGTCCCGAGCGTCACGGCGACGGTCGAGTCGGCCCAGACCGCCCCGAGCACGTCGTCGAACGCCGCGAGCGCGACGCCGTCGCCGATCGAGACGGGCGCGTCGTCCCGGCCGCGGACGATGCCGTGGACGCTGACGACGACGTCGTCCCCCTCCCGCCGGGTGACGAGGACGCGGGCGCCGTCCCGGGACACGCGCACGCCGAGCACCGGCCCGAGAGCCGCGCCGAGGGAACCGTCCGCCTCGTCCGCCTCGTCGGGGCCGACCGCGACGTCGACTCGCTCCCCGTCGGAGGCGCGCACCGCGAACACGCCGTCGGCCGTCCCCGACCACACCCAGCCGAACCGGTCGAACGACGGCGCCAGCAGGTCGCCCCCCTGCGCGAGGACGCGCTGCTCGCCTGTCGTCCTGACCAGGAGCAGGTCCTCGTCGGCGACGACCGCGACGTCCGGATCGGTGCCGTAGGCCAGCGTGGGCGCCCGCCAGGAGCCGGTGTCCGGGGGCTGGGTCGCGCCGGTGTCGGTCGCCTCCTCCGGCGGGGCATCAGGCTCGTCCGGGTTCGCCGGCTCCTCCGGCGCGGTCGCGGCATCGGTCGCCTCGGGGGCGCCGGAGGCCTCGGCGCCGGCCGAGCCGTCGCCGGACCCGTCGGTCGTCCCGTCCGTCGCGGCGAAGGCCGGGTGCGGGACGAGCTCCTCGCCCGTCAGCATGACGAGCCGCCCGCCCGACAGCGCGATCATCGTCTGGCCGACCCCGCCGGGCAGCTCGGGGAGCTGGACGTCGGCGGCCGGCTCGTACGGGGTGTCGCCGAACCAGACGGTGACGCCCCACACGCTCGGCAGGCTCATCAGGGTCTGGCGGAGCTGCGCGTAGAGCAGGTCGGCAACGTCCCGCGGCACGTCGGCCCCGTCGAGGTGGACCTCGGCGTTCCCGTTCGCCTCGTTGAGCACGACGCCCGCCGTGTCGACGCGCAGACCGTCCGGGACGGCCGTCGTGACGGAGTCGGCCAGCCACGGCACGGGGCCGGCGAGGAGCTGCTCGACGGCGTAGCGCGCGGCCCGCCGCGTCGGCACGTAGCGCACGTCGGGCACGAGCACCTCGTGGTCCGGGCTGAGGAACGCCACCGGCACCGGTCGGAACACCGTCGCGAACGTGCCCTCGGTCAGCAGCAGCCCGTCCGGCAGGGACTCGATCCGCCACTCGCCGTCGACGCGCGCGAGACCGAACGTCAGCTCGGACGGCGCCCGGCCGATCTCCGGCAGGTACGCACCGACCGCGTCGAGGCCCCCGACGGCGACCACCTCGACGACGACGGAGACGCGGTCCGCGTCCGCCAGCTCCTCGGCCGCAGGCTCGACGGTTGCGTCGTCGGGCAGCACCACGCGGAGCGTCTGCGGCTCGTCGTTCGCCGCCACGAGCACCTGGGACAGCGGCGCCCAGGCGGCCGCGGTCTGCGCCGTGAGGAAGGTGCGCGCCACCTCGAAGTCGTCGCCCGACAGGCCGGCTGCCCCGGCCTGGAGGAAGCCCTGGACCAGCTCGCGCGGCTGCGTGCCGGGCGAGGGTCGGGAGGCGTCGTACTGGATCGTGCCCGCCGCCGGGGCCTCGGTCCGCCCGGTCTTGACCGGGCCGCTCGTCGGGAGCTGGGCGCACGCGACCAGACCGAGGCAGGCGACGAGCGCGAGGACGAGGGTCGCGACGCGACCCGCCGGCCGCCTCACAGCTCCTCCAGGTCGGGCAGCTCCGCCGGCGATGGCCCGTGCCGCACGGGCTCCGGCTCGACGTCCTCGTGCGCCCGCTCGAGCTGGCCGGGCGGGTCCGTGATGACGACGCCGGCCCGGCGCGGCAGCGTCAGCCGGAAGGTCGCGCCGACCCCCGGCCGACCCCAGGCCTCGAGGAGGCCGCCGTGCAGCCGCGCGTCCTCCGACGAGATCGCCAGGCCGAGGCCCGTGCCGCCGATCGTCCGCGCGCGGGACGGGTCGCCGCGCCAGAACCGGTCGAAGACCTGCTCGGTCTGCCGCTGGGTCATGCCGAGGCCGTGGTCGATGACGCTGACCCCGACCGCCCGCTCGTCGGCGCTCACCACGATGTCGATCGGCTTCCCGTCCGCGTGCTCGACCGCGTTCGCCAGGAGGTTGCGCAGGATCCGCTCGACCCGTCGGGGGTCGACGTCCGCGCGGCACGCCTCGTCCGGCTCGGTGTGGACCAGCGTCGTGCCCATCCGCTCGGCGAGCGGCGCCGCGAGGTCGACCGCCCGGCGGACGATGACGCGCACGTCGAGGTGCTCGACGTCGAGGACGGCGGCGCCCGCGTCGAACCGGGAGATCTCGAGGAGGTCCGCGAGCAGCGACTCGAACCGGTCCACCTGGGTGTGGAGCAGCTCGGCCGAGCGGCGCGTGCCCGGGTCGAACGCCCCGCGCGCGTCGAAGATCATCTCCGAGGCCATCCGGATCGTGGTGAGCGGCGTCCGCAGCTCGTGGGAGACGTCCGAGACGAAGCGCTGCTGCACCTTCGACAGCCCGCTCAGCCGCTCGAACTGGTCCTGCAGGCTCGAGGCCATCTCGTTGAACGAGCGGCCCAGCGTCGCGAGCTCGTCCCGCCCGGCGACGCTCATCCGCTCGTCGAGCCGGCCCGCGGCGATCCGCTCGGCCGCGTGCGCGGCGCGCTGCACCGGGCCGAGCACCTGTCGCGCGAGGTAGAACGCCATGGCGGCGAGCAGCCCGAGCAGCGCCAGGCCGGCGACGACGAGGGTCTGCTGGATGAGCCGGAGCGTGGCCTGCTCCGGCACGAGGCTGTAGACGAAGTAGAGCTCGTACGGCCCGACGTCGGGGATCTGCACCTGGGCCCCGACGACGATGCCGGGGCCGGAACCGCTCGTGGTGGTGACGGCGATCGGCTGCCACTGCTGGACCGTGTTCGTCTGGACGGCCTCGCGCAGCTCCGGGGACAGCTCGACGCTGCTGCCGACCGTGAAGTCGATCGGGATGCCCGCCGCCTCGGACGGGCTGCGGCGCAGCAGCGTTCCGACGGCACCCGAGCCGGGCGACTGGTTCGCCTTGATGATCTCGGCCGCGACCGTCTGCATCTGCGCGGGCGTCCCCGCCGTCGTGTTGTCGAGCTGCGTCTGGATGAGCGACGTGCGGCTCGCCGCGTCCGCGAGCGCCTCGTCGACGCGCTGGTCGTACAGCGTGTCCCGCACCCGGTCCGACAGCGTCACCGACACGAGCATCAGCGCGATGATGCCGACGAGCGTGGTGACGGCGAGCACCCGCAGGCGCAGCGACGATCCCCACGCCAGCCGCGCCCGGCGGGCCAGCGAGCCGAGCCGGGCGACGACGGCGCGTCGCTCAGGAGGTCGCGGCACCGGCCCGGTACCCGACCCCGCGGACGGTCACGACGACCTCCGGGTGCTCCGGGTCCCTCTCGACCTTGGCGCGCAGCCGCTGCACGTGGACGTTGACGAGGCGCGTGTCCGCCTGGTGGCGATACCCCCACACCTGCTCGAGCAGGGCCTCGCGGCTGAACACCTGCCACGGCTTGCGCGCGAGCGCCACCATGAGGTCGAACTCGAGCGGGGTGAGCTGGATCTGCTCGTTCCCGCGCATCACGCGGTGGCCGGCGACGTCGATGACGAGGTCGCCGATGTGCAGGCGCTCCGACGCGTCGTGGTCCTGCCGGCGCAGCCGGGCGCGCACGCGCGCCACGAGCTCCTGCGGCTTGAACGGCTTCACCATGTAGTCGTCGGCGCCCGCCTCCAGCCCGCGGACGACGTCGATCGTGTCGCTCCGGGCGGTCAGCATGACGACGGGCGTGTCGGCCAGGCGGCGGATGTCGCGGCACACCTCGATCCCGTCCTTGCCGGGGAGCATGAGGTCGAGCAGCACGAGATCGGGCCCGACCTCGTTGAACACCTCGATGGCGTGCTCACCGTCCTGGCAGAACGCGGCCTCGAAGCCCTCCGAGGCCAGCACGATGCCGATCATCTCCGAGATTGCCGGGTCGTCGTCGACCACGAGGATGGTGCAGGTCATGCCCCTATGGTGGCATCCATGAGCGGTCCGCGCGGCTGGGGTGAGCCCACCTGGGGACAGACACCGTCCGAACCGACGTCCGACGTCCCGGTGGACAGCGCGCGTCCCTTGCTGGGTCTCGGCGAGCTGATGGACCGGACGATCGCCACGATCCGCTGGGCGCCGGGCGTCACCTGGGCCTTCGGCGGCGCGATCGTCGGCGTCCTGGCGCTCGTCGAGGGCGGTCTCGCCGCGGCCCTCGGCCTGCGCGGCTACGTCGAGGCGCTCGGGACCGAGGACCTCACCGACCTGGACGCCCAGCTCCCGGCGCTCGCCGCGAGCGCCGTCGTCTCGGTCATCGCGTGGGTGACCGGCCTCGTCGCGACGGCGCTGTGCGCGGGCGCGGCCGCCGTCGTCGTCGATCGCGCCGGCGGCGGGCTGTCGACGGACGACGACCTGCGACGCGCTCCCACCCGGCCGTCGGTCGCCGCCGTGTGGGCCGCGCTCCGGCCGCGGGCCGCGGGCGCGGTCGGCCTCGCGCTCCTGCTCGCCGTCGCCATCGGCGCCCTGGTGGCGCTGCCCGTCGTCTGGCTGCTCGCGTTCGGGGCCGCCGGGGCGTGGGGCGTCGCGATCGGCGGTGGGGTCGCGGTGGCGATCGGGGTCGTCGTGCTCGCGCTGTGGCTGCTGCCCGTGCTCGCGCTCGCGCTGCCCGAGCACGTCGCGCCCACCGCCGCGCTCCCCGGCGGTGCGCTCGCCCGGAGCTCGCGGCTCGCGCGCGGGGCGCGGTGGCGTCTCGTCGGCGTCTGGCTGCTCACGAGCATCGTGCTGGCCCTGGCCGGCGGCGTGATCTCCGGCCCGTTCGGTTGGCTCTCGACCTGGCTCGCCGGTGTGGGCGACGGCGCGGGCACGGCGGTCGCCTGGGTCGTCGGCGGGGCGGTCTCCGCGGCGGTCACGGCACCGATCGGCGCACTCGTCCTCGCCCTGGTCCACGCCGACCTGCGCCCGCGCGGCTAGCTCCGGCTCCCGTCCCGAGCGAGGCCCCCCGGGCGTGGGGCAGACCTCGCGGAGGTCCGCCCTCACGGCCGGAGGGCCGGCTCGACGCGGGGCGTCAGCCCAGGGCGCGACGGCGGCGCACGGCGAGCGCGCCGGCACCCAGCAGCAGGAGCACGGCCGCGAGGGCCAGGACCGGCGCCGGGGTGGCACCCGTGTCGATCAGCCCGTCCGATGCGCCCGGAGTACCGGACGCGCCACCGGTCGACGCGCCGCCGCTCGACGTCCCGCTCGGGCCACCGTCGCTCGGACCGCCGGTCGGCGACCCGCTGCCGCCGGTCGGCGTGCCACCACCGGTCGGCGTGCCACCACCCGTCGGCGTCTCGCCGCCGGTCGGCGTCTCGGTCCCGCCGTCGTCGGCGACGACCTCGAGCGGCGCCCAGCCCACGAGCTCCGCGTCCTCGTCGAGCACGACGACCTGGTGGTCGCCGATCTCGACGGCCGCCGGCAGCACCAGCGTCGCCGCGCCGTCGCGCACGTCCAGCCAGCCGGCCGGCACCGGGTCGGACGCCACCCAGACGTAGACGCGCTCGCGCTCGCCCAGCCCCCGGATGACGACGCTGCCGCCCACCTCGACCCGGTCACGGTCGAGCGTGACCGAGCCGCGGGTGTCGGGCGTCAGCGCGTCGTGCCCCGGGAACGCCGGGTCGCCCGCGGGGGTCGCCGTCACGGTCACGGTCGCCGTCCCGGTGATCGCCGGATCGGCGACGGAGCTGGCCACGACCTCGACCTCACCGGCCGAGACCCCCGTGACGACGCCGTCCCGCGACACCGTCGCGACCGACTCGTCCGACGAGGTCCACGTGACGTCCTGGTCGGCGCCGGCCGGCTCGACCGATGCCGTCAGGGTCACGCTCGCCCCGACCTCCACCGACGCGGTCGCCGGCGTCACCGAGACGCCGGTGGGCGACGGGACGGGCGGGGGCCCGTAGACCTGCACCTCGACGAGGCCGGCCGCCCAGGCGGCCGCGTTGCCGTTGTGGTCGTTGACGACGGACGAGAGCGCGACCCGGACGTAGCGGTAGCTGCCCGCGAGGTCGTCGGTCGTGAACGCGACGAGCCGGTTGCTCTCTCGGTCGGCGAGCGTCGTCCACGTCTCGCCGTCGAGCGAGCCGAGCATCGAGTAGGTCGACCGCGTCTCCGAGCCGTTCCACTGCCGCCAGGACAGGTCGATCCGGCTCAGCTCGCGCGGCTCCCCCAGGTCGACGGTCCACGTGGCCGGGACGGTCGACGGCTGCCAGAAGTTGGTCGAGTCGCCGGAGAGCGCGGTGTTCGTCACGACGCCGTCGTTCGCGGCGCCAGCCGGGCCCTTCTCCCCCGTCGCGGACGCCTCGGAGCTCGCCGTCGCCGGCTTGCCCTGGGAGAGCAGCTCCGCGCCGGGGATGTCGATGCTGGCGGAGGCCATGTCGAAGCTCCAGCCCGGCTGGTAGGTCAGCTCGACGCCGTCCTCGCCGATGGTGAGCGGGAGCCACACGTAGGTCGAGGCCCCGAGCATCTTGGAGTTCCACCGGTCACCCATGTAGATGAACGAGCGGTCGCCCGCCTCGTTCTCCAGCGTGATGATGTTCGTCGGCTGGCTGTAGAACGAGGTGTTGTTGCCGATCATCGACAGCTCGCTCCACCCGTCGGGGCTGCCGAGGTCGTCCGTCGAGGCCACCCGGGTCTGGTTCGGGTACCAGCCGGACTGCCCGGAGGTGACGACGTAGTAGCGCCCCTCGACCTTGACGACGGCCGGCGCCTCGCGGTGCCCGCCGACGAACAGCGGGTAGGAGGTGTCGACCTCGACGTCGGTGTAGTCGTCCGTGAGCCGGTACACGCGCATGTCCTGGTGGTCCTGCGCGCTGAACAGGTACGCGGCGTCGGAGTCGGGATCCTTGAAGACCGTGAAGTCGCGTGAGCCGTAGCCCCAGTTCCCGTCCGTCCCGGGGTAGGTCGGGTCGGCCGCGTCCGTCGCGATCTCGCCGACGCCGGGCCGGAAGTTGCGGACGACGGTGTAGTCGCCGTCGATCGTCGGGCTCGTCGCGACGATGAGGTGCGAGGCCGCGTAGGAGTCGGCGGTCTCCCAGTGACCCCACAGGACGAAGGTGTCCGTCTCCTCGTTGTAGAGCAGCTTCGGCCGCTCCCACTTGCACTCCGCCTCGGCGTAGGTGCCGGTCTCGCACACCCCGGGGGTCTCGGTGGTCACCAGGTCGTGGACGAACTCCCAGTTGAGCAGGTCCTTGGACCGGTAGAGCGACACGGCGTGCAGCACGGCGCGGTTGTGGCTCTTGTTCTCCCCGACCCAGTAGAACCAGCCGTCGTGCTGCAGGAAGCCGCCGCCGTGGGCCTGGATCGTGTCGCCGTCGGTGTCGAACCAGGGCCGGCCGATCGGGACGGAGGTGTACCCGTCAACGGGCAGGGGCTCCACGATGTACTCGAAGCTGCTGACCGCGCTGGAGAACCCGTTGCGCAGGGCGACCGCGCGCAGCGTCGCCGACGCGGTGAGCCGGATCGGCGCGGTGTAGCGCGTCCCGTTCGTGACGGACGGTGTCGACCCGTCGAGCGTGTAGTAGATCGCCGCGCCGGCGGTGGCGCTGGCCAGCTCGACCTCGGCCTGGTCCGACTGGACGCCGGGCGGGAGCGAGGAGGTCGGCGCCGCGACCACGACCGGGGTCGTGTCGACGACGTGCTCGCCGCGCGCGAGCGCCAGCCAGGACAGGGCCGGCGCCTCCGTCCCGGCGGTCCGGGTGAGCGCCAGCGTGAGGACGCCGGCCTGCGGGACCTCGACCGTGCCCGTGACGAGACCGGTGCGGTTGCTCGAGGAGACCGTCACGGGCGAGCCGATCTGCACGGGGGCGGTCAGCCCGCCGCCCGAGATGCTCGCCGTGAACGTCCGCGGCCCGCTCCACCACTCCTGGGCGCCGACGGTCACGGTGTAGGTGCCCGCCTCGGTCACCGGGAGCTGGTAGGTCAGCGGAGCCGTCGACGGGGCGTTCTTGCCGTACAGGCCCTGGCTCGTCCGGTCCCCCGGGGTGTCGGGGCTCGGGGTGCGCGTGCCGTCGTAGCCGGCGTCGGCGACGTAGCCCCAGCCGGTCCCGCTCGCCTGCCGGTCGGACGCGTCGTTCAGCAGCGCCGCGCCCGCGGAGCTCGCGAGCGCCGCGGCGGCGGCGTACGGCGTCGACGCCCGGCCGACGGTCCCGGAGTCGACGTAGTACGCGAGGCCGTCGGGCAGGACCTCGACGACGGCGGTGGCGACCACCCCGTCCCGCGTCGTCCCCGTCACGACGTACTCGGCGTACAGCCGGTCGAAGTCGTAGTCGGCCACGTCCCACGTCACGGGCACCTGGACGGCGTTGCCGACGACGTCGACGAAGCCGACCCGCTCGGGCAGCTCGGGCTCCTCGCCCTGGAAGGTCGCGGTCCGGATGGTCTCGGTCTGGCGCGCGGGCCTCGGCTCGGGCAGCTCGCCCTCGACCCGCTCGCCGAAGGCGGCCAGCTCGATGACGCCGTCGGCCCAGGTGGCCGCGTTGTCGTTCGTGACGTTGTAGATGCCGGTGACGGACAGCCGGAGGAAGCGGTACTCCCCCTCGTCGGTCACGTCGTCGGCGAGGAACCCGACCTGCCAGTTGTCGGAGCGGTCGACGAGCGTCGTCCACGCCGCGCCGTCGAGGGAACCGTCGATCGTGTAGCGGTAGGCCGTCTCGGAACCCGTGACGAGCCGCGTCGTCAGCCGGACCGCGTCGACGACGGCGCGCCCGGCGAGGTCGACGGTGAGCGTGTACGGGTGGCTCCCGCCCTGGAAGTAGCCGGAGGAGGCGAGATCCGCCCCATCGGTCACCACGCCGGCCGGAGCCGACCCGGCGGCTTGGCTGGAGGCCGAGACCGCCGCGCCGCGGGTGAGGTTCTCCCCCGGCTGGACGCCGACGAGGCCGACGGACGGGTAGTACTCGAGCGTCGGGTAGAACTCGGCGCTCGCGACGCCCCCGTCGAGCGTCAGCGGGAACATCCGCGGGTACGTGCCGCCGGCGTCGGGGTGGTGGAACTGCGCGCCCCATCGGTAGCCGACCATCGCGTCGGCGCCGTCCAGCGTCCGGACCGAGTTGAACTGGGTCCCGAAGGTCGCGGCGTTGCCGATCTCGCGCAGCGACGTCCACTCCCCCGCGAGGTCCGTGCCGGACGCGTACATCGCCTGGCTCGGGTACCAGCCCGAGGCGCGCGAGGAGAAGAAGTAGTAGGTGTCGCCGCGCCGGGTGATGCTCGGCGTCTCGCGGTGCTCGCCGACGAAGGCCGTCGCGACCAGCTCCGTCGGTGCGGTCCAGCGCTCGTCGAGCGCGATGATCGAGACGTCGCTGTTGGTGCGCGTCGCGGCCAGCAGGTAGGCGGCGCCGTCATCGTCGACGAACACCGAGGCATCGCGCGCGTCGAGCCCGAGCGGCCGGGCGTTGTACGTCTCGACGAGCGCCCCGCCCGGGGTCACCTCAGCGAAGTAGTGCTGCGCGAGGGTGTAGTCCGAGCCGTTCTCGTAGTGGCCGTCGATCACGACGCGGCCCGTCGTCGGGTTGAGTCGGGCGCCTAAACCCTCGAGCTTCGCGTCGGTCAGCGTCGCGAGCGCGCGCTTCGGGCCGAAGGCGATGCCGTCGGCCGAGGAGCGCTCCCAGATCGTCACCGTGCGCTCGGCGCCGGAGCCCGACGCGTCGGTGCCGTAGGAGTAGTAGGTGCCGCCGACGAGGATGCCGGTCGGCGTGCCGGGCGGCGTGAGGCTCGACCCCGCGGCCGTGTTGTCCCACACGATGGGGGACGACGACGGCGTGAACGGCGTCAGCGGCGCGAGCTCGTCGGACGCGACGAGCGACTCGCCCGCATAGGCGCGGACCTCGAGCACGTGTGCGCGGTCCGGCTCGAGACCGAGCACGTCGAGGGTGTCGCCCGTGGCGGAGCCGACGACCTCGCCGTCGACGAGCACCTCGTACCGGTCGGCGTCGGCCCGGGCGGGCCAGGTGACCGTCGCGTTCGTGACGGCACTCTCGCCCTCGAGCCGGAACAGGGTGGCGGTGCCGGCCCACGCCTGCGGCGCCGGCGGACCGGCGAGGCGCTCGACGGCGACGAGGCCGAGGTGGGCGTTGTAGCCGCCGGAGGCCTGGAGCTTCTGCGTCTCGAGGCTGATCGTCGTGCGCCGGGTGAGCGTGAGGTCGTGGGTGACCCAGACGGGCGGGTGGATGCCGTCGGCGGACTGCGTGACCTGGACGGTCCTCTGGTCGACCTTCTGGCCGTCGACGTTGAGCCAGCTCCCGTGGGCCTGCGTGCGCCGCGGCACGTGCGCTGCGTGGACACGGTAGGTGCCGGGGTCGAGCGTGAGGCGGTAGACGAGGCCCTCGTCGGCGTCGTTCTCGTCGCCCGTGAAGGAGGACGCGAAGTCGGCGGCGTTGCCCGGGGTCACCGACACCTTCTGGTCGTTGGCGGGGTTGCGCTCGATGTAGCCCCAGGTGTCGGCGTCCGCGGTCACGCGCCGGTCGGGCACGTCGTTGAGGAGCGAGCCGGGCGCGAGCGCCGCGGCGGCGTCGTAGAGGTCGGAGGTGTTCGGCGCGACCCGGCCCGTGTCGATGAGGTAGACGAGGTCGGCCGGGACGACCCAGACCGTGGCGGACAGCGCCACGTCCTCGCCGTCGAGGTCCGCCGTGCCCGGGACCGTCACCGACGCGAAGGGGGTCGTGAGGTCGAGACCGGAGGCGTCCCACGCGGCGGGGACGGTCACGTCGCCCCCGTCGCTCGACAGGCGCACCGTCGCGGGGAGCGCGGGCGCGGCGCCAACCGTGGTCGCGACGGTGACGGACTGGGCCTGCGTCGCCGCGAGCGCGGTGACCGCCGCGCGGGCGGCGGGGGCCGGGGCGGCTGCGTCGGGGTCGGGGTCGGCGGGAGTCGACGGGGCGGCCGCTTCGGGGGCGGCGGCGTCGGGCGTGGACGGGACGGCCGCATCGGGGGCGGCGGACTCCGCCGACTCCTCCGCCGGGGTCCCGGCCGACGTCGCGACGGGGTCCTCGGTGGCCGAGGGGGTTGCGGCGACCTCGTCGGCCGTCGCTCCCAGGGCCGGGGCGGCGGTCGACAGGCCGAGCGTGAGCACGAGCGCAGCGGTCAGGCTGGCACCGATGCGGCGCGCGCCACGGCGCGTCCGGGTCAGGGCGGTAGGCATCGCGGTCCTCTTTGATCGGGCGAAGCAAAGTGATCATCACCGATCGGCACCCCCCGCCACGACGCGGGCCGCACGACCGGTGGACGGAACGCTAGCCCGATGCGCGCCCTATTGCTACCCCTTAGAATAATCCTCGTTCAATCACATCCGATCATCCACGATCACTGATGCGCTTCAGGCGCGACTGTGGTCCGCGTCACACGGCGACAGGGGTCCGCGACCCGTCGCCGACGTCGTCAAACCGCGACGCGGCGACGGAGCGCACGGCATCGTCGAGGTGTCCACGCAATGAGACGGGCGAGGGCGCGGGTGGCCGCGACGAGGGGACGCACCGGGGTGACGGGGACCGTCACACCGGCGCACCGGCTCTCCGAGCCGTCGACGCGCCCGCGTCAGTAGCGGTAGTGCTCCGGCTTGTACGGCCCGGCGACGTCCACGTCGATGTACTCCGCCTGGTCCTTGGTGAGCTCGGTGAGCCGCGCACCCAGCGCCTCGAGGTGGAGACGGGCGACCTTCTCGTCGAGGATCTTCGGCAGCCGGGACAGGCCGGGCGCGGCGTTCTCCTCGTCGTCGTGTGCCTCGGCGTCCTCCTCGGCGCCACGGTGCAGCTCGATCTGCGCGAGGACCTGGTTGGCGAACGACGCGCTCATGACGAAGCTCGGGTGCCCCGTCGCGTTGCCCAGGTTGAGCAGGCGCCCCTCCGACAGGACGATGACGCTGCGCTCGCCCCGCTCGAGGCCGTCCGGGGCGTCCTGCGCCGACACCGCCGGCAGCGTCCACTCGTGCACCTGCGGCTTGATCTCGGTCTTGACGACACCGGGGAGGGCCTCGAGGGCCGCCATGTCGATCTCGTTGTCGAAGTGCCCGATGTTGCCGAGCACGGCCTTGTCCTTCATCCGGAGGATGTGGTCGAGGCCCACCACGTTGACGTTGCCCGTCGTCGTGATGATGAAGTCGACGCTGCCGACGACGTCGTCGAGGTTCGCCACCTGGTAGCCGTCCATCGCGGCCTGGAGCGCGCAGATGGGGTCGATCTCGGAGACGATGACGCGGGCGCCCTGGCCGCGCAGGGCCTCGGCCGCGCCCTTGCCGACGTCGCCGTACCCGACGACGAAGGCCGTCTTGCCGCCGATCAGGACATCGGTCGCGCGGTTGAGGCCGTCGGGGAGCGAGTGCCGGATGCCGTAGCGGTTGTCGAACTTGGACTTGGTGACGGAGTCGTTGACGTTGATCGCGGGGAACAGCAGCTCACCGCGCGCCGCGAGCTGGGCGAGGCGGTTGACGCCCGTCGTCGTCTCCTCGCTCACGCCGCGGATGGTGCGGGCCAGCCGCGTGAACCGCTCGGGGTCCCGGGCGAGGCTGCGCCGCAGCGTCTCGAGGAATACGAGCTTCTCCGCGGAGTAGCCGCGCTCACCGGGCTGCGGGTCCGCCTCGACGCCGCCGCGGCGCTCGGCCGCGGCCCCCTCGTGGACGAGCATGGTGGCGTCGCCGCCGTCGTCGAGGATGAGCGTGGGGCCGACGTCCTCCCCCGTCGCCGGGTCGATCCAGCGCAGGATCTCGTCCGTGCACTCCCAGTACTCCGGGAGGGTCTCGCCCTTCCAGGCGAACACCGGGACCCCGCGCGGGTCCTCGGGCGTCCCGCCGCTCTCCGGCCGCCCGACGACGACGGCCGCGGCCGCCTCGTCCTGCGTGCTGAAGATGTTGCAGCTCGCCCAGCGGACCTCGGCGCCGAGCGCGACCAGGGTCTCGATCAGCACGGCGGTCTGCACGGTCATGTGGAGGCTGCCCGCGATCCGCGCGCCGGCCAGCGGCTGGGTGTCCGCGTACTCCCGGCGCAGCGCCATGAGGCCCGGCATCTCGTGCTCCGCGAGCCGGATCTGGTGCCGGCCGGCCTCGGCGAGCGAGAGGTCGCGGACGCGGTGGTCCAGCGAGCCGCTGGTCTGCTTCTCAGGAGAGGTCACGGTCCACCAGGGTAGTGCGACCTGGGCCGGGGACCGTCCGTCAGCCGGCGACGGCCCGGCGCAGGTCCGGTTCCAGATAGATGAGCGTGGCCTCGGGGACGGCCTGGCGGACGCGGGCCTCGGCCCCGTCGATCGCGGCCGCGACCTGCGCGGCCGACGACGCGGCCGGCACCTCGATCTTGGCCGCGACGAGCAGGTCCTCGGGGCCGACGTAGAGCGTGCGCAGGTGGATGACCGAGGAGACGCCGGACCCACCGGGGACCGCGGCGCCCACGAGCGCGTCCTCGAGCGCGGCGACCACCCCGGCCTCGGCGCCCTCCCCCAGGAGCATCGACTTGGTCTCCCGCGCCAGCACGAACGCGATGCACACGAGCAGCACGCCGATCGCGGCCGAGCCGACGGCGTCCCAGCGTCCGTCGTGGGTCAGCAGCGTCATCCCGACGCCGAACAGCGCGAAGACGAGGCCGATGAGCGCGCCGAAGTCCTCGAGCAGGATGACGGGCAGCTCCGGCGACTTCGAGCGCTGGATGAACTGCCACCACGACCCCGAGCCCTTGTGCGGTCGCGCCTCGTGGATCGCCGTGCGGAAGGAGTAGCTCTCCATGAGGATCGCCGCGCCGAGCACCGCGAGCGGGACCCACCACCACTGCCCCTCGATCGGGTGCGGGTGGCGGAACTTCTCGACCGCCTCGTAGATCGCGAAGCAGCCACCGAGGGTGAACAGCACGATCGAGACGATGAACGCGTAGAAGTAGCGCGCGCGGCCGTAGCCGAACGGGTGCGAGGCGTCGGCCTTGCGGGTCGCGCGGCGGCCCCCGAACAGCAGGAGCACCTGGTTGCCCGAGTCCGCGATGGAGTGCACCGACTCGGCGAGCATCGAGCTCGACCCGGTCAGGAGGAACGCGATGAACTTGGTGATCGCGATCCCGAGGTTCGCCGCGAGTGCGGCGAGGATCGCCCTGGTCCCGTGCTGGGCGGACATGCGGTTCCCCTTGTGTGCCGGTGGTGCCACGTCAGTCGGCGCGACCTACGCCAACGACAGATCGTAGGACGTGGCATGCCCCTGCCGCTCCACCGGCCGCGATACCCTCGGGCCATCCGACTCCGGCGTCGACGCGGATCGCCGCAAACCCCGACGTCGCCGAAACCTCGAATGGAACCGTCTAGATGTCTGATCTCGTCGTGGTCGGTTCGGGCCTGTTCGGTCTCACCGTTGCCGAGCAGATGGCCCAGCGGGGCCGTAGGGTGCTGATCATCGATCGGCGGCACCACATCGGAGGGAACGCGTACTCCGAGGCGGAGCCGGAGACCGGCATCGAGGTGCACCGGTACGGGGCGCACCTGTTCCACACGTCGAACGAGCGGGTCTGGGAGTACGTCAACCGGTTCACGGCGTTCACGCCGTACGTGCACCGCGTGTACACGACGCACCGCGGCGAGGTGTTCCCGATGCCGATCAACCTCGGCACGATCAACCAGTTCTTCCGGTCGGCGCACGGACCGGAGGCGGCGCGTGAGCTGATCCGCGAGCAGGCGGCCGAGCTGGGCGGCCGGACGCCGGAGAACCTCGACGAGCAGGGGGTCAACCTCATCGGTCGCCCGCTGTACGAGGCGTTCATCCGCGACTACACCGCCAAGCAGTGGCAGACCGACCCGCGAGAGCTCCCGGCGTCGATCATCTCCCGCCTGCCCGTGCGATACACGTACGACAACCGCTACTTCAACGACACGCACGAGGGCCTGCCCGTCGACGGGTACACGGCCTGGCTCGAGCGCATGGCGGACCACCCGAACATCGAGGTGCGCCTCGACACGGACTTCTTCGACACGGCCCAGCCGGTCAACAAGGCGGCCGTCGTCGGCCAGGTGCCCGTGGTCTACACGGGCCCGGTCGACCGCTACTTCGACTACGCGGAGGGCGAGCTGTCCTGGCGCACGCTCGACTTCGAGGAGGAGGTCCTCCCGATCGGGGACTTCCAGGGCACGAGCGTGATGAACTACGCCGACTCCGACGTCCCCTACACGCGCATCCACGAGTTCCGGCACTTCCACCCCGAGCGGGACTACCCGACCGACAAGACGGTCATCATGCGCGAGTTCTCCCGCTTCGCCACGCGCGCCGACGAGCCGTACTACCCGGTGAACACGCCGGCCGACCGCGCCGGTCTGCTGCGCTACCGCGAGCTGACCGAGGCCGAGCCGCAGGTCTACTTCGGCGGGCGGCTCGGCACGTACCAGTACCTCGACATGCACATGGCGATCGGTGCCGCGCTGTCGATGGTGGACAACAGCTTGCTGGCCACGACCGAACCGGACAAGGTCGCACTGCGGGGTCCTAGACGACCGGACGCCCGGCACTCGGCAGCAGCACGGGCACACCGTCGCTGATGGGGTAAGCGAGCGGCCGCTCGTCGGAGTCGTTGACGAGCTCTGGCTCGCCGTCCGGACCGGTCCGCTCATGCAGCCGCGTCCCGGTCACCGGGCAGCGCAGGTGGTCGCGGACCCAGCCGAGACCGTCAGGGGTCACGACCCCGGTCTCACCGGGCTCGGATGGCGTGGGGAACGAGGTCACGGTCACTCTCCTCCGTCGAGGACTCGCAGGTGCCCGCGGCGGGAGCCCGCGCGGGCTGACGGCGCCGGCTCGGTCACGGCGGCCGGGGGGCGGGACGCCTCGCGGACGGCCTCGGCGAGCGCGACGAGGTCGTCCGGCGTCGGCGGCGCCGGCGTGAGGTCCACCTGGAGCCGCACGACCTCCCAGCCCCGCGGCACGGTGAGGCGCTCGGCGTGGTCGGCGCACAGGTCGTAGGAGTGCGGCTCGGCGTGGGTCGCGAGGGGGCCGAGGACGGCCGTGGAGTCCGCGTACACGTACGTCAGAGTCGCGACAGCCGATGCCGTGCATGTGGCACGGGTGCACTGACGGATCCTCACGCGCCAACGGTACCCGCTGGCCCGGCCCTCACCGGCGCACCGCGCCCACCGTCGCACCCTCGCCCGCGCGGACGCGTACCCTCGACGTGTGGCAGCCTCCCGCGACCCCGAGCGCACCGGCGGGCACGTGCACGACCCGCACTCGCTCGACACGCTCGCGCTGCCCTCCCGCCGCTCCGGACGACGGCGCGACCGACGCGGCCGCGGCCTGCGCGGCCCGCTCCTTCCGCCCGGGATGCCAGCGGCGCAGAGCCGGCGCGAGGAGTTCGAGGACGCCGTGCTGGACACCGTCGAGCTGCTCGAGCGCTCCTGGGCGAAGCAGCTGCGCGACGTCGAGTTCGGCATCGAGGAGGTCCCGCCGTCGGACCCCTCGCCGTGGGAGCGCGGCGTGCCGCTCGGCCGCTCGTTCGCGAGCGACGCGGTCGCCGGCCTGCCCGCGCGCGTCGTGCTCTACCGCCGCGTCGTCGAGGCGCGCGCCGACGGTCCGGACGACATGCGCTCGCTCGTGCGCGCCGTCGTCGTCGAGCAGGTGGCCGAGATGCTCGGCCGCTCCCCCGAGGACATCGATCCCGGCTACCGTGAGAGCTGACGGCTCGACAGAAGCCGCCGATCGTTTGGTGTCAATGAAAGAGAGATCTCAGGTGCGCGTTCTCGTGACAGGTGCGGAAGGAATGCTCGGCAAGGACCTCTGCCAGCGGTTTGCGAGCGAGCACGACGTGCGTGCGACCGACCGCGGCGAGGTCGACATCACCGACCCGAGCCAGGTCGACCTGGCGGTTCGCGACGTCGACGTCGTCGTCAACTGTGCCGCGTGGACGAACGTCGACGCCGCGGAGGAGCGTGAGCCGGAGGCGTTCCTGCTCAACGCGGTCGCGCCCCAGCTCCTGGCTCGCGCGGCGACGTCCGCCGGTGCACGCCTGGTCCAGATCTCGACCGACTACGTCTTCTCGGGAACGGCCGACTCGCCGTACGCCGAGGACGATCCCGCGCGCCCGCGGTCCGCCTACGGCCGCACGAAGGCCGCGGGCGAGTGGGCCGTCCGCGCCGCCGGAGCAGAACACCTCGTCGTGCGAACGGCCTGGCTGTACGGTGCCGGCGGCGGCAGCTTCCCCAGAACGATCGGACGCGCCGCGAGCGAGCGTGATCACCTCGACGTCGTCGACGACCAGGTCGGACAGCCGACCTGGACCGTCGACGTGGCCGACCTGGTGGCTCGACTCGTCGAGTCGGACGCGCCGGGAGGCTGCTACCACGCGACCTCGTCCGGTGAGACGACCTGGTTCACGTTCGCCCAGGCCGTGGTCGCCGCCCAGGGGCTCGAGCCGGCGATGGTGCGACCGACCACGAGCGATGCGTTCGTGCGTCCGGCCCCTCGACCGGCCTACTCCGTCCTCGGGCACGACCGGCTCCACGACATCGGCGTCACCCCGATCGGGCCCTGGCGGGAACGCTGGGAGATCGCGGCGCCCGCGATCCTGGCGTGACCGCCGCCCGGGAGCAGCCGGCCGCTGAAGGGGTGGCGCTCAGCCGGTCGTGACGGCCACGTGGACGGTGCGCTCGACCTGCGGGTCCTCCGTCGCCGGCACCACCGAGATGAGCTCGCCCAGCTCGTCGGCGTAGGTCAGCACGACCGCGGAGCTGACACCCGCGCCGCCGGTCGCGTCGAGCCGGACGAGCGCTGTCGCCGGTGAGAGCGCCGTCAGGTCGACCGCCGTCGACCGGCCGGCCGGCACGGTCACGGACGTCTCGCCCACGACGGAACCGTCCGCGCCGATCGCGGTGACCGCGACCTCGACGTCGGCCGCCTCCGCCGCGTCCTCGTCGGACTCGCCGTCGGCGCCGCCGTCCTCACCGGCAAGGACGAGCACCGCGCGGTCGGCCAGCGAGCCCAGCCCCGGCACCGCGACCACCGAGCTCGCCGCGAGCGGCACGGAGCCGAGCCAGGCCCGGTCCACCAGGGGCACGTCCGGATCGATCGGGTCAGGCCCGCCGACACGCACGAGCGAGACGCCGGCCACGATCGGCACGTCCGAGGTGGCCCGCAGCGCGTACGTCCCGGCGGGCGCCCCCGCGAGCGAGACCTCCGCCACGACACCGGGATCGACGACGAAGCGCTGGTCGCCGCCGAGGAGGTGGACGCCGTCGGCTCCGACGAGCTCGAGCACGACCTCCGCCGGCTCGGAGCCCGGGTTGAGGAGACGCACGAGGGACGGGTCGCCGTCGTCGACGGTGCTCGACCCGAGCACGACGCCGGGCACGACCAGGTCCGTCCCCGGGCCGCCCGTCGCGCCGACGAGGTCCAGCCCGGCGGCCGTGAGCCCGTCGAGGTCGGTCGTGCGCAGCGACGCGGCGATCACGCCGCCGCGCGAGCTGACGAGCATGGCGAGCCGCGACACGTCCGGCGCCAGCGCCTCGATCGCCTGCTCGATGGTCTCGCCCGGCGCGACGACGACCTCACCGCGGTCGATCGACACCTCGCCGGTCTCGCTCCAGGCGCGCACCGACACGGTCGCGGGCGTCGAGCCGGGGTTGGCGAGCTGCAGCACCGTGCTCGACCCGACGGTCGTGCGACCGGCGACGAACCAGGCCGTCGTCCCGCCGCCGGGGCACGCCAGGGCGCCCAGGCCGCGCAGGTCACCGGAGAGCGCGCGCTGCGCGAGCCCCGCGCTCGCGAACGCGGCGACGCCGGTCGGCTCGCCGCGGAGCACCGTGCCGGTCTCGACGGCGGCCAGCGACCCGGCGGCCGCTGCGTCGCCGGGCTCCAGCTCGGTGACGCTCCCGTCCGGGAGGGCGCCGAGCGTCGCTGTACCGAGTCCGTCGTCGCGCGTCAGGACGCCGGCCACCAGGGCCGAGCTGACGTCCGACGCGCCCCCGAGCTCCGCGTCGGAACCGCCGCCGCCCGCGCCCGTCGCGGGGGCCGGGCAGACGAGGGCGACCTCGGTCGGCGGCACGTCGACCGAGAGCGGTGCCGCGGCCAGCTCCGGACCGGCCGGCAGCGTGCCCGCCGCGGCCACCGCCCCGGCGGCCAGCGCGACGACGGCGAGGCCGGTCACCGCGCGCAGGGTCGTGACGAGCGGACGACGCGGGCGAGCAGCACGGTCCGGACGCGCCGCGCGAGCTGTCCGTCCCGGACGCGCCGCGTCCTTCGTCTTCTCGGCGCGTGAGGTCCGAGCCCGACGCTTCGCGGGCTCGGCCGCCGCCGCGGCCGTCGGGCTCACGGCCGTCGCCGCGGCGGACCCGCCGTCGCCGGAGGGCGCCGGACCGGCGGGCTCCGGCTCGCGCTCTGGCGCCTCGGGCTCCCGCTCGGCTGCTGCCGGCTCCGTCACGTCGCCCTCGGTCGCGTCGTCAGTCGTCGTCTCGCGACGGGAGTCGTCGCCGGCGGCGGTCGTCTCCGGGCGCTCCGGAGCGCTCGGCTCGGGCGCGACGTCCGCGTCCGTCACCTCGGCCTCGCTCGCGGCCTCGTCGGTCTCCCCCGCCGTCCCCGTCACCTCGTCGGGCTCGGCGGCCTCTGGCTGGACGGGCGGCTCCGGGTCGGGCTCGAGCGAGTAGGGCGAGCTCAGCCGCGGTGTCGTGTCGTCGTCGGTCATGCGTCCTCCCGCCGCCGCGTCGGGAGCGCGAGGAGCGCCACGAGACCGAGGACGATGCCCTGGGCCCAGCCCCACGCCGTGCGCGCCGGGTCGTCGTACTCGATGCGGACCGTGCCGGACGCGTCGGCCGGCACCGTGAACGCCTGCTGCCAGCCCCACGTCCGCGTCTCGAGCTCGCGCCCGTCCAGCGTGGCCCGCCACCCCGGTGCCGCGCGGTCGGCGAGGACGACGACGCGCTCGTCCGGGCTCGGCGCGAGGGAGCCGCGCGCGGTGACCGCCTCCGAGGCCAGCGCTCCGACGGGCAGGTCCGGGCCGGCGTTCTCGACGGTGTCCGACGGCAGGGCGGACTCGGCGTCCAGCACCCGGACGCGGGCGACGCCGTCGGTCGCGACGACGCGCCAGACCGTTCCGGACGCGTTGGTCGTCACGCGCTCGAGGCCCGCCGTGCCGTCGAGCGCGGCCGCGAGCGTCGCGGCCGCCGTCTCGTCGACGCCGGGCCGGACGGCCGAGCCGGCGGGCGGCACGACGACCGCGGCGATGGCGTGCTCGACGAGCCCCGGGACGGCCTCGTCGGCGGAGACCGTGAGCTGGGACACCGCGACGGCGAGCGACTGGGTCGCTGCGTCCGGCGCCGTCGTCGTCGGGTGGAGGAGCGACCCGGTCAGCGCGTCCGAGGCCAGCGCGGCGTCGAGGAGCTGCGGGCCGTCGGCGCGCCAGAGCTGGACGTCGAGCCCCTCGGCCGTCGGAAGGATGGAGAGCACCCGGCTCGCCGCGGCCGAGTCCTGGACCTGCAGGCCGAGGGCGGGCACCGGTCGGTCCCCGCGCGCCTCGACGAGCACGGCGTCCGGGGTGCGCAGCAGCGCGATCCAGCCGGCCCCCGCCAGACCGACGCCGGCGCCGAGGACGAGCGCGAGGATGCCCCCGGAGGCCTGGCGCCACCCGAAGGACGCCTCCGCCAACCGGTCGCGGGCACCGTCGATCGCACACGTCCCGGCGACGAGGAGCCCGAGCAGCAGCAGCGAGAGCGCCGGACCGGGCCAGGCGTCGGCGACGGGCTGCGCCAGCCCGGCGGTGTCGGCGCCGCTCACGGTCCCGACCGGCACGAGCGGGAGCAGGAGCGCCGCCGCGAGCCCCAGGACGGCGACGAGCCAGGCGAGCCGGACCCCCGGCGCCCGGGGACCCGAGCGCAGGAGCGCGACGAGCGCGCCGACGAGCACGCTCGCGCCGGTGGCGATGGCGAGCACGAGCAGCGATCCGGTGAGCGGCGCCGTCACGCTCTCCGCCGTCGGGTCGGAGGGCCACAGCAGCAGCGACTGCCACGGCGCGGCCTGCGTGTAGGCGACGGGGACCCCGGCCTCGCCGAGGAGACGACGCAGCGCGACGTCCAGCGCCCCGGCCTCCTCGGTCGCCGTGAACGGCGCGGCGAGCCAGGGACCGAGCAGCATGATCGACGGCAGTGGCACCAGGAGCAGGCGCGCCCGGCCGCGCACACGGCGCGGGAGGAGGACGAGGAGCACCACGACGACGGCGATCGACAGCGGCAACAGCACGGGGGCACCGGCGCTCGCCACGGCGAGGACGAGACCGGCGGCGGCCGCGGCCGCGATCGACCCGGCGGGGCGTCGGCGCGCGGTGGGCTCGATGCTCGACGCCGCCGGGTCACCAGCCGGGTCGCCGACCGCCCCGTCGACGCGGCCGTCGGCGTCGTCCGTCTCCGAGACGTGCACGCGGCGCGCCCCGACCATCCCGGAGAGGATGACGTCGCGAGCCTGGACGCCCAGCGCTCGGGCGATCCCGAGGGCGACCCAGGGCAGCGTCACGTGCGCGAGGACGGCGCCGATCCGTCCCTGCGAGACGCCGAGCAGCAGCGGGGGCATCAGCGCCCAGGCGAGCGCGGCCCAGGCGCGAGCGGCGCGGCTGCGGGTGGCGGCGCCGGCCGCGAACCAGGCACCGAGGCCGGCGAGGGGCACGGCGCCGACGAGCAGGACCGTGACGGCGACCCACACCGGGGTGCCCCACAGGCCGCCGAGCAGGACGGTGAGCCCGGCCAGGACCAGCAGGAAGGGCTGCGCGAGCAGCGCGTGCCCGTCGCCGACGGCGAGCCACGGCGAGACGGCGTCCTGCCACAGCCGGTGCACGTCCGAGGAGACGGGGAGCAGGCCGCCGCCGGTGAGCGGCCCGGCGAAGATCAGCGGGGCCAGCGCGACCGCGGCGACGCCGACCGTCAGCACGGCGACGCCGAGCAGCACCCAGCGCCGCTTCCGGGCGAGCGCCGCCGCCTCGGCGATCTCGAGCTCGCTGCGCGCCCGGGCCGCCCGGCGGCTCGCCGCGGCCTGGAGCCGCGCGTCGCGCCACACCGCGAGCCGGGCGCCGAGGCCGACCTGGAGCGGGCGCAGCACGCGGCGCGGCAGCACGGCGGTCGCCCGGGCGCGGGACCGGGCGCGGAACACGGCGCCGAGCCGGGCCGTCGCGACGAACGGCGACCGCAGCTCGGCCCCGATGAGCCCGAACTCCTTGGTCGCGACCCGGCCGAGGGCCCGGACGGGCGCCAGCAGGTACATCCCGAGGAAGGCGAGGACGAACCCGACGCCCGACGTGCCCGCCAGCCGCGAGTGCAGCACCGCCTGGCGGCGGGCCGCCCAGGACCGTTCGGTGTCGGGTTCGGCCGAGGGGCCGGGCGGACCGTGCTCGGGAGAGCGCAGGGAGAGGTAGGAGGCCCGGGCGTGACGCACGACGGCGCGCGGCGCGACGACGACCCGGTGCCCGGCGAGCCTGGCGCGCCGGGTGAGATCGGCTCCGTCGCCGTACGGCCCGAGCGCGGGGTCGGGCCCGCCGAGCGCGTCCCAGACGTCGCGGCGGACGAGCGCGCCCGCGAGCGGGACCGCGAGCACGTCGGACCGGTCGTCGTACTGCCCCTGGTCGATCTCGCTCTCCTCCATGGCGGTGAACCGCCGACCGGAGGGGGTCATGCCGACGCCGACGGAGATGAGCTCGTCCGGGGCGTTCCACTCGACGTTCTTCGCGCCGACGATCACCACGGACTGCGCCTGCTCCACGGCGGCGAGCTGCGCGGTCAGCGCGGTCGGCGTCGGGGCGGCGTCGTCGTGCAGCAGCCAGAGCCACTGGTTGCGAGTGGCGGGGAAGCGGTCGAGGACGGCGCGGGCAGCGGCGCCGAAGGTCGCCGCGCCGGCGGCCGGCACGACGTCGGCGTGCGCGAGCCCGCTCTCCTGGCACAGGGTCGAGACGGCGACGACGGCGCCCGGGTCGACGACGGCGACGACGACCCGCTCGGGAGCCCGCCGCGAGGCGGCGAGGGCGCGCAGGGCGTCGGGGAGCCACGGACTCACGCCGCGGGTCACCACGAGAGCGAGCACGCTCGGATGCTCGCGCCCTGACACGGCTGACGTCACGATGGCGATGGCCTCGGATTCCGGAGGCGGCTAGACGGCGCGGCGCTTGAGGCGCCGACGCTCCCGCTCCGACAGCCCGCCCCAGATGCCGAAACGCTCGTCGTTGGCCAGCGCGTACTCGAGGCACTCCGCCCGGACCTCGCAGGAGGCGCAGACCCGCTTGGCCTCCCGCGTGGATCCGCCCTTCTCAGGGAAGAACGCCTCCGGGTCCGTCTGCGCGCACAGGGCGCGCTCCTGCCACTCGAGGGCCCCCTCGCCCGTGAATGGTCCAAGATTGATCGCGTTCCAGGCGGTCGGCGACGAGAGCGGTCCCTCGCCGAGGATGTTCCACATCCGTATGCCTCCAGATCGTGTGCGCCGTGTGCCCCCACAGGGCGTACCTGAATTACACGCGTGTAATCCCGTCCCGTCAAGCCGCTGGGGCGTAACGAAAGTGTGGACATCGGCGTGTCGAGCGGGTTTCGACCTAGGTTGGGGGCATGATCCCGAGCCCTTCCGACGGCGCCCCGCGCGTGTCCTCCGCGCTCGCCTCGCTGGCGGCCAGCGGACCGCTCCCCCGGCTCAGCTGGACCGGCGTCGTCGACGGCACACCCGAACGGCTCGAGCTGTCCGGCCGGGTCAGCGCGACGTGGGCGAACAAAGTTGCGAACCTGCTCGTCGAGGAGATCGACGCCGGACCCGGCACCCGCGTCGTGTTCGACCTGCCCCTGCACTGGCGCACGCTCGCCTGGGCGACGGGCGCGTGGCTGACCGGCGCGACCGTCGTCGCGGCCGAGATCGTCGACGCGCCGGACGTTGAGCACCCTCCCGGCGGTTCCGAGCTGCCCGACGTGCTCGTGACCGCGTCGGCCTCCGCGGCCAAGGACGCCGTGCGCGACGGCGTCGAGCTCGTGGTGCTCGTGCCCATGGCGTCGTTCGCGCTCCGGGTCGTGGGTGGGCTCCCGGCCGGGGCGCTCGACGGTGCGGCCGACGTCGCGGCGCAGCCGGACGACCTCGGGCCCGTCCGGACGACGGAGGCGGCCCGGACCGCGCTGGAGCTGGACGGGCGGACGTGGACGTTCGCCGACCTCTTCGGCCGCGAGGGGCCGGGCGGGACCGGGGAGACGTGGTGGGGAGCCGTCGCGGTGCGCGCGTGGTCCTCCGACGCCGACGTCGTCCTCGAGGCGTAGGCCCTCGCTTCACGAAACCTCTACCACCGGCTCTCATCATGGCCTCGGACTCATCGCCGACTGATTCCCCACGCCACCTACGATCGACTGGTGAGTCGATCTCGTAGACCCCGGTGGCGCCATGCCCGCCGCAATGCGCGGCACTCTGGCCCGCGGGCACTGCTCACCGCCGGCGCGGGAGTGCTCGCATTCCTCTTGGGGGGGGCCGCGTACGCGTACATCGACATCCAGAACAACATCACGTCGATCGACGTGAACGCCCTGGTCAGCTCTGCCTCCACACCATCCGAGACAACGACCCCCACCCCCGACCCGACGTATGACGACCCGAACGCCGGGCGCGCCCTCAACATCCTCGTGATGGGGAGCGACGAGCGCACGGGGGAGAACGGCGAGCTCGGTGGGGTCGATGACCAGACCGTCGGCATGCGATCGGACACGACGCTGCTGGTCCACGTCTCTGCCGACCGCACCCGGATCGAGGCCGTCTCGATTCCCCGCGACCTCAAGATTCCGATCCCGTCCTGCCCGCTCCCTGACGGCAGCTCAACCAGCTCCTACGCCGACGCGATGTTCAACTCCGCGATTGCTCAGGGTTCACAGCAGTCGGAGACCGGCTCGGACGAGGCCAAGCAGTTCGGGGTGGCCTGCACCGTCCTTACGGTGCAGGCCATGACCGGTATCACCGTTGATGAGTACGTGCTCGTCGACTTCGCCGGGTTCAAGAACATGGTCGACGCCATCGGCGGTGTCGACGTCTGCCTCGCGGAACCGCTGTGGGACAACTACACAGGCCTCGATCTGCCCGCCGGAGCGCAGAAGCTGGATGGCCAGCAGGCGCTTCAGCTCGCTCGTGCCCGTCACAACATCGGCGACGGCGGAGACATCGGACGTATCGACCGTCAGCAGCAGCTGCTCTCGGTCATGCTGGCGGAGGTCATGGAGAAGAACCTCCTCACCAATGCCTCCGAGCTCTACCGGTTCCTCTCTGCGGCGACCCAGTCCCTGACGACGAGCCCGGGCCTCGCCCAGATCCCGTCCCTGGTTGGCCTCGCCACCTCGATGCGGGGCATCTCCATGGACGCGGTCGACTTCGTCACGATCCCGGTGACGGAGCACAGGAACGACCGAAACCGTCTGCAGCTGGCGGACAATGCCGACGAGGTGTGGGCGGCGCTTGCGATGGATCAGCCGCTCTCGACCGTGCTCCCAGAGCTTGCGTCCGCGGCCGAGAACGCCGGCGAGACGGAGACAGCGGACAGCACAGCAACCGCCGACACGACCGCTGTCGCGGGCACTGCGACGCCCGAGAGCGGCGGGGCCACCGACGCGACGACGGCCGAGACGACGGCGCCCGAACCGACGGAGGACGCTACTCCGCCGCGGCTCATCTCCCGCACGTGCTGAACGACTCCGACGCCCACACAGTAGGCTCCGACCCCGTGACGCCACGCCCGACGCCCGACCTGCGTATCGTGACGGTGTTCTTCAACTCCCACGACGCCCTGAAGACGTTCCTCGGGTCGGTCCCGGCGGCGTCCGACCGCTCGGTCGAGGTCATCGTCGTCGACAACGCCTCGACCGTCCCGCCGCCCGAGGCCGACCTCCCGCCGTGGGCGCGGGTCATCACATCACGACGGAACTGCGGCTACGGCGGCGGGGCCAACCTGGGGTTGGCCGACGCCGCCACAGACTGGGTGGTCGTCGCCAACCCCGACGTGCGGTTCGAACCGGGGTCCATCGACATCCTGCTCGAGCACGCGGCACGATGGCCCGAGGCCGGCGCCTTCGGACCCGCCGTGATCGAGTCGAACGGCAAGCTCTACCCGTCCGCTCGGGCCTTCCCGTCGATCCGGACGGGCGTTGGTCACGCGCTGCTGTCGCGGCTGTGGCCCAGCAATCCGTGGTCCCGGGCGTACCGACAGGAGGGGCGCGACCCGAGCCGTGACCGTGTGGTCGACTGGCTCTCGGGGTCGTGCCTCCTGCTGCGGCGCTCCGCGCTCGCGGAGGTCGGCGGGTTCGATGAGGACTACTTCATGTTCTTCGAGGACGTCGACCTCGGGTGGCGCCTGGCTGAGAGGGGCTGGGCGAGCGTCTATGTCCCCCAGGCGCGGGTCGGTCACGACCAGGGCCACTCCTGGCGATCCCGTCCGACCGCGATGCTGCGGGCCCACCACGAGAGTGCCTACCGGTACCTGGCCCAGCGCTATCCGCGCCCGTACCAGGCTCCGCTCCGTCTCGCCCTCCGGGCTGGCCTCGCCGCGCGGCTGTGGTGGCAGACCCGCGGCCGGGAGGACTGAGATCGTGCCCGTCCTCACGCTGGTCACCGAGCAGTGCCTCGCGCCCGTCCCCGGCGGGACAGGTCGATACACGCGCGAGGTCGGACGCAGCCTCGCCGTCATGACCCCGCCGGACTGGCAGGTGCAGGGAGTCGTCGGTTGGCACCGCGACGTCCGCGCCGCGCGCATCAGCGGCGTTGCGGGGCCGCGCCGGCTCCCGGCCCCGAGGCGAGCACTCACCGCCCTGTGGGAACGTGGCTTGCCTCCGCTCGTCGGCGGCGACGTCGTGCATGCCACGACGCCGCTGGCCCCGATGGCGCCGCGCCTGCGCACGGGGGCGCTGGTGGTCACGATCCACGACGCCGTGCCGTACACGCACCCGGATCTCCTCACCCCCCGCGGCGTCGCATGGCATCGACGCATGATCGGGCTGGCCGCGCGGGCCGCAGACGCGGTCGTCGTCCCCACCCTGGCCGTCGCGACCGAGCTTGCCCGGCACGTCGACCTCCGCCGGGTCGAGGTGATCGGAGAGGGGGTCGCTCAGGCGTTCGCCGCCCCGCCCCCCGCCAGGGCCGTCGCGGCCGTGACCACCCGGCTAGGCCTCCCTGAGCGCTACCTGGTCGCGGTCGGGACGCTGGAACCGCGCAAGGGTCTGCCGACAATCATCCGAGCCCTCGACCAGCTACCGCCCGACGTGCACCTCGCTGTGGTCGGGCCCGCCGGGTGGGGTGACGCCACTCCCGAGGCGTCCGACCGCGTCCACCTGCTCGGGCGGCTGACGGATGCCGACCTGGCCGCCGTGGTGGCCGGCGCAGCTGTCTCCGTCCACGCGAGCCGCTCCGAGGGGTTCGGCCTCCCTCTCGTCGAGGCGATGTCGGTCGGCACCCCCGTCGTGCACTCGGCGATCGACGTGTTCGCCGAGGTCGCGCAGCTGGCTGGCGCCAGCTTCCCCGTCGACGACGACCGCGCCCTGGCCGACGCCGTCCGTCCGTTCCTCGCGGACGACTCCAAAGCCCGCACCGCAACGGCGAGCGCCGGGCGAGCCGTCGCAGCGACCCACAGTTGGACGAACGTCGCCGAACGGCTATGGGATCTCTACCGCGAGCTGGCCGCGGACCGGTAAGCGGCCACGCAGCCGTCCGCCGTGCGCGCCCAGTCGAACGTGGCGGCCCGTCTCGTGGCGAGGCCACGCAGCTCGGCGAGGCGGTCGGGATCGCAGAGCAGGGCCTCGATGCTCCCGGCGATCTCCTCGGCACTCGTCCCGGTATAGGCGACGGCGTCTCCGCCCACCTCGGGGAGAGAAAGGAGGCGAGTGGTCAGAACCGGCGCGCCGCAGGCCATGGCCTCCAGCACGGGGAGGCCGAACCCCTCGCCAAGGCTCGGGTAGCACACGAGCTCGGCGCCGCCGAGAAAGCCGGGCAGGTCCTCCAGCGGGAGGTAGCCGGGTTTGAGCACGGTGAGGTGATCGGGCACGGCAGCGATCGCCGGGTCCACATCATCGTCCCACCCGGGCGCACCCGCAAGCACGAGCGCCGGGGGATCCGTGAGACGTTCTGATGCCAGCACAAACCCCCGGACGAGAGCGGGAACGTTCTTGCGGGGCTCGAGCGTCGCGAGGAAGGCGAGGTAGGGCCGATCGGACAGCCCGAGATGCTCACGCGCTACCAGCTTCTCCACCGAGCTCGGCGGCCGGAACCGGGCGTGGTCGACGCCGAGCGGGGCGACCCTGAGCCGTCGGCGATCGGCCCCCGCCCAGGTCACGAGCTCGTCAGCTGACGCCTGAGAGACGACGAGACACACCGCGGCTCGACGCAGTGAGGTCCGGGTCCAGGCGCGGAAGAAGTGTCGCTTCGCCGGGACGTGCACCCCCGGGTCGGAGAAGAAGGTTGCGTCGTGGAGCGTCACGACGACGGGAACAGGAGTCCTCAGCGGCATCGTGTAGTGCGGCGAGTGCACGACGTCGACGCGTAGGCGGCGAGCAAGCCGAGGGAGCTCAGTCTGTTCCCAGACCAGACGCCTGGCGGTGGACTCGATGGCCCTCGGAGCTGCGACGACGCGCAGCCCCGGAGCCAGCTCGACGAACCGCTCCGCATCGCGCTCCTGCGTCACCACCGCCAGTGGGTAGCCTCGCGCGACCAGCGCCCGGACGGTCTCCTCGACGTAGCGGCCGACCCCGGCGCGGTTGGCCGGAATCGACGTGGCGTCGAGCAGGACACGGGGATCGCGGGTCACCGGTTCTCCGTCCGTCGGGGAGCCCCCATCGTAGTGAACCGCGTCGCCCGCGGGCGCAACGATCCACGCCCGAAGGCAGGGCGACCTAGAGTGAGGGGGTGAGGATCGTCGTGGTTGGCACGGGATACGTCGGCTTGTCGCTCGCGGTGCTGCTGGCTCAACGGCACGAGGTCGTGGCCCTCGACATCGACGAGGACCGAGTGGCCGCGCTGCGTGAGGGGCACTCCCCCATAGCCGATGCCGACATCGAGCGCTTCCTGGCGCAGGTCCCGCTCGATCTCACGCCGACGACGGATGCGGCGGCCGCCTACGCCGGAAGCGACCTGGTCGTCGTCGCGACGCCAACCGACTACGACCCGTTGACCAACTACTTCGACACATCCTCGGTGGAGAGCGTCGTCGACGCCGCGGCCAGCGCGTCGAACGCGACCATCGTGATCAAGTCGACCGTCCCCGTCGGCTTCACCACCGCGCTGCGAGAGCGCATCCCGGACGCCGACATCCTCTTCTCCCCCGAGTTCCTGCGCGAGGGACGGGCGCTGCAGGACAACCTCCATCCCTCCCGGATCATCGTGGGCGGAGGCGGCGAGGGCGCGAGGGCCTTCGCGGCTCTGCTACGCGAGGCAAGCCTCGATTCCGACGTCCCGACCCTGTTCACAGGTCCGACCGAGGCAGAGGCCATCAAGCTGTTCGCCAACACCTACCTCGCGCTGCGCGTCGCCTACTTCAACGAGCTGGACACCTACGCCGCCGTCCACGGCCTGGACACGGCCCAGATCATCGAAGGAGTCGGTCTGGACCCGCGGATCGGTGCCCACTACAACAATCCGTCGTTTGGCTACGGGGGGTACTGCCTGCCCAAGGACTCCAAGCAGCTCCTGGCCAACTACGCGGACGTCCCTCAGAACCTCATCGCCGCCATCGTCGAGGCCAACACGACTCGGAAGGACTTCATCGCGGCCGACATCCTCTCCCGCGCTCCCCGCGTCGTCGGGCTCTACCGGCTGGTGATGAAGTCCGGCTCGGACAACTTCCGGCACTCCTCCATCCAGGGGGTGATGAAGCGGATCAAGGCCAAGGGCATCGAGGTGATCGTCTACGAGCCCAGTCTGACCGAGCCGGAGTTCTTCCACTCCAGGGTCGTCACAGACCTCGCCGAGTTCAAGGCGAGCGCGGACGTCATCGTGTCCAACCGGCGCTCCGAGGAGCTGCTCGACGTCATCGACAAGGTCTACACACGCGACATCTACGGCCGCGACTGACCCCCGCCCCCCCCCCCCCCCCCCCCCCCCCGCCCCGCCGCCCGCCGCCCACGCGCCACCCGCCGTGGCCAACAGCGCCTCCGCCCACCCTGCGGGCCCCCACGGCCACCCCCCCCCCCCGCCCCGCGCACGCGTCCCCGCCCGCGCGCG